>Ga0209536_100007470_pt1 | contig 16557 bp, 1 predicted proteins | sample DeeMarSeWOR28_12_FD_187461 | JGI IMG/M metagenome (GOLD analysis project Ga0209536, IMG submission 187461) | Marine sediment microbial communities from White Oak River estuary, North Carolina - WOR-2-8_12 (SPAdes) (version 2) | ecosystem: Environmental > Aquatic > Marine > Intertidal zone >... | reverse complement strand
TCACTGGGTCAAGACCGAGTACAACAACCAGAACGCACCCGGCGATATCGGCAGCGCCGGTTTTTACACCGTTGGCAGCGAGTCGGGCGGGATACTTCTGGGCCACTGGACGTTTAACGAAGGCAGCGGCCAGAGCGCGGCTGACTCTTCGGGCAACGGCAACAACGGGATGCTCGGCACCAGCACCGGGGCGGACACCGGTGATCCGACCTGGGAATGCGTCGGCGGCGGTTATGCCCTGAACTTCGATGGGAGCAATGACGAGGTCAAGCTTCCCAATCAGATCATCGGTGACGCTGCTGCCTGGACGATCGCTGCCTGGATCAAAATGGGCGCGGATACGGCCGATCAGCGCACCATTTACAGCGAGGGTAATACTTCGGCAGGAGGGTATCTCTTCCTGTATGTGGATGACTCCAATAACCACGTCAGATTCTATTCCGATAACGGCAGCAATTACGCTCAGGTTATTGGCTCTACAAATGTCGAGGATAATCAGTGGCACCGTGTCGTCATGGTGCAGCGGTCGAAAACCGACCGGGAGCTGTATGTCGACGGTGTGTCTCAGGGAACCGATACTCAGAATGCGGGAACGCTCAACCACAACACGGCCTCGATTGGATACCTGAGAGCCAATTGGGTTGCGGACCCGTTCAAGGGATCAATTGACGACGTTCGCGTCTATAACTATGCGTTGAGCACGGGCGAGATCGCGGCGCTGGGAGCCTCGCCCCCGACAGACTGCGGTGGCACGGGGACCAACTACCGCTCGATTGGCGTCGCCGCGGACCTCGTCAACTCCGGCACGATCAGCATCACCTCGGGCTCGACGACCGTCACCAAGAGCGGCGGCACGGGTTGGCAGACGGCAAACCGCGGGCAAGGCGATCGCCTTACGGTCGACGGCAACGACTACGTGATCTCGAGCGTCGACTCCGAGAACCAGCTCACTCTTACGTCGACCGCGCTCACCACTTACGCAGGATCGACCTACACCATCGCCCGGCAGTTCACGACGCTCCAGGGATGGGCAAATTGCGTCCAACGCAATACGGGGTCGGGATCTTTCCCCTGCAGCCGAACTCCGGGCAGTGGGCCGGAGTATTTCGCAAGCTCGAGCTCGAGCCTCGTGAGCGATGACCGCAGCGAGGTCGGCGTTGCGTACAACGACGGATCCTTCAACGCATTTGATTTTACCGGCGTCACCACCGACGCCACCCATGACATCACCCTGACCGTTGCCGCAGGCAACCGGCACGCCGGCGTCGCGGGCACCGGCGCCGTGCTCAATAACACCACCAGCACCGGCGCGGCGATCACGTCGGACCAGGCGCTCCACCTGACCCTGGAGTGGCTGGAGATAACGGGAAGCGCCAGCGGCGCGCACGGCATGGAATTTTCGTCGACCGCGACGCTCGTCATCAGGAACAACATCGTCCACGACGTCGATGACGAGGGAATCCGCATTACCAACAACGGCGCCAGCGCGGACGTCTACAACAATATCGTCTACAACACCACGGACCGGGGCATCAACTTCAACAATACCGGTTTGACCGGCACGATGCGATTCCTCAATAACACGGTGTACAACACCGCGACTGAGGGCATCCGTGTCGCCGGCGTCAGCGGCGGCACGAGCACCGTGCGCAACAACATCGCGCTCGCCTGCGGTAGCACCTGCTACTCCGGCACCTTCAGCACAAGCAGCAACAACATCTCGAGCGACGCCAGCGGATCGGCCGGGCTTGTCAACCTGAGTGCGACTGCCAGCTCCACCACCTGCGGCGATGTCGACGGATGCGTTGGTTTCCAGAGCCTGGGCACGCCGCCCGATCTCCATCTCATCTCCACGACCTATACCAACAAGGCAGTAGACGGCGGCGCGGACCTGAGCGCCATCCTGACGACAGACATTGACGGCCAGACCAGGCCCGTTGGCGCCGGGTGGGATATCGGAGCTGACGAGGGCGGAGGGAGTGCGCCGGGAAGCGCTACTTTATCGTCGGCAGCAGACCAGAGCTTCACCGTCGGTCAGGCGGCGGCGGTGGCGAGCACGCTGACAGTGACCGATAGCTCGACACCCACGATCACGACTTTAAACGACATCCGCATCCGCATCCCCGCGGCGCTGAACATGGTCTGGGACACGTCGGTGACCACGATCACGCCGGGCGGCGCTGCGTCGGGCAAGGTGGCCGGGACCGGCGTCTACTACGAGGACAGCAACAAGACGGCGGTCATCAACGTCACGACCAACTTCGCCGCGAGCGACGTGCTGACCATCGCCGGGCTCAAGTTCACGAATTTCACGGCGGCCTCCGCGGCAGGCAATCTGGAACTGATGGTGGCCGGATCGGGCGGCGCGACGGCGGCAACCGACGACAAGACGATCACCATTGCCGTAGCTTCCGGCTCGACCGATGTCAGCGTGAGCGCCGGTTCCGATGATGCATGGGAAGAATCAAACGGCACCATGTATGTTACGGGCAACATCATCGTAATGGGGAGCAACCGTAAGGGCGGTTATCGATTCGGCGGCGTGTCCGTTCCCCAGAGTGCCACCATTACGAACGCGACCCTAACGGTATATCGCAACTGGGGCAGCGCCACCACGACCCTCGATATCTATGGTCAGGCCGCAGATGATCCAGCGACATTTACGAACACAGCCAATGACATTAGTAGCAGAACCAGAACATCGGCACATGTGCTTTGGCCGAATCTTACGACGGGAGGTACTGCACCTTTTACGTCTCCGGACATCAGCAGTGTCATCCAGGAAATCGTCGATCGGTCAGGATGGGTGAGCGGGAATCATCTGGCAATCCTGGTGTGGGGTGCCGATTCAAACCAGTGGGAATCCACATCGATTGAGGCCACCTGGGGACAACCCGCGGCGCTCCACATTGAATACACCTACACCCCCGCCGCCCTCGCCCTCTCCTCGGCGGCGAACCAGACGTTCACGGTAGGGCAGGCGGCGGCCACTGCGAGCACGATGACGGTGACGGACGCCTCGACGCCATCGATCACGGCGGCGCAGGACCTCCGGCTCCGGATTCCCGCGGCGCTCAACATGACGTGGGACACGTCGGTTACGAGCTTCACCGCGGGCGGCGCCGCAGCCGGCAAGGTGAACTCGAGCGGCGTCACCTACGAGGACAGCAACAAGACCGCGGTGCTCAACGTCACCTCGAACTTTGCCGCCAGCGACGTGCTGACGATCGCCGGTCTCAAGTTCACGAATTTCACGGCGGCCTCCTCGGCCGACAATCTGGAACTGGTGGTGGCCGGGTCCGGAGGCGCGACAGCGGCAACCGATGACAAGACCATTACCATTTCGTCGAGCGGCGGGACATGCACTACGACTGTCTATTCAACCGCGCAAAATGCGACTACGTACGTCGTCCCAACAGGTGCTACGACCCTGACCGTGAAAGCATGGGGCGCCGGTGGTGGTGGTGGTGGAAATGGACAAAGCGGTGGCGCGGGCGGCACTGGCGGCGGTGGCGGTTTTGCCAGGGGCGATATAACCGTCACGCCTGGCGAGTCCCTCACCATCGTGCTCGGCGGTGGCGGGAACGGCGGTGGCGGGTCACGACCTGGTGGCAGCGGCGGCGGTGGCAGCGGCGTTACGTCAGCCGGCGGCGGCACCGGCGGCGCACCCGGTGACAACGATGCCGGCAGCGGCGGCGGCGGGGGTGGATATTCGGCGGTCAAGCGCGGCGCGACCTTCCTCATCCAGGCAGGCGGGGGTGGCGGTGGCGGCGGCGCCGGGAAGACGGGCAGCTCGGGCGCGGGTGGCGCCGGTGGCGGCTCGAGCGGCGTTGCAGGGGGCAACGCGAGTGGCCAAGGCGGCGGCGCCGGAACTAGTTCGGCCGGGGGTGCTGTCGGCTCCTCGAGCGGGAGCGGAGGTTCAGGAGGAACTGCGAACACCGGCGGCAATGGCAAAGCCAATTCTGGAAACGCATATGGCGGTGGCGGCGGTGGCGGCGCCGGCCGTTACGGCGGTGGGGGTGGCGGGGCTGCTTCGAGCGAAAGCTCCGGCGCTGGCGGCGGCGGCGGCGGATCGTCACTCGTTACCGGTACCAACACGACACAAACCGCCGGCTCCGGCACAAGTGCAGGCAACAACGGCGACTCGGACTATGCGGGCGCTGCCGGACAGGGCGGCGCTGCAAACGGTGGCAACGGCAACCCCGGCCGCATCGTTCTGATACCGAGTGGAGCGTGCGGCGGCACAGCCTCGACCCTCTCCTCGGCGGCCAACCAGACGTTTACCGTGGGGCAGGCGGCGTCGGCGGCGAGCACGCTGACCGTGACCGACGCCTCGACGCCGACGATCACGACTTTAAACGACATCCGCATCCGCATCCCCGCGGCGCTCAACATGACGTGGGATACGACGGTAACCAGCATCACGCCGGGCGGCGGGGCGTCGGGCAAGGTGGCCGCGACCGGTGTCTACTACGAGGACGGCAACAAGACGGCGGTCATCAACGTGACGACGAACTTCGCAGCCAGCGATGTGCTGACGATCGCGGGGCTCAAGTTCACGAATTTCACGGCGGCCTCGGCGGCAAGCAATCTGGAACTGGTAGTGGCCGGGTCTGGGGGCGCGACGGCGGCCACCGATGACAAGACCGTCACGATCATAGCAGCCGCGTGTACCGTCGCCTTTGATACGGCAACCGTGTCGCCAGACATGGCGAATCTCACGAGCGCCAACTGGAGCCACACGACAAGCGGCTCGAACCGATATCTCGTAGTAGGACTTTCCGGTTGGGATTTCAGCAGTGGGTTGTCAGGCGTGACGGTAACGTACGCCGGCGTTCCAATGACCAATCTGGGGGGGATCCAATCGGCTAACACAAATACCGTTGTTCTTTACGGGCTGGCGAACCCTGCATCGGGAACCAATACGGTTCAGGTTTCGAATATCCCGGCTTCATATTCGGAGCTTGGCGGCGGGTCCCTGTCGTTTACAGGCGTGGCCCAGACCAGCTCTACGGGTACCCTCGCAAGCGTTCCATATGGCGGTAGTCCCGCCAGCGTGGATATCACGCTGGCAAGCGGCGACATGGGCGTGGCCATTCTTTATACGGGCGTCAGCTCGACGAACCCGACACCGGGCGCGGGCGTGACCGAGAGGACGAGCCTGAACACAAACGGTGGCGTTACCTATCACGAGACGGGAACAGCAACCGGTTCGGGAACGGTGACGATGAGCTGGACTCCCGGCAACCCTACCGATAAGGCGCTGGCGGCAATCCCGATCAAGGCGTGCACCTCCCCGGGCACGCTGTCCTCGGCGGCGAACCAGACGTTTACCGTGGGGCAGGCGGCGGCGGTGGCGAGCACGATGACGGTGACCGATGGCTCGACGGCGACGATCACGGCGGCGCAGGACCTTCGCATCCGGATTCCGGCGGCGCTCAACATGACGTGGGACACGTCGGTGACGAGCTTCACTGCGGGCGGCGGCGCAGCCGGCAAGGTGAACTCGAGCGGCGTCACCTTCGAGGACAGCAACCGGACGGCGGTCATCAACGTAACGACCAACTTTGCCGCCAGCGACGTGCTGACGATCGCCGGGCTCAAGTTCACGAATTTCACGGCGGCCTCCTCGGCCGACAATCTGGAACTGGTGGTGGCCGGGTCCGGAGGTGCGACGGCGGCAACTGATGACAAGACCATCACGATCTCGGCGCCCAGCACCAGCACGCTTTCCTCGGCGGTGAACCAGACCTTTACGGTCGGGCAGGCGGCTGCGGTGGCGAGCACGATGACGGTGACCGATGCCGCGACGCCGACCATCACGGCCGCGCAGGACCTTCGCATCCGGATTCCGGCGGCGCTCAACATGATCTGGGATACCTCGGTGACGAGCGTCACCCTGGGCGGCGCGGCGTCAGGCAAGGTAAATGCGACCGGCATCACCTACGAGGACAGCAACAAGACGGCCGTGCTCAACGTTTCGTCGAATTTCGCCGGCGGCGACCAGATGACGATCGCGGGGCTCAAGTTCACGAATTTCACCGCTGCATCATCGGCGACGAGCCTGCAGCTGGTGGTGGCGGGTTCAGGCGGCGCCACCGCGGCAACCGACGACAAGACCATCACGATCACCAGCGCGGGCGTAGTCACCGCCGAGGAATCGATCAGCGCTTGCACGGCCTCGGGAGGCGGGGCTATTTCGTTCGTCGCAGCCGCATCTGCCGCAGCAACGTCCGGAAACCTGATCATCAGCAAGCCGACGGGCACCGCTCAGGACGACGTAATGATCGCGTCCTTCAGCATCCGTTCAAACAGCGCAACAATCACCCCGCCGTCCGGCTGGTCGCTTGTGCGCCGCATCAACCAGACCAGCGTCGGAACCTACAGCTCGCTCGCGGTTTACATAAAAGTGGCGGGAGCGAGCGAGCCGTCCAGCTACACGTGGACCCTGGCGTCCTACACCTATGTTGCGGCCGGCATCGCGACCTTCTCCGGCGTGGATACCGCAAGTCCCATTGACGTGGAGAACGGGGCCGCGACCAGTACTACGACCCGCAATCCTGCGACACCGAGCGTCACCACGACGGTGGCTAACGCGATGCTGGTTGCTTCGTACTCCATCGCTAACAACGGCTCGTGGGCCAATCCGCCGCCATCGGGCATGACGCAGGCCTTCCAGGTAACCAACAGCGGCGAGATGACCCAGGTCAACTATGCGCTCCAGGCGTCCGCGGGCTCGACTGGCACGAAGACGGCCACCGACCAGGGCGGCGATGGCACGGACAGCGGGGCGGCGCACATTCTTGCGCTAAAGCCTGCGGCGGGGTCACCAACCAGTCTGACCCTGCCCTCCTGGACGCCGCAATCGGGCGAGCTCCTGTTGCTCGGTGTCACCTGGCGGGACAAGGTCGCGCGCACCATCAGCGGCAACGGCCTGACCTGGACGCTGATCGCAGAACGCGACAACGACCGGGTCGCGGCGATAGGGAGCGCTCTCTATCGGGCCTCCGGGACATCACCCACAGCCGGCCCGATCACGATCAGCCTGCCCGGAAACACGTTGCCGGTCTATGCCGCCGCGGTGCGATTGTCGGGCGTCGATACCACCGTCAATCAGGGCATCGAAGCGAGCGCCACCGCGTCGGGGCCGGCCGGCGCGGACGACGCGAACATGAAGGTCACCGTGACGACGGTGACGCCAAACGCTTTGGCGCTCGCGTGGGGCGGGCAGCGCGGATCCGCGACGCTTACCCTTCCTTCGGGCGAGACGGTCATCATTCAGTCAAGCGCGGACTGCGGTTCGGGCGGGGACCGGATGCGCGGTCACATGTGGCAGGAGACCGTGGCTACGCCGGGACCCACGGAGCTGGGACAGGACGGCAGTCTTAGCACCGCGGTTCCATGGACCGTCATCGGGGTTTCAATCAAACCCTCGAGCGGCGCGCCGACGGCTTCGACGCTCGCGTCGGCGGCGAACCAGACGTTCTCGGTGGGGCAGGCCTCGACGACGGCGAGCACGATCACGGTGACGGATAGTTCGACACCGACGATCACGGCCGCGCAGGACGTGCGTATCCGGATCCCGGCGACGTTGAACATGACGTGGGACACTTCGGTGACTTCGGTCACGCTCGGCGGCACGGCAGCGGGCAAGGTGAGTTCGGGCGGCGTGACCTACGAGGACAGCGGCAAGACGGCTGTCCTCAACGTGACGTCGAACTTCACCGGCAGCGACCAGGTAACCATCGACGGGCTCAAGTTCACGAATTTCACCGCCGTCTCCTCAGCGGCCAGCTTGCAGCTGGTGGTGGCTGGCTCAGGCGGCGCTACCGCGGCAACCGACAGCAAGACGAAGATCATCGTTACGGTTACCAGCCTTTCCTCGGCGTCGAACCAGTCGTTCACGGTGGGACAGGCTGCGGCGACGGCGAGTGCGCTGACGGTGACCGACGGCACGAACGCGACGATCACGGCCGCGCAGGACATTCGCATCCGGATCCCGGCGGCGCTGAACATGACGTGGGACACGTCGGCGACGAGCGTTACGGTGGGCGGCGGCGCGGCGGGCAAGGTGAGCACGAGCGGCGTCACCTACGAGGACAGCAACAAGACGGTGCGATTGAACGTCACGTCGAATTTCTCTGCTGGTGACCAGGTCACGATCGGGGGCCTCAAGTTCACGAATTTCACGGCGGCTTCGGCGGCAGACAATCTGGAGCTGGTGGTGTCCGGGTCGGGCGGCGCGACGGCAGCCACCGACGACAAGACCATAACGATCATCACGGTCAGCGCGATTTCCTCGGCCGTGAACCAGACATTCGCGGTCGGGCAGGCCGCCGCAACGGCGAGCACCATAACGGTAACCGACAGCTCGGCGGCGACGATCACGGCTTCGCAGGACCTTCGCATCCGGATCCCGGCGGCGTTGAACATGACCTGGGATCCCTCGGTGACGACGGCCACACTGGGCGGTAGCGCGGCCGGCAAGGTGAGCTCGAGCGGCATTACCTACGAGGAAAGCAACAAGACGGTCGTCCTCAACGTGACGTCGAACTTTGCCGGCGGCGACCAGGTGACGATTGCAGGGCTCAAGTTCGCAAATTTCACGGCGGTTTCCTCCGCGAGCAGCCTGGAACTGGTGGTGTCCGGATCTGGTGGTCCAACGGCGGCAACCGACGACAAGACCATCACCATCGTGCCGGCGGCCGTAATCACCACGCAGGAGTCGATCAGCGCCTGCACGGGTTCTGCGGGCGCGCCGATCACGTTTGTCGGAGCCACCCAGGCGGTGGCGGGAGCGGGGTCCGGCACGATCTCGTTCCGAGCTGGGGCCTCGGCCGGGGTGGGATCGGGCGTTACGAGCCTTACGGTCAACAAGCCGAGCGGGTTGGTACAGAACGACGTGATGTATGCCTCCATCGCCATCCGACCGAACTCAGCGACCGTTACGCCCCCGGCTGGCTGGGGCCTTGTGCGACGGATCAATAGTACGAGCGGAACCAGCAACTCGCTTGTTATTTACGGAAAGGTGGCGGGGTCCAGCGAGCCGGGAAGTTACACCTGGACGCTCGACTCGGGGCATACCGGCGCGGCCGGCGGCATTCTTGCCTTCTCTGGCGTGGATACGTCGGGCCTTGACGGGGAAGGCTATGCGACTGGGTTCGCGACCTACTATCCGCAGGCACCGAGCATCACCACGACGGTCGCCAACACGATGCTGATCGCCTCGTATTCCATCTCCAACAGCAACACGTGGGAGAACCCGCCACCGTCCGGCATGACGCAGGGTGTGCAAGCGACCGGCGGCGGCGAAATGCTCCAGATCAACTACGAGGTCCAGGCAACTCCGGGCGCGACGGGCACCAAGACGGCGCACGACCTGGGGCCCGACGCGGCCGACGGCGGGAACACGCACATCCTGGCGCTCAAGCCGGCGGCGGGCGGGAGCAGCGATCTCACGATCAACAAGCCCGCGGGCACGGCGCAGAACGAGGTGATGATCGCCTCGGTCGCGGTGCGTCCTGATGTGACTATCACGCCACCGAGCGGCTGGACGCTCGTGCGGCGCACGGATAGCACGAGCGGCACCAACCATTCTCTTGCCACCTACCAGAAGGTGGCGGGGGCGAGCGAGCCGTCGAGTTATACCTGGACGCTTTCGTCGAATAGCGGCGCCGTGGGCGGCATCGCAAGCTTCTCCGGCGTGGATACCTCGAACCCCATCGACGTGGAGAGTGGGCAGGCGACGCCGGACGCACTCACCCACGCCACGCCGAGCGTCACGACCACGGTGGCCAACGCAATGCTGGTGACTTCGCACACCACTCCGAGCTCCTATACGTGGACACCGCCGTCCGGCATGAGCGAAGCGGTCGATGTATCGAGCAACACGCCCACGGTCGACTATGGACAATCCGTCGAAGTGAACTACGTCGTTCAGGCGGCAGCGGGGGCGACCGGCACCAAGACGGCGACCGCCAATGGCAGCAATTCCGACCCCGGGGCAGCACATATCCTGGCGCTCAAGCCGGCGGCCGGACCGACGACGAGTCTCACGCTGCCTTCCTGGACACCGCAATCGGGCGAGCTCCTGCTGGTCGGTGTCGCGCTACGCGACGAGACGGTCGTGCCCACCGTATCCGGCAACGGCCTCACCTGGACACAGGTTGCAGACCGCGATAACGATCGCGGACAGATGGGTGTCAATCTGTTCCGGGCCTCCGGATCGTTCCCGACCTCTGGCGCTATTACCATCAGCCTGCCGGGCAACACGAAGCCGGCCTACGCGGTTGCGGTGCGGTTGTCGAACGTCGATACCTCCGTCAATGACGGGATAGAAGCCGTTGCCACGGCATCAGGCCCGGCGGGGACCGATGATGCGAACATGAAGGTCACCGTAACCACGGTGACGGCGTATGCCATGGCCCTCGCGTGGGGCGGCCAGCAAGGTTCGGCGACCCTCACCTTGCCGTCAGGCGAGACCCTCATCGACCAGTCGAGCGCCGATTGCGGCTCAGGCGGGGACCGGATGCGCGGTCACATGTGGGACGAAACCGTCCCCACGCCGGGACCAACCGAGCTGGGCCAGGATAACAGTCTCAGCACTGCAGCGCCGTGGGCCATCATCGGGGTCTCGATCAAGCCGTACGCGGGCCCGCCCGTAACACCCGCGACCCTTTCCTCGGCCGCGAACCAGACGTTCATAGTGGGACAGACGTCGACGGCGGCGATCACGCTGACGGTGACGGACAGCTCGGTCGCGACGATATCGGCCGCTCAGAATCTTCGCATCCGGATTCCGGCGGCGTTGAACATGACGTGGGATTCCTCGGTAACAACGGCAACCCTGGGTGGCACAGCATCGGGCAAGGTCAGTGCAACCGGCGTTACCTATGAGGACAGCAACAAGACGGTGGTGCTCGATGTCTCTTCGAACTTTGCCGGCAGCGACCAGCTGACCATTTCGGGGCTCAGGTTCACGAATTTCACGGCGACCTCGTCGGCCAATCGTCTCGAATTGGTAGTGGCCGGCGCCAGCGGCGCGACCGCGGCAACCGATGACAAGACGATCAGCATCATTTCCGTCAGCATGCTCTCCTCGGCGTCGAACCAAACTTTCAACGTGGGGCAGGCCTCGACGACGGCGAGCACGATCACGGTGACCGACAGCTCGACGCCTACGATCACATCCTCGCAGGAGATCCGCATTCGGATCCCGGCGGCATTGGACATGACGTGGGACTCGTCGGTGACGACCATCACGCGGGGCGGCTCGGCCTCCGGAAAGGTAAGCTCGACGGTTACCTATGAAGACAGCAACAAGACCGTCAGGATCAATGTCTGGTCAGACTTCTCAGGCGGCGACCAGCTGACCATTTCGGGACTGAAGTTCACAAATTTCGGTTCAGCCTCGGCGGGCAATCTCCAGCTTGTGGTGGCGGGGTCAGGAGGCGCGACGGCGGCTATCGACGACAAGACCATCACGATCAAGACCGCTCCAGCGGCAGTGATCCCTGAAGAGTCCGTTAGCGCGTGCGTAGCCCCGGGCGGCAGTGGTGTTGTGACGATCGGCACGGTCGCCTCAGCCTCAGACGGAGGTGGAAACTCCACGCTCAGTGTTTCAAACGTGAACCTGAGCGGGGCAAACGCCGTCGTCGTCTTGGTCGGCTACAACAACGACAACTATGAGACTGTCGATTCGGTTGTCATCGACCCTGGCGGCGCCAATCAGACCAGCATGGGCGCGGCCTTGGCGACGGCTAATGAATCAGACGACGCCCGGATCTACGTCTTCGGGCTGGTCAACCCGCCGCAGGGTACCTTTACGGTTCGGGTTTATTTCAACACCGCATTGGCCTCAGGCCGGGCCAGCAACGTTGTTGTCTACCCGTTATCCGGTGTGGATACCTCGGCCGCGTTTGGCACGGCGGCTAGCAACAACAACACCTCCAGCAGTTCGAGCGTGACCGTTCCCTCCGCCTCGGGTGAATTGGTGCTCGCAGGTGTGGCGGGCGAGACGATTGGCTCGAGCACGGTTGCATTACCGGCAGTCGAGGATACAGACCTATCGGGTGGTGGTGGAAATCACCGGCTGGCAACGGCCCACCAGGATGGCGCGAGCACGAGCGTCAATTTCAACTGGAGTCACAGTGATGATCACTGGGCCACCGCCGGCGTCTCGGTCAAGCCCGGGACCACGTCAATGACCAGTCTCACGCTGCCTTCCTGGACGCCGCAATCAGACGAATTGCTGCTGGTGGGTGTCGCGTTGCGTGACGAGTCAGTTGTACCCACGGTATCCGGCAACGGGCTCACCTGGACTCAAGTCGCAGACAAGGACAACGATCGGGGCCAGATGGGCGTTACCTTGTTCCGGGCGTCCGGTAGTTCGCCAACATCGGGCGCGATCACGATCAGCCTTCCCGGCAACGCTGATCCGGTCTATGCCGTCGCCGTGCGATTGTCTGGCGTCGATACCTCCGTCAACCAGGGCATCGAAGCGATCGCTACCGCATCGAGTCCGGGCCCCGACTCGAGCGCCGACAACAACGACATGAGAGTTACGGTGACAACGTTAACGGCAAACGCCATGGCCCTCGCCTGGGGCGGGCACCGGGGGTCGGCGACGCTCACGCCGGATTCGGGCGAAACGATCATCAAGCAGTCGAGCGCCGATTGCGGCACGAGTGGGGACCGGATGCGCGGTCACATGTGGGAGGAGACGGTTGCGACGCCGGGGTCGACCACGCTGGGCACGTGGAACGACCTCGACAACACGCATCCGTGGGCTGCCATCGGTGTCTCGATCAAGCCACTGGGGAGCGGGACCGGCGATGGGCCCCAGGCGCCGGGCCGTTTCAACGCGTTCGAGCCGACCACGGTAACCGGGGCGGCGACGGGAGTGATCCGCACCAAGATCGCGGGGAACAGCGTGAGCCTGGACATTGCCGCCCTCGATTCGTCGCGCGTTGCGATCGACTCGTCCTTCACCGGGACGGTGCGCGTGGAGGTGCTCGACGCGAGCAACAACAGCGGCGCGCTCGATGGCGACGGCTGCCGCTCGAGCTGGACCGTGATTCAGACGCTGTCGAATCCCACTTTCTATGGGGGCAATAACGGGCGCAAGACCATCAGTTTCACGGAGGCCAATTCGTATCCCAACGTGCGGATACGCGTTTCGTACCCCACGTCCTCGCCCAGCCTGATCGGCTGCTCGAACGACAATTTTGCGATCCGGCCCAGCGCGCTCGCCAATTTTGCGCTGAGCGATGTTGACTGGGAGACGGCAGGGGCGACTCGCGCGCTCACCAGCGCGAGCTTCGGAGCCATTACGCACAAGGCCGGCCGGCCACTGAGCGCGCGTGCGAGTGCGGTCAATGCGAACGGCACTTCGGTGACCACGAATTACTCGGGCACGCCGACCAAGTGGGTATCGGCTTGCGCGGGATCCGCCTGCACCCCGAGTTTCGGCACCCTGACACTGACCACGACGTTCGCGGCGGGACAGCTCTCCACCGATATTGCCTCCTACAATGAGGTCGGTTCGTTTGCGCTGCAACTCGTAGACTCGAATTTCGCCAACGTGGACGCCAACGACACGGTCGGCGATTGCAGCGCATACGGCCGGTACGTGTGCAGCGCAACGATGGATTTCGGCCGTTTCGTGCCCAATCACTTTACCATCGCATACAACTCGCCCGCATTCGCTGCCGGTTGCGGCGCTTTCACCTATCTGGGGCAGAAATTCAACTATTCGACCGCACCCGAGATTACGGTGACGGCAAAGGGCTACTCGAACAACACAACGAGCTTGTACCAAAACAGCTGGTGGCGAATCACCAACTCGAGTCTCACCGGAAAAGCGTACACGACTGCGAGCGGCACGCTTGATATCAGCGGTGCGCCCGGCACCGATCCCTCGATTTCCGCGACGGGCAACGGAACCGGAAAACTGACCTTTAGCTCCGGCTCCGGGTTCCAGTACTCCCGCGGCACGCCGGTTGCTCCGTTTGATGCCGAGATCAGCCTGGAGATCAACGTCGTGGACGCCGATGGGATCAGTTACGCGAGCAATCCAGCGCGCTTCGGCCAGGCGAGCGCCGGAGCTGGCATGACCTTCAACTCGGGCAAGCCGATGCGCTTTGGTCGATTCGCCATGGGCAACGCCAATGGCTCGCAGCTCCTGCCGCTCACCGTGCGGGTGGAGGCGCAGTATTGGAGCGGCACTGCCTTCGTCACCAATACGCTGGACAGCTGCAGCACAATCACGTCAACCGACTACGCGATGAGCAATTACACGGGCAACCTGAGCGGCTCGCCGACCTGCGAAACTGCTATCAGCGGCGGCGGAACGTTGAGCGCGGGGCGGGGGACGCTGATATTCGCAGCGCCCGGCACCGGGAACGACGGCAGCGTGACGCTCACGGCCAATCTTGGCGCCTCGGCGAGCGGAAGCACCTGCACCACCCAGGGGGCTTCGCCGATTTCGGCGACGACCGCCAACCTCCCGCATCTGCTCGGAAATTGGAACGGCGGCAACTACGACACGAATCCTTCCGCCCGCGCTTCGTTCGGCGTCTATAAAGGCAGCGAAGAAGTCATCTACATCCGCGAGAATTTCTAGAAGGCATCTCAAAAAAAGCGAGATGCAGCCGTCGACAACGTCGGTCAGCGGTGAACCGTAAGCGGTAAACGGTAAGCGGTAAATTGTAAGCGGTAAGCGGCATAGCGTGGTTTGCTGATTTTGCGACGAATTTTCTAACACTCACGGCTTACCGCTTGCCCGTAACGCAGCGCTCCGACGAGGAGAGGACCAATTTTTGCCCCGCGGTCTCTTGGAGCGCGGGGCTTTTTTCATCGCGTGATATTGCCGGCAGCACGGTGGCCGGAGAGTCGCGGAAAGCCAGCCTCCGCGGGGGCCTATCGGCAAAATCGAGAATCCACGGCAGATTGCACCGGCTTTTCCCCTGATTCTCTTGTATTTTTTCCCAACTTGTACTATCTTTATCCGCGGGTGCAACCACCAGGTATAGTGTCGATCCACGAGGAGGCCACAATGTACAGTGGCGGCTGAGGTCGATCGACCCTGAATTACCTAGTGTTGACAGGATCTTATGAGGGGCAGCTGGCCGGGAATGCGACGACATGAGGGCGGGGCAATACGGTGCGCGAAATTTCCGCAAGGGCCTATCGCTCGCTGCGCATCGGCAACTCGGACTCGGGTGACCCCGATATGACGGTGCCCGGCGCGCATCGAACCACAAAATTCCTCAGACCGACTGAGAGCAGGGCCACCTTCACTCCAACGCAAATGCCGCAGCATCGTATCGCGCTGGCCGTTCGCGGCGCGGTACACGCGAACGCTCGCTGCAAACTCCTGACAGGGAAACGCGGATCGCGCCGTCTTCGCACGGCGCTCTCTATGTCGCTCGCGCCAAATACGGGACCTGCAGTCGCCTTGATCGGGGATCGCGCATGTTGAGGGCGCCCGCTCTGAAGCTGCCCTCTCTGGGCGCGCTGAGAAACCTGAAATTCCGGGCGCCCGCCCGGCGCTCAGCCGGTTTGGTCTGCATCAACCTGTGGCCCGACCGCGTGGACGTGGTGCACGCCGTGTCGGCCGGCAGGGCGCGGCCGGAAATCCATCGGTGTGACTACCATCGCAGGATCGGCGGAGAGGCCGCGATATTGAAGCGGCTGCGCAAGGATCTCCACCTCGACCGCCACCGGTGCACCCTGCTCCTGAGAACCGGTGACTACCAGATCATCCAGGTCGAAGCCCCCAACGTGCTGCCGGATGAAATGAAGAACGCCGTGCGCTGGCGCATCAGGGACATGATCGATTTCCCCGTGGACGACGCGATGGTGGACGTGGCCGCGATCCCCGGTACCGAGGCGGCGACGGGCCGCCCCGCGCAGTTGTTCGCGGTGGCCGCCCGCAACCAGGTCATCGCGGCGGCCATCAAACCGTTCAACGACGCCGATATTCCGCTCGACGTGATCGACATTCCCGAGTTCGCGCAGCGCAATGTCGCGCGTTGCCTCGAGCCGGAAGGGCGTGGCGTGGCGCTGCTGTCGCTCGATGACCGGGGCGGGCTGCTGACCGTCACTTGCGGTGGCGAGCTCTATCAGCATCGCCGCATCGATGTCACGATGGCAAGCTTGCGCGGCGCCGGTCCGGAGCACACCGAAAGTGACGAGTTGCAGCTCGAATCGGAAGGCCCGTACGAACGGCTGGCGCTCGAACTGCAACGCTCGCTCGATCATTTCGATCGCCTGTTTCCGCAGGTGGTGGTGGCAAAGCTGGTGCTGGCGCCGATCTACGGGGCGAACACACTGCGCGATTACCTGGCCAACAGGATCGATCTCCCCGTGGAACTGCTCAACCTGGCTGCGGTGATGGATTTTGCCGACATCGTCGAGTTGCACGATCCCGCGCGGCAGGTGCAATGCCTGCATGCGATCGGCGCCGCCCTGCGCGAGGAGGCGGCATGAACACGAGTTTCAAGTTTCGAGTTTCGAGTTTCGAGTTATGCCGTTGCCGTACGTGTTCTGAACGCG
>Ga0209536_100007469_pt1 | contig 16557 bp, 12 predicted proteins | sample DeeMarSeWOR28_12_FD_187461 | JGI IMG/M metagenome (GOLD analysis project Ga0209536, IMG submission 187461) | Marine sediment microbial communities from White Oak River estuary, North Carolina - WOR-2-8_12 (SPAdes) (version 2) | ecosystem: Environmental > Aquatic > Marine > Intertidal zone >... | reverse complement strand
TTTCTCACTCGCACCAACCTGATGAAGGCCTATCTTTTCCCCGCCTACGACACCCCTATCAGTGAGGGCAAAAAAGTAGCCGTCATCGGTGGCGGCAATGTCGCCATGGACTCGGCACGATGCGCCCTCAGGCTGGGTGCCGAAGAGGTCTACATTATCTACCGCCGGTCTGAGGCCGAGATGCCCGCCCGCCGTGAGGAAGTGGAGAATGCCATGGAAGAGGGCATCATCTTCAAGTTCCTCACCAATCCAGTAGAGTTCATCGGTAACGACCAGGGCTGGGTAACCTCCATGAAGTGCATCGAGATGGAGCTCGGTGAACCGGATGACAGCGGACGTCGCCGCCCTATTCCCAAAGAGGGCAGCGAGTTTATCATCGATATCGATACCGTGGTCGTTGCCCTGGGCACGACTCCCAACCCGTTAATCGCTTCAACAACTGAAGGGCTGGATACTACCCGGTGGGGTACGGTTGTCGCCGACGAAGAGACCGGCAAGACGAACAAATACAGGGTCTGGGCCGGGGGTGATATCGTTACCGGAGCCGCTACCGTCATCAGTGCCATGGGTGCCGGGAAACGTGCCGCTGCCGATATCGACAAATTCCTCAGAAGCCATTAGACGTCTAAGTCTATTTACTACATGGTGGAGGCAGCGGACCAAGTCCGCTGCCTCCGGCAACCGCCACCACACCACCCCACACACAATGTCAGGACTGAATGGCTGAACACCTCAGGAATGAACACTACGAGCGGTCTTTTTCAATAAACAAAGTGGCCGCCCCCTCGCCAGTCAGCCTGTAAGCTTACAGTATCACCAAAGTAACTATCAGTAAATCGGCCTTTGTGGGGATTCAACTATCCGCATTTTCGCTTAAATGTCGGATAGTCAGTCTGTACGCCAGTCTCGTAACTGATTTTATGTCAATAACGAAGCGAGGGCTTACTTCGAAGAAATTTCTAACAAGGCGAATCTGGTCGTCTCGTTCATGATACGTGCGACATCCGCTCCCAATATCTCATAGATAATGGCCTCCCCCACCACCCAGGTGGTCACACCGGGACGCAGGCAACCGGTGGTGGTCTTACCGGAGCGCCCCAAGGCAGCGTGGATATGCAGCACGGGCCGACCGTCTTCACCGGGAGCAATGACACCGACTCCGGCCACTTCATGAGCACCGTCAATCGGCAGGAGCATCGGTTCGGGAGGCATCTCATCGGAACGGCGGGGGCCCACCACTACCTCCCCACCCCCGATACCACCAATCAGGATGACATGTCCCACTGATATCGCCTGCTCGGCAGCAAAGCGTTCAATACACTCAGGCACCACATCCCCGTCCTCCAACCGCATTACAAAGACTCTGCCTATCTGTCCCTGGCACGCCTTCATCATAAGCCTCCTAACAATTCTGGATAGTCCTCACTTTAGAGAGCTACTTCTTCGCTGTCAAGCCTTGCGGCACAATATAACATGTTAATATTGACTCCCCGCATTCATCCAGCTAGAATTGTATAAATACAAATAGGCGAATTTATTTCACTGGAGAGGAGCAATTATATGTCCTGGCACTGACGAATTGAGCCATCAGTAACCAACATCTCTTTAATAACTCATTCATTGCAAAAACCACTCCACCCTGCGACGGATGACACATCAAGTCACTTTGTCTGTTGTTATGTCAAATATGCTAAATCTCCCAAAGCTGTCTTTGGCATTGCTACCGCCTTCTATAGCACCAAGTCCGCAGTTATAGTCAATACCTCCGAACACCAACCCCAAACCAGCTATGCCCCTGCCCTATCTCTGCATCAAGGTAGTGGAGGGACACCATGAGCATAAACTCCTTCACACGCCTTTTTTGTGCCTTTCAATTTTTCCGTGATTTTATCCTGGTCTATGCCGTCGACAAGCTGTTCTTCCTCGAAAGGGGACTGGAGCTATACCAGATAGCCATTCTCCTTGTTCTGTGGAGCATTATGGCAATCATTCTGGAAGTCCCTTCCGGTGCACTCGCCGACAGGTGGAGCCGGAAGAACATGCTCGTCCTTTCAGGGGTGTTTGATGCCTTGGGCTTTGCCACCTGGCTCTTCAGCTCGTCATTCTGGCTATTTCTGCTGGGATTTGCTTTCCTGACAATTGGTGGGAGGTTTGCATCAGGCACTTTAGAAGCCTATGTTTACGACTTTCTCAAGCTCAATGAAAAAGAGGGTGATTTCGAAAAAATATGGGGTATAGGTTCTGCATCCAGGCTTATCGGGATGGCAATTGCCATGTCACTCGGTGGATTCTTGAGCACACGGTCCTACGAGCTGGTACTGGTGTTTTCGGCACTGTCTCCACTGGTGGTCTCGGTGGTAGCCCTGCTATTACCAACGGTAAAACTAATTACCTCTACCGGCGAGAGGGGTTATTTCTCATTCCTGAAGGGTGGTGTCAGGCGAGCCTTTTCCAACTCAGCATTTCTTCGTGTATTCGTCTATTCCGGAATCGTCTTTACGACCTTCGGTGTCCTGGAAGAATATGACCAGGTCCTGCTTTCTTCCCGACTGGGTCTTCCGAACTCGTTTATCGGGATATGGCTGGCCGCCGGTATTGGAGTAAGCGGTATCTGTGCTTTCTTCGCACACAGGATTAAGCATATGAGCTGGCGGGTGCTGAACATCATCGCTGTTGCAACCGGTATTATCCTAATCATCATAGCCCTTTCACAATCTCTTTTCCTGCTGGGGATACTATTATTACTATGTATATTCAACGGCCTCGTTGGTGTTCTCACTCAGGGAATAATCCAGAGAGAGATAGACTCGGACGAGCGCGCCACGATTACTTCTGTCAATACTTTCGTGGTCGAGATTAGCGCTATAATTCTGGGCCTGGCCTTCGCTTTCGTAGCCGACCGGTTCGGAATTCAGATCGGTTACGGGTTCTTCGGAGTGGTTGTACTGATATATGTTTTGGGGAATTTTTTCGTGCGAATATACCCACTCCGGAGATTGCTTCGTCGCTAGGGCTCCTCGCAATGACGGGAAAGACGTACCTATTTGTCATTGTGAGCGGAGCGAAGCAATCTCTTATCAACATAAAGGTAATAAACAGCCCTCCGACTATGCTAAAATAGGGCGGTATGATTCCTATCAGACTAGCCCTCAGCAACTTCATGTGTTACCGCGATAACGTGCCGCCGCTCTACTTCAATGGCGTGCACACCGCCAGCATTTGCGGGAGCAATGGTCACGGCAAGTCGGCCCTGATTGATGCCATGACCTGGGCACTCTGGGGGCAGACCCGGGCCAAACGTGACGATGACCTCATCCACACCGGCGAGACAGAGACAGCCATCGAGTTCGACTTCGCCGTTGGCGGGCAGGAGTACCGCATCCTGCGCCGGCACCGCAAACCGAAACGGCGCGGGGCGTCGGGACAGAGCATACTCGAGTTCCAGATAGACGTTGACGGCGACTATAAACCAATTACGGGAAATACCATCGCCGAGACCCAGCAAAAAATCATCGATACCCTGCACATGGACTATGCCACCTTCACCAACAGTGCCTACTTGCGACAGGGCCACGCTGACGAGTTCACCACAGCCAATCCGGCACGCCGCAAGCAGGTGCTGGCCAACATCCTCGGCCTATCATACTATGATGACCTCGAGGCCCGGGCAAAGGAACTGGCCAAGCAGCAGGAAACAAAGAAAGAACAGCTTGAAAGCGCCATCGCCGACATCAACGAAGAGCTTGCCCGGAAACCGGCCTACGAAGCAGAACTGGAGCAGGCCCAGGAGGGACTCTCCCTGATATCAGCCGCGGTAAAGGAGCACGAGGCCCACCTCAATCAATTACGACAGCAGAAAGAGGTACTGGAGACTAAGAACTGGCAGCTAACACAGCTTGAGGAGCATATCACGCAGCAGATGAGAACACTGGAGCAGTGGGCTGAGCAAATCAAGCGGCAGCAATCGCAACTCAAGGAGCACGAAGACCTCATCACCCGGCGCGAGAGTATCGAGGCAGGCTATGCACAGCTCGTCGAGGTAAAAAAATCTAATGACGAGCTCGAACAAGAATTCCGGCAGTCGGTCAATCTGGAAAGGCAAAGGGCACAGCTTGAGCTAAAGATAAAAGAGGCAGGACAGAACGTGCTGTCTGAACACGCCGTTGCCCGGAGAACGATTAGCGAGTTGGAGGCTAAGGTTGACAGGTTATCTCAGCTAAGGGCCGAACTACAGCAAACACGACACCACTTGCAGCACCTCTCCGAGGAAGAAGAAGGTCTCCGCCAGAAAAGCGCAGCTGGTCAGGAGCTAAGGACCCGACTGCACGGTCTGGAGACAAACCAGTCTCAGCTTGAACGGGACATCACCGAGATAACGGAAAAACTCAACCTGTTACTCACCGAGCACGGTGCTAAATGCCCGCTCTGCGAGACAGAACTGGGTACCGACGGCCTGAAACTCATCGAGACCAAGTACGGCACCGAGAAGCAGCAGAAGTCCGAGTCTCTGGTAACAACCATGACGGGCCTGGCCAGCGGCCAGACTGAACTGAAATCGCTCGAAAACGAAATCGCCCAGCTCGAGGCGAGGCTGAAACAGGAAAGGGCAACCTTACAGGGCAGGGTCAGCGTATTGACCCAGGAGACAGATGAAGCGGAGCAGGCCGGCAGGCAATTGGAGGAGGAAAGGGGCCGGTTGGGCGAAATCGAGGAGCGTCTGGCACGACGGGATTTCGCCGCGCCGCAGCAGGAACTCCTGACCGAGATTGAAAAGGAGCTGGGCAGCCTTAACTATGATGCCCAGCAGCACGAACAGGTACGCCAGCAACTCAGGGGGCTGGAGCAATACGAAGAGCCGAAACGAAAGCTCGAAGAGGCCGACCGCCTGATCGACGAGGAAAGAAAGTCTCTTACCAGAGCAACCGAATCCAGCCAGCAACTGCACATCAGCCTCGAAACCGACAGTCGAAAGAAAGAGGAACTGGCACGAGAGCTGGCCTCTCTCCCCCAAATCTCCGATGACCTGTCACGGGCCGAAAGCGAACACCGGAACCTGACGGCAGAACAGGAGCGCGCTCAGGAATTGACCGGCAGTGTCAAGGGAAGACTAGAGCGTTGTGCCGAATTGGAGACAAGGAAAGAGGAACGAGAGAAGCTCATAACCGAAGCCGCCCGGGAAGAACAAATCTACCGCGACCTGGCCGAGGCTTTCGGCAAAAAGGGGATACAGGCTTTACTCATTGAAACCGCCCTGCCTGAAATCGAGAGCGAGGCGAACCGGTTGCTGGGACGGATGACCGATAATCGGATGAACGTCAAAATCGAAACTCAGCGAGAGACGAGGAAGGGGGACACCATCGAGACCCTCGATATCAACATCGCCGACGAACTGGGCACCCGTAACTACGAGATGTTCAGTGGCGGGGAGGCCTTCCGTATTAACTTTGCCATCCGCATCGCCCTGTCCAAACTGCTGGCAAGGCGGGCGGGAGCTCCACTTCCTACGTTAATTATAGATGAGGGCTTTGGCACCCAGGACACCATCGGCATCGAGAAACTCCGGGAAGCAATAAACTCCATTCAGGACGATTTCGAGAAGATTCTGGTGATAACGCACATCGAAGAACTAAGGGACGCCTTCCCAACCCGCATCGATGTTGTCAAGACCGCTGATGGTTCGACGTTGAGTTTTGGTTAATTACAACGGTACGGTGGTTGAGCAGACATGAAGGAGCAGCAGTTCCACATCCTGGATACCTATCAGAATTTCGAGGATTACTGGTCGCGTACTTCCTCCGTAACCATAGAAGAACAGATTCACTCATGGCAAACTTCATATATGAATAAATATCCCGAACTACTGGAAAAACAGGTTCAATGTTACAAAAACGAAAATATGGATTGGCAAGAAATTGCCAGAAAAGTCTTTCCAACATTTCCTGTGCGTCTACAACTTATGCGGAAGGCACGAAACAACATCCTAAACTCGTACCAAGCAATTTGTAAGCAGGCTTCGGAAAAACTGGGGATTGATTTTGGTATCATCCTAGTCGTTTATGTGGGCATAGGCTGTGGAGCGGGTTGGGCGACAAAATACGATGGCAAACCAGCAATCCTCCTCGGGTTGGAAAACATTGCCGAAGAAAATTGGCACACGAAAACCAGACTTCGAGGACTAATCTCGCATGAGATAGGTCACCTTATTCACATGAAGTGGCGGGGTGAGTGGGGGGAGGCTTTTGAAGACAAAGAGAAGGACCCACTATTCTTGCTGTATAGTGAAGGTTTTGCCCAGAGATATGAGCATCTTATCAATGAGAAAGAGACCTGGCACATGGCTCCAGATAAAGAATGGCTTTATTGGTGTATACAGAACAAGAGCTGGCTAGCCGAAGAATTTCTCAGTAGACTGAGCTCGCATAATTCTGTAAAAGACTTTTTCGGCTCCTGGTTTGATATCCAGGGTAAAAAGCAGGCAGGGTATTTTTTAGGTCACGCCTTTATCTGCGAACTCGAAAAAGCATACAGTTTAGGAGAAATAGCGCTATTAAGAGTTGAGGATATAAGACAACTGGCTCTGCGCTATTTGAACTCAGCCAGTACGAACTGAAGTAATACGATACGGCGTTTCGGTAATAAGATAGTGAAGGTTAGAGTATCTATAGTCCCAGACTGGCGGCAACCTCCTGCATGGCGGTTACTCCCAGTTCGATAAAATCGTCGAGTTCGATTCCCAGTTCACTGCACTTCGCAATCTGTTCCCGATTCGCTCCGGCAGCGAAGCTCTTTTCCTTAAAACGCTTCCTGACAGATTTTGGCTTAAGATTAGCTAACTTCTTGTCCGGCAGCACCAGGGCACCAGCTGTAATCAGGCCGGTTAGAGGGTCGGTACAAAAGAGAGCTTTATCAAGCCTTGTTTCCGTGGGAACCCCGTGCGCCTCGTTGTGACACAGGATAGCATGGGCCATCTCTTCACTGGCTCCCATATCACGGACAAGGTCAGCCCCGAGTTTACTGTGGGCACTCATGTCACCCTCAGTGAGCTCAACATCGATATCATGCAGCAGACCGGTTATGCCCCATACCTCCTCATCCTCGCCCAGTCGTCTTGCCATGGCACGCATAATGGCCTCGGTGGCCAGCATGTGCTTTATCAGGTTCTGGTTCTCAACATTAGCCTCAACGGATTCAAGTGCTTCCTGTCTGTCCATCTTTCCTCCAACTCAAACCGATGCCTCGTCATTCAATTGTTAATGCTACCACCTGTTTGATAGTGACGCCCCATCCCCTTTGTCCCCTTCCCCAGTGGGGAAGGGGAAGATTCTGTAAGAGGGGCTACGCCCCTCTTTGACTCCCTTTCGACAATGTTCAGAGGCCATTTCCCGGAGTCTGGCCCTCTTCGCCCAATTATGGACCGACCGATACAGGAGAATCTGCCCGGTCTCGTTGCAGATGAGGGGCCAGGTATTTACCTGTCAGTGAACTCTTCTTCCGTACTACCTGCTCGGGCGTGCCCGTGGCCACAACATAGCCACCCTGGTCTCCGGCACCCGGTCCCAGGTCGATAATATAATCGGCACTCTTGACGACATCGGGATGGTGCTCGATGATAACGATGGTATTTCCGGCATCGGCCAGACGGTGCAATACTTTCAGCAAAGCCGCTACATCAGCAAAGGAAAGGCCGGTGGTCGGCTCATCCAGAATGTACAATGTCTGTCCGGTCGACCTCTTGGAGAGCTCGGTGGCCAGCTTCACCCGCTGCGCTTCACCACCTGAGAGAGTGGGCGCCGGCTGTCCCAGGCGGATATAACCCAGGCCGACATCGTTTAGAGTCTCCAGCCTTCTTTTTATCTTGGGGAAGTGCTCGAAGAAGGTCAGTGCCTGCTCCACGGTCATATCGAGCACTTCAGCGATATTCTTTTCTTTGAACCGTATCTCCAAGGCTTCCCGGTTATAGCGCTTGCCCTTGCAGACTTCACAAGGAACAGTGACGTCTGGCAGGAACTGCATCTCAATCTCGATAAAGCCCTCACCACCACAGGCCTCACAACGTCCGCCCTTAATGTTAAAAGAGAAACGGCCGGGGGTATAGCCCCGCATTCTTGCCTCGGGGACAGTGGCAAAGAGCTCGCGAATCGGGGTGAAGGTACCGGTATAGGTGGCCGGATTACTCCGCGGTGTCCGTCCGATTGGAGACTGATTAATATCAATCACCTTATCAATATGCTCGATGCCGGTAATTTCATCACAGTCGCCGGGTACTACCCGCGATTTATAAATCGCCTGTGTCAGTTTACGATAAAGGATTTCGTCTACCAGAGTGCTTTTACCACTGCCGGAGACACCGGTGACACAGACAAACATGCCCAGCGGAATACGCACATCGATGTCCTTCAGGTTGTTCTGCCGTGCCCCTTTTATAACCATCTCATCACCAGAGCCGGGACGGCGTGCCTCCGGGAGCGGTATCTGTCTGGCCCCACTGAGGTATTGACCGGTCACTGATTTCTTGCAGCCCATGATGTCATCCACAGTCCCGGTGGCGATAACCCAACCGCCATGCTCTCCTGCTCCGGGTCCCAGGTCAATGATATAGTCGGCGGTCCTCATCACGGCTTCATCGTGCTCGACAATCAGTACCGTATTACCCAGGTCACGCAGCCGCTTCAGGGTCTCAATCAGGCGGTAATTATCGGCCTGGTGCAGTCCGACGGTCGGTTCGTCACAGATATAGAGCACCCCCATCAGTCCACTGCCAATTTGGGTTGCCAGGCGGATACGTTGCGCTTCACCCCCGCTCAGGGTAGCCGCGGGACGGTCGAGCGTAAGGTAATCGAGGCCGATATCCTTGAGGAAGCCCAGACGGGCACGGATTTCCTTAATAATCTGGGTGGCAATCATCTGCTCTCGTTTGGTAAGAATGGCCCGTTTACTGTTACCGCTGAGAGTAGTTACCCATTTCAGGGTCAGGTCAACCGATTGTTCGGTTATATCCATGATGTTCTCACCGCCGATGGTCACCGCCAGCGATTCGGGCTTGAGTCTCTTACCATGACAGACCGGGCAGACTCTGGTAACCATATAACGCTCTATACCCGCCCGTGAATACTCGGACTCGGTATCATGATAGAGGCGTTCTAGGCGAGGGATAACCCCCTCGAAACCGTCAGAGTACTCCCTGACACGACCGAAGCGGTTGCGGAACCGTGTCGTCTCTCTCTCCTCACCGTAGAGCAGCGTGTTGTACTGCTCTTTGCTGATGTCCTTCACCGGCGTGTTCAAGGGAAAACCGCGACGCTGCAGGGAGTAAAGATACCAGGTATGGGTCTGATAGGGCCTGATAGCTCCCTGGGCAATGGAGAGATTCTTATTGGGGATGATGAGGTCTTCGTCAAGCTCCTGCCGGTACCCCAGGCCGGTACAGGCCGGGCAGGCACCGTGGGGGCTGTTAAAGCTAAAGTTGCGCGGGGCAATTTCACCAAGGCTGATTTCGCAATGGACACAGGCAAAATGCTCGGAGAAAAGCAACTCTTCTCCATCAATAACCGACACCAGCACAATGCCGGCCCCCAGCTTGAGGGCCGTTTCCACTGAGTCGGCAATCCGCTCCCGGCTATCACTCTGTCCGATAACCAATCTATCTATCACCACCTCAATCGAATGCTTCCTGTTCTTGTCGAGCTGGAACTGCCCGGAGAGGTCATGAATCTCCCCGTCGACCCGCACCCGCGCATAGCCGGTCCGGCGCAGGTCATCGAAAACCCCCTGGTACTCGCCTTTGCGGTCGCGGACAAGGGGCGCCATAATCATCAGTCGCGTGCCTTCAGCAAGTCCCGTTATGGCATCGACAATCTGCTCTACTGTCTGGGTGGTTATCTCCCGCCCGCAATTGGGGCAGTGGGGATGACCGACCCTGGCGAAAAGGAGGCGGAGATAATCATAAATCTCGGTGACGGTGCCCATCGTCGAGCGGGGGTTACGTCCCGGCCCCTTCTGGTCAATAGAGATGGCCGGACTTAGCCCCTCGATGTAGTCGACCTCAGGTTTCTCCATCCGGCCGAGGAACTGCCGGGCATAGGCAGAGAGTGACTCCATATAGCGACGCTGCCCTTCGGCATAGATAGTATCGAATGCCAGCGAGCTTTTCCCCGAACCTGAAACACCGGTGATGACCACCAGCTTGTCACGCGGAATGGTCACATCAATGTTTTTCAGGTTGTGCTCGCAAGCGCCCTTGACGATGATGGAATCGAGCGGCATATATTGCATCCCCCCAGCAGCACCATTTTAACACTCTGGCCAGAAGGGTCACAAGCTGAGACTGTCCTGCAAACAGATCCCCTGGCATGCTCATCACTCTGTAATCAGTCTGGCAGATTTTGTTGTGATACTTCGAAAGGAAAAGCGTATATATTATTCAGAACAAGCTGCAGCATCCTTGATGCAGTCAAAAATCTAGAAGGGAGAAATAAATGAGGAAGAAAGCGACTTTACTTGCTGTGGGTCTAACTCTGGTGATGCTCGTCACTGTACTGGCCGGCTGCAGTACGGTCAATCTAACAGGTCAGGCGGAAGGTATCACCGTCTCTGGAGAAGGGAAGGTTAGTGTTGTCCCTGACCTTGCCACCTTGAGTCTGGGTGTGGAAGCCCAGGATACCACGGTTAGCGCGGCACAGGCCCAGGCAGCCGCCGCTATGGAAATGATTATGACGGCCTTAGCTGACAACGGGATAGCCGAGGAGGATATTCAAACACAGTATTTCAGCATTAGCGATATTACTCGTTGGGACGATGAGACTTGGGAAGAAGAGACCATCGGCTACAGAGTCAACAACACAGTATCTGTCAAGATAAGGGACATGGAAAGCATTAGCTCAGTCATTGATGACGTAATCGAGGCCGGCGGCGACCTGACCCGCGTGAATAGCCTCAGCTTTTCAGTAGAGGACCCGTCAATATACTACGACGAAGCCAGGGAAGAGGCAATGGCTGACGCCGAAGCTAAGGCAGAAGCCCTTGCTGAACTGGGTGGAGTGAGGCTTGGCAAGCCAACCTACATCACAGAGAGCAGCTATCAACCGGGTACCATCTATTATGGTGCGGCAAGGGTTGATGAGGCAATGGAGTCCGAGACAGCAATCAGTCCGGGCGAAACAGAAATTAAGCTGAATGTACAGGTTACATACGATATTCTAAACTGATAACAGACATCGAAAGACAGGAAAGGACCAGTTTTATGGTACTGGTCCTTTCTTGTTAAATACTAAATCAGTATAAATACATCTATGTAAAGATATTATCACAGACTGCTATATTAAGGAGATATCATGATATTTGGAATAGTATCTACATTTGTCGTCAGTGTTGTCTGTTTTGTTTTTTCTTATCTTTCGCTCACTCGTGATGAAACGTTTCTGACGCTCACTTTTCTGGGAATCGGTATCATATTAGCCGGGTGCGGGGTATATTTGACAGCAAAGAGCCGAAATTAAATAATTAACTGACTGCGGTCTTCAAACATTGATAATGACCCCCTCTATTATTCAGATATCGTCGCCATAAATTGTTACCTGAATGTTACTTCATTGGGCAACAGTCTTTACTATTCTGTAACCCTATTAAGCTATAGTTATAGTGGTAGTGAAGGCAATAAACCATCAGATGTTGTCAAATCAGGAGCGACGATAAGTGACGAGAAAGTCAGCTACGAAATGCTCCGGCTTCCAGACCGCCACAAGTGGTGGCTACTACAGACTCCGTCAACGGAGACGTAGCTACCTGTGGCGTCTTTTTCAGCGAAGTATGGCGCTGGTAAAAAGATAGCAGCAATAGAATCGCGTATATATACGGATAAAACCAATGCCGTACAGAGGAATGAAGACCCCGTCTCACGTCATGTTGACATGAGACACCCTGCTAGAGTTGTCCCTGTTACGCAAGACACGTTTGAGAAACGCCCGCGACTCTAAGTTACAGCCCTGACCTGAAAGGACCGCTCTCAGGTGTGAGTTATCCCACGGCAGAGGTGATTTTGGTTTCAACTGTAACCAGGTGTGATTGAGTAGGCTGTATCCCAGCCTTTTCTCACACTCTCTCTTGAACTCATACCACGTTGCGTATTGCATTTTAGTTCTTAATAACCAGGGGCTTCCCCCGAACCCACTATTCCTCTACCGGTAGTTTATAACGCAAGCACTAAACAGACGCTGAATAATTAAGATACGGCACTGACAATATCCTGACAGAGTTCATACCCGATAAGGTTACTAAATTTTTCGTGACTGAGTATTAAGTGTGAAATCCTGCTTACATATGTTCATGGTATAATATCGGCATGACTCGAGGAGGTTTATAGTAGTGGATGTCCTAAACGCAATTAAGAAACGGAGAAGCATAAGGAACTACAAACAGGACAAAATACCCGACGAAATAATGGAAAAGCTGCTGGAGGCGATGCGGTTAGCCCCATCTGCGGGCAATCGCCAACCATACAGATTCATCATCGTACAGGACAAGGACACAAAGGCTAAACTCGCTGCAGCGTGTAAATGGTATCCGGGCAGACCACAGGGCCAGGCGTTTATCGCCGAAGCCCCGGTTGTGATTGTCGCCTGTGGTTCGGCGGGGAGTGCCGTTGTCCGGTATTACAAGGACGAAGGTGTGATACTGGCACTAGGGCGGGATGTCCCGGCGGAAGTCGATAAAGACAGTGTCGAGTATCATAGTACTATGGAGATGGACCTGGCAATTGCCCTGGATCACCTCACGCTAGTCGCCGCTGAAGAAGGCCTGGGTACCTGCTGGATTGGAGCCCTTGACGAACGTGAGATAAAACAGTTACTGGCAATCCCGGAGGACAGAAGAGTATCAATTGTGATGCCTGTCGGCTATACTGATTCGTGGCCGGAACCGAGGCCCAGAAAGCCACTCGAAAGGATTATTAACTACGAGAAGTATAGCCTAGAGCGATAAACCTGCCTTACGTTGCTCATAGATTCGGGTTCTCAGTATATATCTCTGAATGACTTACTCAATACTCCCAATATCAACGGCATGGTATACTCCACACTATCGCCATCATGTCTTCAAATCACCCTGCGGTAGTACCCAGGACAATGCTGGCTGGTGACCATTGACACCCCCCATGCTGACCTGTAAGATAATGCACGTACCATCATGTTTGCTAAAGTGATGAACTGCGCCACGGTGGGGCTGAAGAGTAATTAGATCCAAGAAACTGCTTCTACCATTGCTTTTGTCGGTATTTTAGTGTTCCTGGCGCATCTTTTTACAAGCATATTCAGACGAACCAAGATCCCCGACGTTCTTTTTCTGGTCATTATCGGCGTTTGCGTCGGCCCGGTACTGGGCCTGACTTCACCCGACCTCTTTGGCGCTGTAGGGCCTGTGTTCACCATAATCACTTTAATTATTATCCTGTTCGAAAGTGGACTCACCCTGAAACTGAACACTATTCGTTCTGCCCTGGGTGGGGCGATGATTTTAGCCCCCCTAACCTTCTTTTCTACGATGGGGATTGTCGCAGGATTTGCTCTGTGGCTGACGGACCTGGAAGTGCTGCCCGCTTTTATTCTGGGAGCCATTGTCGGTTCTACCTCAGAGGCTGTAATCATTCCCCTTGTCAGGCAGTTAAAAGTAAAAGATAGTACGACTACTCTATTGTCCCTGGAGTCATCAGTCAACGATGTTTTGAGTATTGTCATTACCGTTACCCTTGTGGAGGCATATGCCCTCGGTAAGTTTGAGGTTGCCTCCGTATCCGGCGACCTTGTCGCTTCTTTTCTCGTGGCAATTATCTTCGGTGTCATCGGTGCATTTATCTGGTCGATATTACTAAAGAGAATTCACGCTATTAAAAACGCCATGTTCACGACACCGGCCTTTGTTTTTATCATGTTCGGAATTGTTGAGACATTAGGTTTTAGTGGCGCTATCGCAGCGCTGGTTTTCGGTGTAACACTCGGTAATATTGAGTCGATAAATCTCTCAATTTTTAAACCATCGAATGCCGGGGATCCCGTCGGGCTTACGGAGACTGAGAGGGTGTTTTTTAGTGAAGTGGCCTTTCTGCTAAAGACTTTCTTCTTCGTCTATCTCGGGATATCGCTACAGTTCTTCAGCAGTGAACTCATTATCATCAGCCTTGTATTGGTAACAATAGCTTTCGTACTGCGCATACCGTCGACCAGGTTGGCCCTTGGACATTCACTTCCGCTTAAAGATATGTCTATTGTGGCTGTTATGGTGCCAAAGGGTCTGGCAGCAGTGGTTCTGGCTTCTTTTCCGCTGCAACAGGCGGTTGCTGGCGGTGAGTTAATTCAAAATCTCACCTACGGTGTAGTGCTGTTAAGTATCGTCATCACTTCGTTATTAGTAATGTTAATTGACAAAACGAAATTCTACGAACTATACGGCTGGCTTTTTTCTCCAAGGCTACCGGGGATCTTGAGCAGGAAAAAAGTTCAGGGAAGAGAGCCATTAAGCACATCAGACGATATCGTACCGGCGGGGCCAAAACTCTTCGGTAGAGAAAATAAGAATGATATTCCTGGCTGAAACGAAAAAGCTAATGCTTATTCGAGGGCTAATTTGAGATTGTCTCTTTTACCTTATTGAGCACGTCGCTAACGGCGTCTGAAAGAGGCAGCCTTGTTGCACCAATCTCCTCATAACATGCAGTCACAGTCTCCAAAGCCTGCTTTTGAACGTGGCTTATCTCCATGACATCGATCGAGACGCCATCGGGCCGCTGTAAGCTAACAAGCAAGCCTTCTTTGCCCTTGTGACGTAAAGCATCGAGCTTTATTTGGACCCTATTGAATTGTTCCGCAGGCACAGAAATCCCCGCAACATCACCGTCGCTGTCCAGAATCAGCAGTGGTTGCCTGCCTGGAGTTCCCTGCTGTCCCTGGGCAAGCCGTTTTAATATGATGAGCGGAAAAGCATATTCCGCTTTGTATAGAGGAACAGATAATCCGACATCACTCCCGATGTCATAAGGTAAAATATCGAGTATTTTAAATGAAGTGGGTGATGTAGTCTTTTGAGCATCCTTTGTTTTTTCTACAGCCGGTTCTCGATGTTTGCTCTCGCCTAACCTGATGATTTCCCGTACGGGCCCGATAAGAACATCAGGCACTATGGCACTTCTGAGAGCGTGTTCCAGCAAGCGTTCCAGAACCCAGGTCTCCCTGTCCCCTATCTCAACAAAAACAGGGACGTGCCGATTCATACCAGTATCACAATAAACGGTAGCGAAATTATTCGGAGATAACTCCCTGCGTTGCGCTTCAGCTTTTATACGCTGGTATACGGACCTTCCGATGAGTTGAGTGAACAGGTTACCTTCGGTGTCACACGATAATATCCGCACCTTGTTCTTCGGCCACCGCTCACTGCTGAGTCGTACCGGCATGAGCAAGAGTGAATGACTGGGTTGATTATGACGAAACAAAGGCATGAAGTACAATCTACCTCAGAACTTTATCGGTCCCAGGTCTATATCCTATATTATTTCGGCATTATAGTCTAGCCACCTAGTGCGTATACCGGAATATATCCCGATTTGCTCGCGTGTATCACTATGAGAATGCTTGCACCCCTCATTGACACCCCCCATGCTGACCTGTAAGATAGTGCACGTACCATCATGTTAGCTAAAGTAATGAGTTGCGCCACGGTCGGGCTGGAGGGGGTCATTATCGAGGTTGAGGTAGATATCTCTCCCGGCCTCCCCTCCTTCACCATTGTCGGTCTTCCTGATGCCGCCGTCCAGGAAGCACGGGAGCGGGTAAGGGCCGCCATACGTAACTCGGACTTCACCTTCCCGATGAAGCGCATCGTCGTCAACCTGGCACCCGCCGACCTCAAAAAAGCAGGCCCGGCCTATGACCTGCCGATTGCCGTCGGTATCCTGCTCGGTTCAGAGCAGGCCTCCGCCGACGTTTCTCAGACAGTCCTCCTCGGCGAGCTGTCACTCGATGGCAGCCTGCGCCACACCACCGGCGTCCTGCCGATGGTTGCCGCCACCCACGAAAAGGGCTTCTCCGACATCATCGTCCCGACCGCCGATGCCAGAGAGGCATCGCTGGTGGACGGCGCCCGGATAATGCCTTTCGATACCCTGTCGCAACTGGTCAGCTACTTCCAGGGAGAGATAGCCGCCCCTGAATACCGGGCTGACAAGGTTGATGAATATGTGGTACCGGTATGGGCCACTACCGACCTCGCCCATGTCAAAGGCCAGGAGCACGTTAAGCGCGCCCTGGAGATAGGTGACGGCGGCGGTCACAACGTCGTGTTATTGTGAACACCGTCATAGACTGCCAGTCTACGTCAATCTGAATTCAAACCGTGATATTGGCTCCATTATATTCGGTAGCATTGTCTCCGACCAAGCGAAGGAGCCTGCCCATACCTGAGTCAGACATGATTGTGTTGTGAATTTGTATTAAATCACAACAATCAAACATTTCATACATTTTGTTGGATAACTGCAGAGAAAAAGCTGAACTTACCATTGAGCAAACATCG
>Ga0209536_100007467_pt1 | contig 16559 bp, 13 predicted proteins | sample DeeMarSeWOR28_12_FD_187461 | JGI IMG/M metagenome (GOLD analysis project Ga0209536, IMG submission 187461) | Marine sediment microbial communities from White Oak River estuary, North Carolina - WOR-2-8_12 (SPAdes) (version 2) | ecosystem: Environmental > Aquatic > Marine > Intertidal zone >... | reverse complement strand
AGCTGTTCGGCCGCGAACAGCCCGAACTCGCCAAGTTTCGAGACATCAACGCCGACCACATGCGCGCGCATCTGCGCTCGATCCACTACTACGCTCTGTTCTGGCCCATCATCGAATTGGTCGCCGCCGTAGCCGTGGCGCTCGTGCTCTGGTACGGCGGTCTCAACGTACTGGAAGGCACTCTCACCGTCGGCGTCGTGGCCGCTTTCCTCCAGTACGTGCGACGTTTCTACAGGCCAATCCAGGATCTTTCGGAGAAGTTCAATATCCTGCAGAGCGCGATGGCCAGCTCGGAGCGCGTCTTCAGGCTGCTCGATATCGAACCCACCGTTGCCGATCCGGCCAAGCCGAAGCCCTTGCCGAGCCCGTTGCGCGGAGAGATCGAGTTCCGCGACGTTTGGTTCGCTTACAACAAGACCGCCCACAAAGACGACGGAGAGCCGCCCGACTGGGTGTTGAAGGGCGTGTCCTTTACGGCCGCGCCCGGCGAGCGAATAGCGGTCGTCGGCCACACAGGTGCAGGAAAGACTACGCTCATCAACTTGCTGATGCGCTTCTACGATGTACAAAAGGGCGCGATCTTCCTCGACGGCACCGACGTGCGGGAATTGTCACAGCACGAGCTGCGTCGCGCCATCAAACTCGTGCTCCAGGATGTATACCTGTTCAGCGGTAGTGCTCGCTTCAACATTCGCCTGGGAAACGAAGAGATCGGCCAGGATGAAATGGTTGCCGCGGCCCAGCGCGTCGGCGTCGACCGCTTCATTCGCCGCTTACCCGAGGGCTACGACCAGCCGCTCGGCGAGCGAGGCTCGAGCCTAAGTGTGGGCGAACGGCAGTTGCTGTCTTTCGCTCGAGCCCTGGCTTTCGATCCGCGAATCCTGATCCTCGACGAGGCCACCAGTTCTGTGGACTCGGAAGTGGAGGCGCAGATCCAGGCCGCCCTAGAAGAACTGATGCGGGGGCGAACGAGCCTCGTCATCGCCCACCGCCTGTCCACGGTACAGAACGCCGACCGCATCATCGTTATGCACCACGGCGAGGTCGTCGAGGAAGGAACCCACGCACAGTTGCTGGAGCGCGGTGAACTGTACGCGCGACTCTACGAGCTGCAATTCGTCGGCGAGGGAGTGATTTGATGCCCAAACTCAAACGCACGTTTACGTCCATTCTTACCGGTAGACGGGAGCAATTGTCCGTGACTTCCATGACACGATCTTTGGCATTGGCCACCGCCGTCTTCGCGACGGCTTGTTCATCCACGCCTTCGGCGGAGGAGCCGTCTCCTCAGTTAGCGCCGACATCGATCACCGGTTCTGACGCTATAACTGCGGCCGGACTGGAGGTCCAGCTCACCACCTTCGCACACGACTCAATGCTGGGCCGCGAGTCGGGAACGCTCGGCAACTACAAAGGGACCGAGTTCCTTGCCGCCGAGATCGAGCGCCTGGGCCTGGAGCCGGCGGGCGATGATGGGACCTATTTCCAGACGATACCACTGATGGAGCGCGCCCTCGCCCCGGACCCATCCGTGGGCGTGGCGGGTACCGAGCTGGAGCTTGGAACGGAATACCTGCCGTTGCCGCCGATGCGAGGCGTCTTGCCCTTCAGGTTCGGGGCCTCACGATCTCTGGACGGCGTCGAAGTGATCTACGGTGGCCAATTGGGCGACACCGCCAACATGGTGAGCCCCGAACAGGCCGCTGGAAAGCTCGTACTCTTCACTCCTTCGATGGGCATGGGAATGGGGGCTTTTGCCACCCTGAGTGGTTTCGAGTCTGCTGCCGGCATCGCGATGGCCATGCTGCACCTGTTGCCTGCGAACATAGCGAACTACCTCAGCCAGCCGCAGACGTTTCTCGGGGAGCCGCAGACCACGCCGCCCGAGCGCCCGGTCGGGATGTTCGTCAGCCTGAAGGGCGCAGAAAACCTCCTCGGGAAGCCTGTAGGAAACGCTGAGATCGGGGAGATAGGGGGAACGGTAGAGGGCACGTTTGCCTTCGTTGAACGGCCGACGCCGTACCCCGCACGCAACGTGGTCGGCATCGTCCGCGGATCGGACCCGGCTCTTCAGACCGAGTACGTGGCCATCGGATCGCACAACGACCACGACGGCCTGGCTTCGAGTGCGATAGACCACGACTCGCTGTGGGCATTCAATCACGTACTGCGACCCGAAGGAGCCGAGAGGGAAGCCCGCCTCGCGACAGATGCGGACCTGGCACGAATCCAAGCGATCCGCGACAGCCTGGCCGCATTGAGACCGGCGCGTCTCGATTCGATTTACAACGGCGCCGACGACGACGGCTCCGGGTCTGTCGCCATGCTGGGAGTCGCGAAAGCGTTCGCCACCTCGGACCCCAAGCCGAAGAGATCGATCCTCTTCGTCTGGCACACCGCGGAAGAGAAGGGGTTGTACGGCGCCAGCTATTTCACCGACAACCCGACGGTTCCCCGTGAATCCATCATCGCCCAAATCAACATGGACATGGTCGGTCGTGGCACGGAACGCGATCTGGAAGGCGGAGGTCCCAGTTACTTACAGATTCTCGGATCGCGGCGGCTATCTACCGAGTTCGGCGACTTGGTCGAGTCCGTGAATACCGACGCCGGATTCGACTTCGAATTCGACTACTCGTACGATGCAGATGGTCACCCGCAGCAGTTCTACTGCCGCAGCGACCACTACATGTACGCGCGCTACGGCATTCCTGTCGTCTTCCTCAGTACGGGGGATCATCAGGACTACCACATGGTGACCGACGAGTCACAGTACATCGACTACTACAAGCTAGCGCGTGTCTCGCAATTCGTTTACGAAGTCGCCGCGTCAGTCGCGAATCTGGATCACCGCCTGGTCGTCGATAAGCCGAAGCCCGATCCGAACGCGCCCTGTCGACAATAGCGGCACCGCGTACCTCGAGCGCCCCGCTTCAGCTGGGCAGTAGCTTGAGGATCAGGTACGCGTTGCGCTGAGCCGCGCCCAGATTGGATTGCACATAGTTCGACGCCGCCTCGCCGGCGGCTCTCCGGGCCACCGCATTGTCCAGCCAGTGACTCAAGGCATGGACCAGCTCCCCCCCGCTCTTCACAGAGACGGCTCCGCCCCGCTCGATTAGTGACGCCGCTTCCCGCGCGTTGGCGTGCTGTGGGCCGAAGATCACGGGCGCCCCCAACGCGGCCGGCTCCAGCACCGAGTGGAGTCCGCGCTTTCCAAAGCCGCCTCCCACGTACGCGATGTCCGCTAGCGCGTACAGTTCGCCCAGCATACCCACCCTGTCGACCACGATCACTTCCTTCAGATCGCCGGACCCCCCTTCCAGCTCGGAGAGTCGGACATGTTCCAGTCCGTCCACATCGAGGTGCGACTCCAGCCTACGAAGGTGATCGTCCGTGGGCTCGTGGGGAACCATCAGCGCCCGGAAGTTCCGGTGACGACTTCGCAAACTGGCCACGGCAGGAACCAGGTGCTTTTCGCCTTCCGGCCATGTCGAGCCCGCGACCAAGGTCAGCCCGTCATGACCGGCCAGCAAAACGACCGGCGGTTGCGACGGGTCCAGCGCCTGCGCACGAGCCCAGACCTGATCGAACCGCGCATCGCCCGTTATCTCGATGCGATCGGGGTGCACGCCGAGAAGAGCCAGGCGCGCCGCGTCCTCGACCGAGATCGCGCCCACCGCACTCAGCCGTTCGTAGGCCGGCGTCAACAATCGTCGTGCCGGCCAACGCAGCCGGCTCGAACTCTCCGCCAAGGTTCCGCTCACCAGAGCCAGGGGGACATCGCACCAACTTGCCACACGCGTGACGTTGGGCCATACGTCCGACTTGCCAAACACGACAACGTCGGGCCGAACGGCTTCCATAACCAGCATCAGATCGGCCACGACATCGAAGGGCATGTAGTCGGCGTAGTCCACGGGCATCTGAGCGGCGAATTTCTCTGCCGACGGCGAGAAGAAGGTGTAGAAGACCTGGAGTTCGGGTCTTAGCTTCCGCAACGCTTCGATGACCGGTCGCGTCTGTAGACCCTCGCCCACCGAGGGCGCGTGGAACCAGACCAGCGGGCCATCGGTACGGTGCTCGCCGGCCCAATTCTGGATCCGAGCCACAAGCTTCTGTCGCGCCTCCACGCTCCGCCGCGCCTTCTCCGGGAGAAACGGTGTGCGGTGTAGCACCCGTCGTCCGGCACCGGCCCCCCAATCGTATAGCACCTCGCTGAACTTCATGTTGGCAAACTGCCTGGACTTTGCTGTCAGGGCAACGGGCGCGCTCGATGCGCTTGCTTGCCGGCCCTTTCCCAGTGACTTTAGTCACATCCTGGAGAAGGCAACTGGCGTCACTCGACGAGATGACCACCTGGTGCGATACATCGGCAACAAGCGAAAGCTGATCCCCTTCATCCGAGAAGGTCTCGCGAAGCTCGGTGTCGCTGGCACGACGGCCTGTGACCCCTTCGCCGGGACTGCCTCGGTGGCACGGTTCCTCAAGACCCAGGGCTACGCGGTCACGACCGCCGACATCATGTCATTCAGTTTTGCGCTGCAGTGGGCGTACGTTGTGGTTGACCGCACGCCCTCGTTCAGGCACCTCCACGACGGCCTCGCCCCGGATCAGGGTCTTCTTGACGCGACGGTCGGACTGCTCAACGACGTCGAGCCGCACCGCGGGTTCATTTTCGACCACTATTGTCCCGAGGGCTCCGCCGGCTCCGAGCATGATCGCCGCTACTTCACACCGGAGAACGCGGCGAAGATCGATGCCGTGCGAAAGCAAATCCACGACTGGCGCGAAGACGAACGCCTCGACGACGATGACTACTATGCCTTACTCGCAGCGCTTCTCGAGGCGGCCGACCGCGTCGCTAACACGACAGGCGTCTACGCCGCCTACGTGAAGAGCTGGCAATCCAACGCCAGGAAGCCGCTCAAGCTCCGCGCGCCGCGACTGGTCACCGGCACAGGCCTGCGGTGCCGTGCCTATCAACTCGATGCCATCGAGCTGATGGGCAGGCTGGAGCCGTTCGACCTGCTCTACCTGGATCCGCCTTACAACACGCGGCAGTATGCGGGCTACTACCACATCCCGGAGATCATCGCCGAGGGCTGGTTCGAGGAGCCACCGAAGCTGAGGGGCAAGACAGGCCTACCTGAAGACGAGCACAAGAGATCGGATTGGTCGCGGCGCGGCCACTGCGAGCAAGCCTTTACCAATCTGGTGAACGCGGCGCCCTGCCGCCATATCTTGATGAGTTACAACTCCGAGGGGATCATCTCGGAGGAGTGCATCGAGCATGTCCTGCGCGAACGTGGTGCTCCGAAGACCTATCGACGGCTGGAGCACGACTACAAGCGCTACCGTAGCGATCGCGACAGCGATAGTCGCCGCTACAAAGGTGATCGAGTCACGGAGCGCCTTTACTATGTGCAGGTTGCCTGAGACGAGGTCGACACGCGCAGCTAACAAGGTGGTCACAAGGAACGCTCAGATTGCGGCGGGTTACTTAGTAGGCGGTCGATGACCGAGCCCGGAGATCGTGATTCGTTGGCACGGGCTCCAGACTGAGGGGTGCCGAGATGTCACCGGCGAAGTCGAGCAAGAGAAAGAGAAAACGAACCGGGCGTTGGTCTGGTAAGGAGCGTCGTAGTGGGAAGGACCGACGCGCCGAAGCCGCGGGCGACCGAAAGGACCGGGGCGGCGTGCGGGAACTCTACAAGGCCGATCTCGATCGGCACCTCTGGTCGTGGGCCAGACCTTCGGCACGGCAGAAGCGCCGCAAGGAAAAGGAGCGCCGTCTTCGTCGCCGCAGACTGGTCGGTGCCGTTGCCTCCGCCGCCGGCGCTGTCGGCGCGGCGGGACTTTCCTACTTCCTCTACCGTCGGCTGCGGACGGACGAGCGACCGCTCGACCCCGAGCACGCCCAGGCGGATCTCGAAGAGGCTGACTTCGAGGAGTAGCGCTGCGGCGCTGCCGCATCGCGGAGCGGGTCAGGCAAGCACGGAGAACAGGCAGCGGCGCTCCAAATGTCCGTTCGAGTCTCCTTCCGCTCCCTGCACACCCGACTTCGAAGCGCTGGATGTTCTCGACCGTCCGGCATCGCTACTAACAGACTCTTCTAGCCTGCCTACAGGGAGGGCACGGCGTGCGAGCCGAGCGGACATTTGGAGCGCGACGGCCCGGCCGAGATCACGGCCGCTCTCCGCGCGACATGAAGCGAGGTTTGCACGCCGTGCCCGACAGACCTCGACGGCAGCGACGAATCCCGTTAGCATTGGGGCATGACTAAGTACATCGAGATCTTCGAATACAATGCCTTCACCGAGCAACCCTTTGCGGGGAACCCGGCAGGTGTAGTCACGGATGCCTCGGGCCTCGGGGACGATACAATGCAGCGGATCGCCCGGCAGATGAACTTGGCCGAGACAGCGTTTCTTGTTCCACCATCCATCCCGGACGCCGACGTCCGTTTGCGCTGGTTCACTCCTGCAATGGAGGTCGAACTCTGCGGCCACGCCACCATCGCCGCCTTCACCGCGGCGGCCGAGCGCGGGGTCTTCCCGGTTGCCGACAATGAGGTGCGTGAGTTGAAGGTCGATACGCTATCGGGTCTGTTGCGAATCCGTATCGCCCGGCGCGACGGCCGTCCCGAGGTGGCCATGCAGATCCCAGTGCCAACGTTCGAGCCACTCGCACTCGATCGGGATGCGTTCGCCAGCTTATGGGGTGTCACGGCGAACGACCTAGCGGGAGAATGGCTGGTTCATACGGTCCTGAATTATTGGTATTTCCCGGTTCCGGATCAGAAGCTGCTGCAGTCGTTAACCCTGGATGCCGAGAGGTTGTCCAAGATCGATTCCACCGCCGCGTTCACGTTTTGGACTACCGACACGATCGACAGCGACTCGGACTGGCACCTCCGCTTCTTCGCGCCTTTTCAAGGTGTGGCGGAAGACATCGTGACGGGCAGCGCCCAGGGACCCATGGGGGTAGTCTGCCTCGGGTCAAGAAGCGAGGCGGTGCAGAATGGTTGGTCGGAACTCAAAGGCGAGCAGGGCGACTGTCTCGGCCGGCCCGGACGGGTACGAGTGAGGGTTCTTCAAGAAGACGGCGCCGTCAGCGATGTAGAGATCGCCGGCGGCGCCGTGCCGATGCTCGAGGGGCGAATTCGACTCTAGAGCGGAGCTAGCACTCTTCCTCTTCCTCTGGCTCCGCGGTAAAGCGGTGCCACCATAGCTCGTCTTCTTCGTCCTCCAACTGCCGAGCCGCATCATTGACGATGCGCTGAGCCTCGGCCACCTCCGGCAAGTCATCCTGTTGGCCGAACAGCCGACCGGTGTGGCGGACCTCGTACTCGAAAAGTTGGGAGCGAAGATTTCCGAAGATCTTGATGAGCTGTGGAGCCGACTCCAACAACTCTCCGTTCTCGTACAAACGACGGATGACCTCGGCTAGGTCCAGGAGTTCATCACGCAGTTCTTCCGGGTTTATCTCATCGTGTTTGTCTGTCATCGCCGCCCCTCCCCCTATCGGATCCCCCAAGACTAACTACCCATACACCACAAACCCGAAAAGTGCCGTCCCGGCTCCCCGGACAGTGGATCGCGCCGATCCTGTGGGAGTATAATACAAAGTCGCTCTGAGCAGAACTCCACCTTGCAACCATCGGGCCATGGCACATCGAACTGGCACGGCCACACTTCCGCTGCATACCGGTCGGGCTCCGCGCTGGCTCTTCCAGCGTATGACCGCCCTCAGTCGAGCCTTGACCGAAACGATCGTGATCGAGCACGGTCCTTCCGCATTCTTGCAGCGCCTCTCCGACCCCTTCTGGTTTCAAGCATTCGGATGCGTCCTCGGCTTCGACTGGCACTCCAGCGGTGTGACCACGACGGTGTGTGGCGCCTTGAAGCAGGGCCTGGCGGGCGCCGAAATGGATACGTCGATCTACGTAGCCGGCGGCAAGGGCCGAGCATCGCGCAAGACTCCCGACGAGCTGCGCGAGCACGCCTCGCGCCTCGGTCTCGACGGCGACTCTCTCGTATACGCCAGCCGCCTATCGGCGAAAGTGGACAGCGCCGCCCTGCAGGACGGCTACCAGATCTACCACCATTCCTTCTTTTTGACACCGGCCGGGAAGTGGGCGGTAGTCCAGCAGGGCATGCACGAGTACACGCGGTCTGCTCGACGCTACCACTGGCTGGGAGAAAGCGTCACGGACTTCGTTTGCGAGCCTCACGCGGCGATCTGCTCCGAGCGCACAGAACAGACTGTGCTCGATTTCGTGGCGCGGGATTCCGCCGACGCCCGCGCGGCCGCGGCCGAGATCGCGAGAGAGAAGCCGGGGACCGTCCAGCGCGAAATGGCCGACCTGCTCACCCTTGAGCTCCCCGCACGACACAACGTCGACCTTCGTTTAGACATCGCGCCTCGTAACCTCGGCAAGGTACTGATCACGACCTACGAAGCTCAGCCGAAGGACTTCGAGGCCTTGCTGGCTCTGAAGGGCGTCGGAGCCAAGTCGGTCCGGGCCCTGGCCTTGATCGCCGAGTTGGTCCATGGTAAACCGGCCAGCCATCGGGACCCGGCCCGTTTCAGCTTCGTCCATGGAGGCAAGGACGGGCACCCTTATCCCGTCGACCGCCAGGCCTACGACCGCTCCATCGAATGGCTGCGCGATGCTGTCGGCCGCGCACGCATCGGCCATAGCGACAGGCTAGCGGCGCTCCGGCGCCTCGCCACATGGGAGGCCGCGTGAAGCTCGCAACCTTTGGACTGCTCACGGTCATGACCAGCTCTCTGCTGTCCTGCTCACCCGGCTACGTCCTCCGCGCCGCCTGGGAAGAGGCGCGCATACTGGCGCGTCGACGATCCATGGAGGACGTGCTGAACGACCCAAAGCTGGACGACGTGACGCGAGGCAAGCTCGAGATCGTGGTACAGGCCCGTAGCTTTGCCTTGCAGGACCTCGAACTGGATGTCGGTGACAGCTATACATCGTTCTCCGATATCGGACGCGATACGCTGGCGCTGGTCCTATCGGCGAGTCCGGTGGATCAGCTTACCGCCTATACGTGGTGGTTCCCCATCGTGGGACGTGTGCCTTACAAGGGCTTCTTTACTCTGGAGGCGGCCGAAGGTGAACGGCGAAAGCTGGAGGCGGACAACTACGACACCTACTTGAGAACCACCTCGGCGTTCAGCACGCTGGGCTGGCTTCCGGACCCGCTCCTCAATACAACACTTCACCAGGACAGCGTGGGCCTCGTGGAAACCGTCATCCACGAGGTGACGCACAACACGCTGTTCGTGCGTGGGCACGTAAAGTTCAACGAGAGCTTCGCCAACTTCGTCGGGTCCGTCGGCGCAATTGAGTTCTTCTGCGGTCGCAGCCAGAACGAATCTCTCTGCGAGCTGGCGGAAGGCCGCTGGCACGACACTGTAAGACTGAGCGGGTTCCTGGACTCGCTGTGGAGCGATCTCGATGCGCTGTACGCCGAAGAATTGCCGTTGGACTCACTCATGCCGCGGCGCGAGGCGTTGCTACAAGAGGCTGCGGACCACTATCGCAGAGACCTCGCTCCCGAGATGAAGACGCGCGCCTTTGCCCGCTATGACGCGACGCGCCTTAACAACGCCTCGTTGGTCGCACGGCATCTCTACTACCACCGACTTTCTCTCTTCCAGACTCTCTACAACCAAACGGGCAGCCTCACACGAACCATCGATCTAGTCACCGCCGCTATTAGAGATGCGGAGGATCCTTGGGGCGCAGTGGAGAGCTTGAACTGACGTGCCGGCGATTGCCAGGTTTCGCGGGCCGTATTGAATTTGCGCCGTATCCTCCTTTTATTAGGGGCTTCAGGCTCGCGAGGCGGGTGGATTGCCCGCCTCTTGTCACTTTGATCGGTAGTCGGCAAGAATCTGCGGGACAATGACTGAGCGGTACGACCCGGGCACGGTGGAAGCCAAGTGGCAGCAGCGGTGGGAGGACTCAGAGCTCTACCACGTCGATATCAATGGGGCCGCCAACCCCTTCTACAACCTGATGATGTATCCCTACCCGTCAGCGGAAGGGCTGCACGTCGGAAACGTCTACGCCTTCACCGGCGCCGACATCCACGGTCGCTTCAAACAGCTCCAGGGTAACGACGTCTTCGAGCCGATCGGGTTCGACGCGTTCGGAATCCATTCGGAGAACTTCGCCCTCGAGCAGGGCGTTCACCCGATGGAGCTGATCCCGCGCAACATCGCGAACTTCACGCGTCAGCTGAAGCGCATGGGTTTCATGTACGATTGGTACAGGGTCGTGGATGTCACCCAGCCCGATTACTACAAGTGGACCCAGTGGATCTTCCTGCAACTCTTCAAGGCGAGGCTCGCTGAGCGGCGCAAGGCTCCCGTCAACTGGTGCCCGTCCTGCAAGACCGTGCTGGCGAACGAGCAGGTCATCGACAGCCGCTGCGAGCGCTGCTCCACCGAGGTGACCCAGCGTTATCTCGACCAGTGGTTCTTCAAGATCACCGACTTCGTCGAGCGTCTCCTCGACAACCTAGAGTGGATCGACTGGTCTGAGTCGACCAAGCGGTTACAGCGCAATTGGATCGGTCGCTCGGAAGGCGCCGACATCGACTTCGAGGTCGCCGGCCACCCTGAAGAGAAGATCCGCGTCTTTACCACGCGGCCTGATACACTGTTCGGCGCCACGTTCATGGTGCTGGCGCCCGAGCACCCGCTGGTCAAAGTGATCATCTCGAAGAAGCAGCGCGGCACGGTAGAGAAGTACGTGAAGAACGCGCTGGCCATGGACTTGGTCGAGCGCCGCAAAGCCGGCGAGGAGCGTCAGAAGACCGGTGTGGACACGGGCGCAAAGGCGATCAATCCGGCCACCGGCGAGGAGATCTCCATCTGGGTCGCCGACTATGTGCTCATGGAGTACGGTCACGGCGCGATCATGGCGGTGCCCGCCCACGACGAGCGCGACTTCGAGTTTGCCAAGCAGTACGATCTGCCGATTCGCATCGTCGTCGTCCCGGCCGGGCAATTTGACGGCTTCGATCCCAAGGCCGAACTCGAGGAGGCATTCACCGAACACACCGAAGACGAAGTGCTCGTCAACTCGGGCAAGTTCGATGGCATGCCCGCGGCACAGGCGATCAAGCAGATCACCCAATGGCTCGAGCAAGAAGGGCGCGGGACCGGAACCGTCAACTACCGCATCCATGACTGGTGCATCTCGCGGCAACGTTACTGGGGCCCCCCGATCCCCATCATCCATTGCGAGGAGTGTGGCATCGTACCTGTGCCCGAGAAGGACCTGCCGGTGTTGCTCCCCTACGTGGAGAATTTCAAGCCTGACGAGAGCGGCGTAGGTCCGCTGGCCCGATCCAAGGACTTTCTCGAAGTCGAGTGCCCCGAGTGCGGCGGCCCCGCACAGCGTGAGACCGACGTGTCGGACACGTTCCTGGATTCTGCCTGGTACTTCATGCGGTACCCGTCTACCGACAAGCAGGATGTACCGTTCGACGCCGAACGCACGGCTAAGTGGTTACCCGTAGACGCGTACATCGGCGGTGAAGAGCACGCTGTTCTACACCTCATGTATTCGCGCTTCATCACCATGGCTCTCTACGATCTCGGCCACCTTCCCTTCGAGGAACCCTACAAGCAGTTCCGAAAGCACGGCCTCATCGTCAGGGAAGGCGCCAAGATGTCGAAGTCGCGTGGTAACGTAGTGATCCCTGACGAGTACGTGGAGAAGTATGGCGCCGATACGTTCCGTACGTACCTGATGTTCCTCGGTCCTTACGAAGAGGGCGGCGACTTTCGGGACCAAGGGATCACCGGGATCTCACGCTTCTTCGATCGCATCTGGGATGCCGCGACCAGCGATGACCTTCGCGACGGGCCGCCGGAGACCGATGAACTGAAGCAAAAGCTTCATGCCACGATAAAAAAGGTGACGCGAGACGTCTCGACCCTGCAGTACAACACCGCCATCGCGGCGATGATGGAATACCTGAACGCGATCCGCGCCGGCGGCCGCACGCTGAGGCGCTCTGAGATAGAACCGCTCGTCGTTATGACCGCTCCCTTCGCACCGCATTTGGCGGAAGAGCTCTGGGAGCACCTCGGCCACGACGGCTCGATATTCAGCGGAGCTAACTGGCCCCAATACGACCCGCAACTCGCCATCGCCGACGAAGTCGACATCGCTGTCCAGGTAAACGGTCGCTTCCGCGCCACCGTCAAGGCCGCCCGCGGGGCCGGCGAAGACGAGGTCAAACGGAAGGCATTGGCGGACGAGGCCGTACAGCGGCACGTGGATGGCAAAGAGATCCGCAAGATTATCTTCGTGCCTGACCGGCTACTCAACATCGTCGTCGGCTAGGAAGGTCATGCCTGTCGTCACGCGCTGGTTGCCGCGCGGCTGAGCGATGAAGCTGCTAATCTGGGGACTCGCGATCGTGGCGGCACTCTTCGTCTTCGATCGCCTCTTCCTCTGGATGGAATCAAACGGTTGGCTCTACTATCGCCGCACGAGATCGCGCGGCGGTGCCTCGCTCTATCACTTCTTGGATATCCACAAGATCTACAATCCCGAGATTCAAGAGGTGATCGAGCTCAAATACGGCGAGGAGCAACAACAAGACGAATCGGGTGAACCGCCGGGGCCAGATGAGGGGACCGCGCCACGGGCAGGCCCGGATGACAGCCAAGGCTAGAGGCTACAGCGCCGCCGGCTGAGCGGCAGCCAGGATGTCCGCGACCGTCAGTTCCTCACCCAGGTGGGTCGAGTGCGATCTTCGGTCGCGAAAAGGCTCGGCTCGAACTGCACATCGATCGTCCAGTAATCGTAGCGCTCCTGGACATCGACTCGACCATCACGCATGAATCTCAGCTCCGTGGCGATCCATCCACCGCCGAGCATCTGATAGGCCTCGAACAAAATCTCTCGCTTGGCGCCAGTGCTTGGATTGACAAAAATCAGTCTTCTGAGCAGAAGATCTTCCTTGTCCACCCAGAACTGCCTCTCGTCGTCGCCTACCACATAGGCTTCCCTGCCCTGCCACTCGTCTTCCCGAAGCTTCGACAGATCGATGCTCAGCGCCCGCAGCTTCTCAATCGTTTCCTCCGCCGGGAGCAAGTAAACGTCGAAGCCGAGCAGTAGTACCGGGTGCGGGCCTTGAAAACTCCGGACCACTGTGTCGGCCTCCAGCACATACCACGTGTCGTCTCTGTACAGTTGCAGGTCGCCACGGTCTATGGGCGCGATATCGCTGCGGACCGTCCCGGGAAGTTCAATCGATTCGTACCAGACCCTCACCGAGTCGACGCCCTCGTTCTCGGCGCTGCGATAAGTCACCGTCTGTATCAGCGCCAGGTTCTCATACCACTTCCCAGCATAGCGCTCGTGCATCGCGCGAATCACATCCTCGCCATCCTTGGCCATAACACCGGCCGTGACGAAGAGGCTTGCCCATATCAACAGCGGCCGAATCATCCCAACCTCCGATGTTGAACAAGCATCGGACTCGTCCCCCTGGCTCTAGTCACCTCCGACTGACTCCTGATCCTCCTTCCCCGCGGCCTCGACGATTCTGTCGACGGTATGACGCATCCGCTGCACGACTTGCTCCATCATGCCCTGAGTATCTTCCGGTGCGTCGGGCTCCGCGGCGAGGACAGCCAACCGGTTCAGATTACGCACGCTGAGAATGAAATCATCGGTCACGTGCCGAAGCTTCGAGAATCGGCGCCGTTCGCTTGCCAGTTGCTTCTCGAAGGTCTTGGAGAGCTGTGCAGTCACATATAGCACAGGCACGACCGATGCCAGCGACAGCAACGCACGCTGCATCGGATCATCAACGAACAGACTGACAAGAACCAGAGCGATGATCCCCGCGGCGGCAGCCGCCACCCATGCACTGTGGATTTTCATATCCGCTTCGCTCTCCCGTTGCGAGTTACAGGAGCGGTCGGTGAGGGACGCCTAATCATAATCACTCCGCGGCAATCGCGCATCTGCCCGCAAGAGAGCCTCATCACACCCACGGACTAGCTGTGCAAGAAATCCACGCTCGCACGTCTCCCTGGTTAGATACTAACGCCTAGGAGGTGTGACAATGAGTACGGGCATTCCAAGGCACCTGGTGGCCGCTGGGCTGGCCAGCCTGCTGCTGATCGCCGACGCCGGTTCCGCTTCGGCCCAAGGCTGGATCGAACCCAATACGCACCGCTACGTGCCTCATTCACCCGTCCAGCGGGTGCGCGCCGACGTGACCGTCACCATCGACGGAGTCCGCCGCGTCGCGGTCGTGGAGGTGGAGGAAGTGTTTCGCAACCATGCCGGGACAATGATGGAGGGTGACTACCTATACCCGATACCGCCGGGAGCCGTGTTCACCAATTTCTCGCTCTTCATGGGCGAGACGGAGCTCCGAGGCGAAGTTCTGCCGGCGGACCGGGCCAGGCAAATCTACGAGGAAATCGTTCGGCGCAAGAAAGACCCCGCGCTCATCGAATTGGTCGGGCACGGGCTTCTTCGTGCACGCGTGTTCCCCATCGACTCTGGCGACGAGCGTCGCGTCATCCTGCGCTACACGCAGATTCTCGGTAAGGACGGCGACCTGCTCCGTCTTCATTATCCACGCATAGTTGGGGCGCAGCCTTGCCGGACGTGTGAAACCTCGTCATCGGGGCCGCCCACGAACACCCAACATCCCTTCACCCTTCATGTCCGTGTGAACGACGCCGGGCAGTTTGGCACCCCCTACTCGCCGACGCACACCATCGAGGTGCGCGATAGTGGACGCGACGAGATCGAGATCGTTCATAGCGGGAATGGCTCCGCCCACGATTTCGAGCTCTTCTTGCCGCTCCGCGAGTCCGTGGTCGGTGCCAACCTCGTCGCCCACGCGCCGCGCGGTGAAGACGGCTACTTCATGCTGCTCATCTCGCCGCCGGCCGAGGACGACGGCGCGCAAATCCCACGCGACGTCACACTCGTGCTCGACACCTCCGGCAGTATGTCCGGCGAGAAGATCGAGCAGGCGCGCGGCGCGCTCGATCAGATCCTGGCAGGCCTGCGGCCCCAGGACAGGTTCCGACTCATCACGTTCAACAGCGTCGTCCGCTCCTATCGTAGCGACTTCGCGCGCGCCGACTGCAACACGCTACAGGAGGCACGCGACTACTTGTCCAGCGTGACCGCCGAGGGCAGCACGAACGTGATGGACGCCCTGAGAGAGGCCCTGGCTCCGGAAGCGGAACGTGGTCGTCTCTCCATGATCGTCTTCCTGACCGACGGTAAGCCCACGGTGAGCGAAACGTCCCCAGAACGAATCGCCGAGGCTGCCGAGCAGCTGCGTGACGGCGAGCGTGTCTTCGCTTTCGGCGTTGGCTACGACGTGAACACCTACCTACTGGATCGTATGGCCCAAGGCGGTCGCGGCACCGTCAGCTACGTGCGGCCCGGCGAGGACGTGGAAGACGCCGTCTCTTCACTAACGCGCAAAATTGGCCACCCGGCCCTCTCCGACCTGAGAATCGTCCGCGCGCCCGCCCAGCTCGAGGATTACTACCCGAGCCCGCTACCTGACCTGTTCTTCGGTGAGGAACTCGTGCTCTTCGGCCGCTACCGCGGTCACGGGAGCGGTGAGTTGGTGCTCGAGGGATCGCGAGCCGGCCAGCCACAGCGCTTCACATACAGGGTAGAGATACCCCAGCGTGAATCGGACAACTCGTTCATTCCGCGTCTCTGGGCCGCCCGCAAGGCGGGCGCATTGACCGCCCACGTGCGGTTGAACGGCGCCCAGCCCGAGGTGATCGAGGAGATCCGGCAGCTTGGACTTCGCTACGGTATCATCACCGAGTACACGTCATACCTGGTGGAGGAGCCGCAGTTTGCCGGCATGCGGCCAGAGCTCGCGATGGACCAGGCTCGAAGAGTCGCGGCCGCACCAGTCGAACAATCGGGCGTCAGCGCCTTCAAGCGAGCTGAAGCCAGTAGCCGTTTGCGCGACACCGACAAGTTGGAGGAAGCCGAACAGCTGGTTGCCGACGCGCTGGCCGCGGGTGCCGAAGGTAGAGGCCGAAGCGGCGAGGCATCGATCGGCGCCGTGCGCCACGTGGGGCGGCGCCTGTTCGTCCTCAGGGACGGAGCCTGGACGGATATGACCTTTGAGGGCAGCTTGCAGGTAGTCGAGGTGTCGGCGTTCAGCGAAGCGTACTTCCAGCTCGTGGAACGACTGCCAGCCTTGAGGCCGTACTTCGCGCTGGGCGAGCACGTGATCATCGCGGGTGACGGCGTGGCCCTCGAGCTTTCAGCCGACGGCGCTACGAAACTTAGCGCGGGCCAGTTGAGGACTCTGCTCGACGGCTTCGAGGATAGCCTGTAGCCGTAGGAGAGAAAGCTTGGACCTCTCTCAGGTTTATCGCGAGCACTATCGGTCGCTGGTCCGCTTCCTATATCGGCGGACCGGCGACCTGCCTCGCGCCGAGGACTTGGCTCAGGAGGCCTTCGTCCGCGCCATCGAGCACCAACCGTCGAAGCCGCGGGCCTG
>Ga0209536_100007466_pt1 | contig 16560 bp, 12 predicted proteins | sample DeeMarSeWOR28_12_FD_187461 | JGI IMG/M metagenome (GOLD analysis project Ga0209536, IMG submission 187461) | Marine sediment microbial communities from White Oak River estuary, North Carolina - WOR-2-8_12 (SPAdes) (version 2) | ecosystem: Environmental > Aquatic > Marine > Intertidal zone >... | reverse complement strand
TGGCGTATGACCAAGGAAGTCACGGTATTCGCCAGCCTGTTCAAATCCAACAAGTGGATTTGGCTGTTCGGCTGGATGTTCCATGCCGCCCTGCTTCTGGTTCTGTTGCGCCACCTGCGCTATTTCACCGAGCCCGTCTGGACCTGGGTTGTCTTGCTGCAACCGTTTGGCAAGTACGCTGCCTTTGCCATGATTGCCGGCCTGCTGGGCCTTTGGGCGCGACGCATCGTTGTCGATCGTGTGCGCTATATCAGCAGCCCGTCTGACCACCTGATGCTGGCGCTCCTGTTCATGATCGGTGCCAGTGGCGTGACGATGAAATTTATCCCCGCCGCCCACACCGACATTGTCGCGCTTAAGGCCTTTTTCCTTGGTCTGATGCGCTTTGACTGGCAGCCGCTGAATTCAGATCCCGTTTTATTAATTCATCTCAGCCTGGTGATCGTTTTGATGATCGTGTTTCCGATCAGCAAGCTGTTGCACGCACCGGGTCTGTTCTTCTCACCGTCGCGCGTTATGCTCGACAACGTCCGTGAGAAACGTTACACCCGTGGCTGGTCAGCCAGTGCCCAGCCGGCATCAGGCGGAAACGCCAAGTAGATCGTCCCAAACACAGTCATCCGCGGATGTTACTAGAGGAATAAGGCGTGGCAGATTTCGAAACACCAGAACTACAGGAATATCCCATCATTCCCCATATCAAGCCGGGAGCGATGGAACACAGCAGCCCGTTTGTCGCCAAACCGGATCACCAGGAGAGCGTTGGTTTCCCGGGTGAACTCGTCGACAACTGGGAAGAGAAAGCTGTTGCCAAACTGGGTGACATCGCCAAGGGCAACAAGGCCTTCAAGGTATTCCTCGACACTTGTGTGAAATGCGGTGCCTGCACTGACAAGTGCCACTACTATCTTGGCACCAGCGATCCGAAGAACATGCCGGTCGCGCGCCAGGATCTGTTGCGCAAGGTTTACCGTCGTTACTACACATTCTCGGGCAAATATTTCCCGTGGCTGGTCGGCGCCGAGGACATGACCAAGGAAGTGCTGGACGACTGGTACTCCTATTTTCACCAGTGCTCACAGTGCCGTCGTTGCTCGGTGTTCTGCCCGTACGGGATTGATACGGCCGAAATTTCCATGGCCGCCCGCGAAATCATGGACACCGTTGGCCAGGGCCAGAAGTATTGCAACGAAATTATCGGCAAGCTGCACAAGATCGGCAACAACCTCGGTCTGCCAGAACCGGCATTGGTCGATACACTCGAAGGCCTGGAAGAAGATGTTAAAGATGAAACAGGCGTTGACGTTCGTTACCCGGTTGATCAAAAGGGTGCTGACGTACTTCTTATTACGCCATCTGCGGACTTCTTTGCTGAACCGCACATTGACGGCCTGATAGGTTACGGCAAGGTATTTCATCAGGCCGGTATTAGCTGGACCCTGAGCTCTTACGCGTCAGAGGCCGCCAACTTTTCCATGTTTATCGGTAGTCCGGACAACCTGCGCAAGGTTGCCATGCGTATCCGCGATGCCGCGCTGGATCTTGGCGTAAAGCGCATCGTGGTTGGCGAATGCGGTCACGCCTGGCGCGTGGCCTACAGCTTCTGGAACACTCTAATCGGTCCGTTCGACTTCCTGGATAAAAACTATCCGGTCCCACAGCACATTATTGAAGTCACGCATGGCCTGATGCAACGCGGCGCGCTGAAGATAGACAAGAGCGCCAACGATCACCGTCGCATCACCTTCCATGACTCCTGTAACGTCGCGCGTGCTTCTCGCATGGGCGATTTCCCGGGCGGACAGTTTGTTTTACCGCGCGAAGTGATCAAGAACGTTGCTAACAACTACTTCGACATGGCACCGGATACCATTCACGAAAACACCTTCTGCTGCGGTGGCGGTGGCGGTCTGCTGACGGATGATCTGATGGAGCTGCGAGTAAAAGGCGCCATGCCACGTATGCAGGCACTGAAGCGCGTAGTAGAAGAAAATGATGTGAATTTCCTGGCAGCGATTTGCGCGATCTGCAAGAGTCAGTTCACCAAGACGCTACCGTATTACGATTTTCCCATGGACATGATTGGCAGTGTGCACCAACTGGTAAGCGATGCCATTGTTCTGGGCGCGAAAGATTAATCAAGTAACTATTGTTTTAGCAGTCGACTAGCAAGAAACGCTGTTAGCGAACATAAGGAGAGAAACAGATGGCAACTCCGGTAGATAAAGTTTACAAAGGTGACGGTCATACCTTCCGTCGTTATCGTGACGGTCAGAGTGACAAGGATTGGAGTTCGTTTACCGATCGGATTTTCAAGGCCGACGAAAGTCACAAATGCCCTACCTACGTCCACAAGACTCCGCCTTGCCAGGGTTCGTGCCCGTCAGGTGAAGATATCCGTGGCTGGTTGAATATCGTTCGCGGTATCGAGAAACCAGCTGAAGGCGTGGAGTGGCAGGAATATGCCTTCCGTCGCTCTACCGATGCCAACCCGTTCCCGGCCGTAATGGGACGCGTCTGCCCTGCTCCTTGCGAAGATGGCTGTAACCGCAACGAGGTGGAAGACCATGTCGGCATCAACTCGGTTGAGCAGTTCATCGGTGATACGGCACTGGCCAACAACTACACCTTCGAGATTGGTGCCGACACCGGCAAGAAAGTTGCCATTATTGGTGGCGGCCCCGCCGGCCTGGCAGCCGCCTATCAGCTGCGTCGCATGGGCCATGGCGCAACGGTTTTCGATGACCACGAAAGCTTTGGCGGCATGATGCGCTACGGCATTCCCGGATACCGTACCCCGCGCGATGTGCTTGACGGTGAAATCAATCGTATCGTCGCCATGGGCGTCGAAACGCGTATGAACACGCGCGTGGGTGTTGACGTAAAGCTGGAAGAGCTGGAAAAAGAATTCGATGCCGTTCTGTTCGCCATTGGCGCCCAGTCCGGTCGCGCATTGCCGATACCCGGCGCCGACGTATCCAACTGCATCACCGGTGTCTCGTTCCTGTCTGCCTTCAACGAAGGTCGCCTGAAGGCTGTCGGCGGCAAGGTTGTGGTTGTGGGCGGTGGTGACACCTCTATCGACGTTGCGTCTGTTGCCCGTCGTCTCGGTGGTATCAAGAACATCGCTGACAAGGACCGTCCGGAAAACATCGTGCTGGGCCATACGGCGCATGATGTTGCCGATATTGCCAAGCGTGAAGGCGCCGAGGTCATGCTGATTTCCCGTCAGCCGATCGACAACATGACCGCCGCGCAACATGAAATTGACGATGCCACCCGTGAAGGCGTGGAAATCCAGGGCGCCCTCACCCCGGTAGAGGTCATCGTTGGTGACAACGGCCGTGCCAAGGCACTGCGTGTTGCCAAAATGGACTACTCCTCCGGCAAGGGTGAAGTGGTTGAAGGCTCTGAATTCGACATCGAGTGCGACCTGATTGTTTCAGCGATCGGTCAAACCGGTAATCTTGAAGGCTTTGAAGACCTCGGCAATGACCGCGGCCTGATGGACGCTGACAAGCACTACCAGTTGCCGAACAAGCCTGGTTACTTTGTCTGCGGCGACATCGTTCGCCCTCACTTGCTGACTACTGTTATCGGTCAAGCCTCTATTGCGGTCGAGAGTATCGATCACTACTTCAAGCAGGAAGCACTGGGTAAGCGCCCGAAGGTCGATGTTCATCACTTCGATTTGATGGCCAAGCTGCATGAAACCCATCACGATCCCGAGGCATTCAAGCCAGCCGGTCCTGACTCCGAGCGCGGTATTGACCGCGGTCTGCGTGGTACTGATGACGCCGGCTTTGCCGTGCACAACTATGAGGATCGAGCAGAAGCAGAAATCATCCCGGCTTCTGAATTGTTCCTGGGTCACTTCGAGAACACACCGCGTAACAAGCGTGAAGAACGTGTTCCGAGCTCCGAAGAAGTGCTGGGTCATTTTGAAGAGCGCGTAATCGGCCTTTCCGAAGAGCAGGCGCAGGCTGAAGCCGACCGTTGCATGAGCTGCGGCATGTGCTTCGAATGCGACAACTGTGTCATTTACTGCCCACAGGACGCCATCTTCCGCGTGAAGAAGGATCAGGCAACCATGGGTCGTTATGTCGATACGGACTATGACAAGTGTGTCGGTTGCCATATTTGTCAGGACGTTTGCCCGACCGGCTACATCAAGATGGGCCTGGGAGAGTAAATCAGCCAATGCTTCGCAAAAGCCAGAAATTTGCTTCCGTGCTGGCACTGCTTGCTGCCCTGGGTTTGGCAACAAGCAGTATCGCCAGCGGTCACGGGGACGAGAAACATAACAATTCCCGAGTACCGGTTCCCAAGCACCACACCGCCAAGGGTGAAAAGTGCGTCGAACCCACGGATGTCATGCGTTCGAACCACATGGAGTTCATTCTCCATCAGCGCGACAAAACAGTGCATCAGGGTATTCGCACGAAGCAACACAGCCTGAAGAACTGCGTGGCATGCCACGCTGATCCTGATACCAAGAGCGTACTCAAGAACGCCGATGGCTCAGAAGGTTTTTGCGCTGAATGCCACAGCTATACTGCGGTTAAAATTGATTGCTTCGGTTGTCACACCGACAAGGCGAACTCCAATAAACAGACCATGCGTCCGATCGACGATATCGGCCGAAAAGTCATCGCCAATACCGGGGGTGCCAAATGACGGTATCACGTCGTGAATTCTTGAGTATAGGAGCTGCCGCTACCGCTGGTGCCGCCATCGCTCCGGGTATAAGCCTGATCGATCTGGCACAGGCGAAATCGCCGGAAGAAGCCGTTACCGCTGCACAGCGCTGGGGTCTGCTGATTGATACCAACAAGTGCAACAAGGGCTGCACCGCCTGTGTAGATGCCTGCCATACCGAAAACGGCATTGACCACGAACAACTCAAGGGCAGTGAAGCAACCAAGCCTCACTGGATCCGCAAGGTTGAAGTTAAAGATCCGAACACTGGCTTCGAGCACTCGTTGCCGGTCATGTGCCAGCACTGTCAGGAACCGCCCTGTGTTGACGTCTGCCCCACCGGCGCGTCATTCAAGCGCGACGACGGCATCGTTCTGGTTGACCGTCATATCTGTATTGGCTGCCGCTATTGCATGATGGCATGCCCCTACAAGGCTCGTTCGTTTGAGCATGAAGACATTACCGACCAGAAAGAACATGCGCCGCGCGGTAAAGGCACAGTTGAGTCGTGCACGCTTTGCGTACATAAAGTCGATCGTGGTGATGGCACCACAGCGTGCGCGGAGGCCTGTGAGGAGGAAGGGCATCGTGCAATTCTGTTCGGTGACCTCAACGATCCAAAGAGCGAAATCGCCCGGACGGTTCGCGCCAAGGCGACTAGACGAATCCGTGAAGATCTGAACCTGGATAACAGTGTTCGCTACATCGGTATTTAATAATACAGACTCAGACTCTGGTCATAGAGCGAGATAAAATGAAAAAAGCGATTCATTTCCGCATGATTGAAGGTAGCAGCCTCGGCTATGGCGCTTTGCTCGCCGTGTTTGGCGCCATGATTGCCCTGGGTTTGGGTGCTACTTACTACATGGAACACAATGGTCACTGGGTGACCGGCATGACCAACAAGGTCATCTGGGGAACACCGCACGTGTTTGCCGTTTTCCTGATTGTGGCGGCCTCCGGCGCGCTCAATGTCGCCTCGATCGCTTCAGCGTTTAATCGCGCCGCCTACAAGCCGATGGCGAGACTTTCCGCGCTACTGGCAATCACCCTGCTCGTCGGTGGACTGGCGGTACTGGTCCTCGACCTGGGTCGACCGGATCGACTGATCGTGGCCATGACCTACTACAACTTCAAATCCATCTTTGCCTGGAACATTTATCTCTACACCGGTTTCATGGCAATTGTCGGAATCTACATCTGGGTAATGATGGACAATTCCGTACGCAAGTATTACAAGGCTGCCGGTATCGCCGCATTCATCTGGCGCCTGGCACTCACCACCGGTACCGGCTCCATTTTTGGCTTCCTGGTTGCGCGCCAGGCCTATGATGCGGCGATCATGGCGCCGATGTTCATCATCATGTCGTTTTCGTTCGGACTGGCTGTCTTCCTGCTGGTGCTGATGGCATCGATGAACTGGACCGGCCGCCCGATTGGTGACCGCATCCTGAATCGTCTGAAGAATCTCCAGGGTGTGTTCGTCGCGGCAGTGCTTTACTTTGCCGTTGCCTACCACCTGACCAACCTCTATGCCACCGAGCATCACGGTATTGAACGCTTCATCCTGGTCGATGGTGGAATCTATACCCAGCTGTTCTGGATTGGACAGGTACTGGTGGGCGGCATCATCCCGCTCGCACTGCTGTTCAGCCCGCTAGCGCGCTCTCGCGCGGTGATCGCACTTGCTGCAATCCTTGTTATTGTCGGCGGGATGGCACAAATGTACGTCATCATCATTGGCGGTCAGGCCTACCCGCTGGTCATGTTCCCGGGAATGGAAGTCTCCAGTGCGTTCCAGGATGGCACGGTTGCCGAGTACAGCCCGAGCCTGCCTGAAGTGCTGCTGGGCCTCGGCGGTGTCGGTATTGCACTGGCGGCCACCACTTTCGCACTCAAGGTATTGCCATTCTTGCCAGCCTCCCTTGCGGATGCCGACATTGATCCGCACCACAAGCCGGAAGCTGCGGCCGAGACTTCCGCGGAAGCAGCATAGGCTCAAGACCCTGCAAAGCTAGCCGAATTTGCGGCCGGAGCGGACTGGACATCTGCTCCGGCCGCCTCCATATTGGGAATTAGCATTTATTGCGTCCAAATCCGACATGGCACAATTTCTCGTTTCCGCAGCACACAAATCCTCTGGTAAAACCACTATCTCCATTGGTTTGTGCGCTGCATTGTCTGCCAAAGGCCACTCGGTACAACCGTTCAAAAAAGGCCCCGACTACATAGACCCGCTCTGGTTGTCTCAGGCGAGCGGCAAGCCCTGCTATAACCTGGACTTCTACCTGTCCAGCCCTGAAGAAATCCGCGACAGCTACCGCAGACACAGTGTCGGTTCTGATATCCAGCTGATCGAGGCCAACAAAGGACTGTACGACGGGCTGGATCTCGATGGCAGCAACAGCAATGCTGCGCTCGCCAAACTGGTGGATGCGCCGGTGGTACTGGTAATCGATGTCCGGGGCATGACTCGAGGCATTGCGCCACTGGTCCTCGGCTACCAGCAATTTGATCCGGATATCAACATTGCCGGCGTCATCTTTAACCAGGTGCGTGGGAGCCGGCATGAAAGCAAGCTTCGCGCCGTGATTGAACACTATACAGATGTGCCCGTCCTCGGTTCAGTGCACCACGATCCGGGAATGAAAATCATTGAACGCCACCTGGGATTAATGCCGAGCAATGAAAGACAGGAGGCCGAACAGAAAATACAGCATATCGGCAAGCAGGTTGCCAACCAGATCGATCTTGACCAGTTGCTTGCGGTTGCCGGAAATTCTCCCGCTGCCCCGGCTGAATCGATATCCACGCCATCGGTACGGAAGGACATACGCATCGGTATTGCACGCGATGCTGCCTTCGGCTTTTATTATCCCGATGATCAGGAAGCCTTTGCTCGGGCAGGTGCAGAACTTGTTCCGTTTAATACCCTGACAGACGAGTCACTGCCCAACGTCGATGCGCTATTTATCGGCGGCGGTTTCCCGGAAATTCATATGGAAGCGCTGAGTGCCAACAAGGCAATGCGAGAAGCCGTACGAACGGCGATAGAAAACGGCATGCCAGTCTATGCCGAATGTGGTGGACTGATGTACCTCGCCCGGGAAATTAGCTGGCGCGAAAAAACCTGTGAAATGGTCGGCGCCGTTCCCGCTGACGTTCTCATGCATGAGCGCCCGGTCGGTCGCGGGTATACCGTGCTGGAAAAAACCGGAACGGGGTTGTGGTCTACGCAAGCAGCAGGCAGCGAGGAATTATTCTCTGCCCATGAATTTCACTACTCCAGCCTGGAAAACCTGGACCCGGATACCGTATTTGCCTACGAGGTTAAACGCGGGGTAGGTATTGACGGTAAGCACGACGGTATTGTGTACAAGAATCTTCTCGCGAGCTATGTCCATCAGCGCGATGTAGAAAGCAATCACTGGACCCGACAATTTGTGGATTTCATCCGAAAAAACAAACATAACGTTCAATCCGCCAACAAGGCGATAGGCTAGAGGAAAGTCAGTATGATTACGATTACCAAGCGAGCAGCAGACCAGATTAATGAATCACGCCAACCGGACGATACCGATGACCTGGCACTCCGCCTCGCTGCCAAGGTAGCCGACGACGGATCCTATCACTATGGTCTGGGGTTTGATGAAGTGCGTGATGGCGACGAACAGGTCGAATCGGAAGGCGTTCAGATTGTCATCGCAGAAGAAAGCCAGGATTTGCTGAAAGGCTGCGTTCTCGACTTCGTCGAGATCACGCAAGGCGACAGCCAGTTTATATTTCTGAACCCGAACGACCCCAACTACGTGCCGCCAACTGACGTTGACCTGGCCGCGGTGCCACCCAAGCACGGTGATGGCTAGAGCCGCTGCCCGGGCTTATCTGGTAACTGACTGAATTTTAGTCAATAATTGCATCAATTCGTCGCCCCTAGCCCGGTTAAACTTCCAACAGCCATGCCCAGCGTACCTGACAATGCCGACCGTGGCCGCCTGCCACGGAAAAAGCCAAAACGTCGGCTATTGTTGCCCGAGTGGGCATACTGGCGTGATCTTCAGAGTCTGATGCACCGCAACGGCCTGGTGTTGCCGTTGATCGCCCTGATCGCAATATTTATTTCGGCTATCGTATTTTCACTAAACCCGCTCTACGCAACAGGCGCACTGGCAGTTATCGGTGTCGCCGGATTATCCCTGATCGCTCTTGTCCTGGTCCGGCTGAGACAGGAATACTTCAAACCGCTAGGCAACCTCCGCGCCTGGTCACAGCACCTGCGATCGGGAGACCTGGCTATCCATGTGCCAGTACCCCGCCATGGCGAAATGGTACCGCTGGTACGGGATATTAACGGGCTCACGGACGAACTGAACGTGCTTACCGAAGAGATGGATACCAGGGTCCGCGCGCAAACCGAACACATTGCCAGCAAGTCCCGATCCCTAGAGATCCTTTACGACATTGCCACGGATCTCAGCTCTGCTCGCAATCTCGATGAGCTACTTGGCCATTTTCTGGAAACGCTGATGGTGTTGTTTGATGCGACCGCCGCCACCGTCCGCCTCAAAAACGAGAAAAACCAGACCGTGCTGGTGGCCAGCCATGGGCTTTCACTGGATGTCGTCAAGCAGGAGCAACTGGTCGACATGAATCGATGCCTATGCGGAAAAATCGCAACCAACGGTGGTATCGGTATCCAGGAAGGGGTGGAACCCTGCAATCAATTTCTCGATTGCCCGATGCTTGACGGCCCCTGCAGCGAAATGATTGTGGTGCCGCTGCAATACCAGGATCGAATACTGGGTGTCTACAACATGTTCCTGGAACGGCCAAGCGCCGAACTTGGAAAAGACGTACGCGACCTGCTGAACAGTATCGGCATGCATTTGGGTCTTGCCATAGAAAAAACACGTCTTGATGAAAACGAGCGACGACTCGCCATTATGGAAGAACGAAATTTTATCGGTAGCGAGCTGCACGATTCATTGGCCCAGTCACTGGTCAGCATGCGTCTTCAGATCAAGCTGCTTGGTGAGATGCTGCATAAGAAAGACATCAAGGCCGCAGAAGAAGAAGTCCGGCAATTGCGGGAAGCGGTAGGAGAAGCACATGTCAGCCTCAGGGAGTTGCTTGCCAACTTCCGCTCACGCATGGATGAAAGGGGGCTGGTCGCGTCCATTGAGGATCTGGTGGAGCGATTCAGGACCGAAACGGATATTACCGTCTACTTGCAGAACCAGTGGACAGAGCTTGCCTTCTCTCCCACGCAGGAAGTACAGATCTTCAGGATCATTCAGGAATCCCTGGCCAACGTGCGAAAACACAGCAATGCCCAAACGGTTCGCGTTTTACTGGGCAATCTTGACGATGACCATTTGTCCGTACTTATCGAAGACGATGGACGTGGCGCAGAACGGTCTATCGAGACGACACTACCGGGAGAAAATCTGGGCATGTCCATCATGCGAGAGCGTGCCGAACGAATTGACGGCGTTTTGAGGGTTGAAAGCGAACCCGGCGAAGGAACGCGAATTCAACTCGCCTTCCCTATCCAGCAGAAAACCCTGCCAAACCCACTGATCAAGGCCAATTGATATGCGCGTATTGCTCATCGACGATCACGCGCTGGTACGGAAAGGTCTCGAAGCGCTGCTGCAGAGCCGCGGTATCGAAATTGCCGATGCAGTAGGTTCCGGCAAGGAAGGTATAGAAAGTGCAAAGAAGCTGAATCCGGAGATAATTCTGCTCGACGTCAACATGCCGGAAATGAGCGGGCTGGACACGCTGCGTGCACTGCGCGAACAGGGTGTGCAGATACCGGTGCTGATGCTTACCATGAGTCGCGACGAAAGAGATCTCGAAGGGGCATTGCGAGCTGGCGCCCAGGGCTATTTGTTGAAGGACATGGACCCGGAGGAACTGGTGCCAGCTCTGAAAGACGCGGTACAGGGAAAAAACGTGGTTGCCAAGGAGCTAATAGGCTCATTGACGCGCATCGTCCAGGGACAATCAGGCGAGACCTCCGAACAACCCGCGGAAAAACCCGGCCTGCTGGCCGAGCTGACGCCGCGTGAGACCGAAATTCTGGAGCATATTGCGGAGGGTCAGAGTAACAAGGTTATCGCGCGGGAGCTGGACATCTCCGATGGCACCGTCAAATTGCACGTGAAATCAATACTGCGCAAACTAAACGTGCATTCCCGCGTGGAAGCGGCGGTAATGGCTGTGGAGTATGGCATCGACAGCAAGAAAAAATCCGACGAAGCCCGCTAGCGGCCTCGACCCGGCTACTCGACACCTGAGGGCACAAACCAGTTCAGTTTTTCGTGGAGTTTCACCACCTCACCCACAACAATCAGTGTCGGCGGCTTCACGTCACCAGACTCGACAATCCCCGGCAAGGTTTTCAGATCGCCTATCAGCGTCCGGTGATGTCGCGTTGTGCCCTGCTGAACCAGTGCGGCAGGCGTGGTATCCGGTAGTCCATTGGCAATCAGTTGCTCGCAAATCGTCTGCACCCCGTGTAACCCCATATAAAAAACAATTGTCTGATTGGGTTGCGCCAGCGCCGGCCAGTTCAGGTTGATGGTGCCATCCTTGAGATGCCCCGTGACAAACGTTACCGATTGCGAGTAATCACGATGCGTCAGCGGGAACCCGGAATAGGTTGCGCAGCCGGCAGCTGCGGTGATACCGGGAACCACCTGGAAAGGAACGCCCTCTTCCATCAATGTCTCAATCTCTTCGCCGCCACGGCCAAAGATAAATGGATCACCACCCTTCAGTCGACATACACGCTTTCCTTCTTTCGCGAGCTTAACTAACAGATCGTTAATACCTTCCTGCGGTATGGCATGCACCCCGCGTTCCTTGCCGGCATAGATGCGTTCCGCATCGCGTCGAACCAGTTCAAGCACCTCTTTGGAGACGAGTCGGTCATAGACCACCACATCAGCCTGCTGCATCAGCCGCAGGGCCTTGAAGGTCAGCAGGTCCGGATCGCCCGGCCCACCGCCGACGAGATAGACCTCGCCGTGACCGGGCATTGTGGCACCGGAAGAATCCAGCGCCTTTTCCAGCGCTTCAGTTGCTTGCTGCTCTTTGCCGGCAATCATCATCTCTGCGATCGGTCCTTCCAGCACCTTTTCCCAGAACAGACGGCGGTCAACACCGTTATTAAACTTCGCCTTTACCCTGTCGCGAAACGCCTTTGCCAGACGCGCAAGCTGTCCATAACCCGCCGGGATGGTCGTTTCCAGTTTCTGCCGCAGCATCCGCCCCAGCACCGGAGAAGATCCGCCAGTGGAAACCGCTACCATCACCGGCGAGCGATCAATAATCGACGGCATGACGAAAGTGCATAGTTCCGGGGAATCCACGACGTTGACCGGAATGTTGAGGCGACCGGCTGCCTCGGCGACAGCCTCGTTAACCTTGCGCTGGTCAGTGGCGGCGATGATTAGCACGGAGGCCTTCAGCAACGCCTCGCTATAACTCTCGGGAATATGTTCGATCTCGCCCACTTCAGCGGTGCGGGCCAGTGTATCCCCCAACTCGGGCGACACCACCGTCACCTGGGCGCCGGCCTGGCGCAAAAGCGCGACCTTTCTCGCAGCCACTTCGCCGCCACCAACGACAGTGCAATGGCGGTCCTTCAGGTTCAGAAAAATCGGGAGAAAATCCATTATCTAATTATTATTAATCAATAAGATAGGTCTATTTATTAATCTAATTTCGCGGATAAGCACAGGCAATAATTGCTACCTGGCAAATGCACGAAGCGGGAAATGGCGGAGGGTCAGGGATTCGAACCCTGGAAGGGCGTAAACCCTTGCTGGTTTTCAAGACCAGTGCATTCAACCGCTCTGCCAACCCTCCGAATCGAGCCCGGACTGCCCGTCCGAGCGGCGCCAAGCATACCGAAACCGCGCTTGCGGAGCCAGATTTTCGGGTAAATACCAACACAATCCCAAGTAGAATGGAACGTTGACCTCAGGCACCGGTCTCAGTAGCCTACAGACACTCAGAAAATACGGAGAAATCGAGAAATATGGACCAAAACCCGAACGTAATAGCCCAACAACGTGCTTCGGCCCTGGCGACCAACAGCGTTATTCGCAACACCTACATGTTGCTGTCAATGACCCTGCTGTTCAGCGCTGTCACCGCAGGAATTTCGATGGCGCTGCGCATGCCTGCCATGACTTACCTGGTGAGCATCGGCGTTGCCTTTGTGCTGATCTGGTTCGTGCTGCCCAAACACGCCAATAAGGCGAGTGGCCTGGCAGTGGTTTTTGCGATTACTGGCCTGCTCGGCTTCTCTCTCGGCCCGATACTCAACATGTATCTGGCCCTGGCGAACGGTTCCCAGGTGATTGCCACAGCACTCGGCGGCACTGGTGCCATCTTCCTTGCCCTGTCTGCTTATGCGCTAACCACCAAGAGAGATTTCAGCTTCCTTGGCGGATTTCTCTTTACCGGGTTTGTCGTCATCCTGCTGGCAGCACTTGCAAACATTTTTCTTGCCATACCGGCCCTGTCGCTCACGATCTCCGCGGCAGTAATCATGATCATGAGCGGGTTCATCCTGTATGACACCAGCCGCATGATCAACGGTGGCGAAACCAACTACATTCTCGCGACTGTTGGCCTGTACCTGAGCATGTTTAATATCTTCGTAAACCTGCTGCACATCCTTGGCATCGCCGGTAATGATGACTGATTCAACAAATTAGTCAGTCACACCGCAAAGCCCCGGTTCCGCCGGGGCTTTGTTTATCGGAACCTGGAGTTAAACGCGGGAAATGTAAATGGATCTCTGGTTAAAAATCGGTAGCGCACTTTTACTGATCGCCATGCTGGCCGTAATCTGGCCACGGGCGCGACACATGCTCGCCAATAGCCCCAAGGGAAGCAGTGACGATTGGCGGTCATTTGTTTTTATAATCGCTGCGGTTGCCCTGTTCATACTGCTACTGATCCAGCTGGTCTAGCCAGGACCGTAATTCGACGACCAGGGCACCCCGATCCAGCCTGACTAGAGGACTTTCTTTTCCACTACCGGTTGGTTGCCGTCGTAATGCATGTAAATTGTTCTCGCGTTGCGCAACTCATCCACGTCTTTCTGCCCAAGCCCGGCAGCCTCACCAACCTGCGTCTCGCTTACGTGCTTCGGAATCACATTACGCTTGTCGTGGCGCCCGTATCGACGCTGATTCCATATCACCCATAGGGCGAGCATTAACCCCATCGCCAGAATGGCTACCGTGTAGTTGACCAACTGATCACCGAAAGCCTGGTAACCGCCCATGGTTATCATGCGCTCGGTGAACAGGTATACGCCGCCGACCCACAACATCAGACTGATCAGAGGCATAACGAGGTACAACCACAGACCCCAGAACACCATGGTCATGGCAAGTTCGGTTGCACCGCGCGGTGAGCCGAGCCCGGAGCGTTGCTGGAAGTATTGACGGCGCTCATTAGCCATTTGCCGCTCACGACGCAGCGTTGGTTGTGGCATGCCTTCGCGGCCAGGACTACTCCAGATTCCTGAAGCATGAGCTTTCCGAAACAGCTGTCGGATGCCCAGCGGCACCGCTACTACTGTCGTCGCGGCGTTGAAAATCCAGTAGACAGCGGGATACCAGATCGCCCAGAACAGGTAACGCAACAGACCACGACGTTCATAGTAGCTATCCATTGTCAGGCCAACAGCAAACTGCACCAGACAGACCACGGCAAGAATAACCCCGGTCCATCCGGGCAAGAGTGTGTTCACTGCCAATGACTGTGGCCACATATCTCCTGGCAACAATTGTGTTGCGCCCCAGAAGACAAAGGTGAGTAGCAATGCATAACACCAGATGACGCCGAGCCAGTATTCGGTCAATACCGGCCACATGCGACGGCTGATCCAATGGTTCATGTTGCCGGCGTACCGCGTGGCTGCCTCGAACCCTCCTCTCGCCCACCGCACTCGCTGGTTCCACAGACCCTTAATCGACTCTGGTACCAGGATCCAGGTCAATGCCCTGGGCTCGTAACGGATATCCCAGTGGGCCAGCTGCAGCTTCCAGCTGATGTCGACATCCTCGGTGACGGTATCGGAAGACCAGTAACCAACCTTGTGCACAGCGGAGCGACGATAGCAGGCGTTAACACCGGAGACGGTAAATAGTCTACCGACGGAACGCTGTGCACGCTTGATCATGCCGACAATCGCGGAGAACTCGCCGATCTGGATACGAGACAACAGACCGGTGCGGTTCATTACACGCGGGTTGCCCGTGACTGCGCCCACGCGGGGACCATTGAGGAAATGCTTCATCATAAAAAACAGGGCGTTCTTGTCGAGCAACGCGTCGGCATCGATACACATCAGAAACTCACCGCGACTGGCCATCGCCCCGGCCCGCAAAGCCTTGGCTTTGCCATAATTCCGGGTCAATGTGATAACACGGAGTCGTTCTATGCTTTCGGTCAACTGATCCAGTAGGGCCTCAGTACCATCGGCACTGCCATCGTTGATCGCGATGATTTCAAAATTCGGGTAATTGTTCTGCGAAAGGTGCTCGATCGTGTCCTGGATACAGAGCGCCTCGTTGTGGCACGGTACCAGCACCGACACAAGCGGATAGACATCCAGCTCGGGCGGATCAAGCTTGCCCACTTCCCTGCGGAAAAAGAATGTCACCGCACCCATCATCCAGAAGATGGCCATGAACAACGGATAAAAGAAGACAAAAAAGAACAGGGCCTCCGCCGCCAGGGCGCGCTTTGGCGGCAGGTCGACAGAAAGCTCCGATAAAATCTGCGGATACATGCGTCCGCCGTTGGTAATCAGGTTATCGCGATAGCCGTAGTGGTCGATTCCCTGCAAACGCAATTCGTACATGGATCGCGCGATTGTGTCAGCGTCAGTACCCTCTTCCGGTATCAGTGCCACCAGTGCACGTGTGTTCCCTTGTCCGATAGATTTCAGCTTGCGCTGAATCATTGCCATTGTCGTGTCGGGAAATTTCTTGATCACGAACAGATCAAATTCGGCAGTCTTGTGCGGAGTACTCACCGATAGGTATTGCCCGAACTCGGCGTTAACACGGTAACGTCTGATGCTACGCTTGATTTTGTTCAATCCTTTTGGCGCGGTATTGCCCTCGAATACGACTCCAGTAAAACCATTGAGTCTCGCCAGGCCTTCATAGAATCGAGACGGGTTCCGGATTGTCAGGTCTGCTGGCAACCGCACATAGATATCCTGAACCGGAAGGCGCGTGCGAATCTGGTGCAAGACGCGATTCAGCACGTCTGCTGCCATGGGCAGCTCCCGGTTCGGGAAAAACGCCTGGCGACGATCCGCGGTCAGACCAGACACGATAACCGCGTTCACGCGCAATGCCTCGAGGCGATCCAGCAGCCGCGATAGAAGCAGCTCACGCTTTTCCGGGCTGGCATCAATCATCCCGTCCAGCCCGAAATCGATAAACCTCACCGGTCTTGGCTTGGCCTTGGCGATACCCAGCCATTGGCGAAGCGTGCTGACGTTGGTTTTGTTCGTCACCAGAAAGCGATTGATGTTGGGTAAATCAGCGGTTGAAATCTCTCCGGGATCCAGCGTTAACAGGAACTGGAAACCGAGCGACGAAGCGACGCCGGCAGTTATGGTGTCATAGGCCCCATATGGCCAGGTGAGCGCGATTGGCCGCTGCCCCATTTCACCGGTGAAGCGTGCAATCGCACGACGCAAATCGGCTCGAATACGCAACCTGAAAGCCTTTTCCGTTTCATAGCGATTGGATGCTGGATAGTACTGCCGTGTGGTACCCGCATAGGATTCATTGCCTTGTGGATTTGAAGGCA
>Ga0209536_100007465_pt1 | contig 16562 bp, 12 predicted proteins | sample DeeMarSeWOR28_12_FD_187461 | JGI IMG/M metagenome (GOLD analysis project Ga0209536, IMG submission 187461) | Marine sediment microbial communities from White Oak River estuary, North Carolina - WOR-2-8_12 (SPAdes) (version 2) | ecosystem: Environmental > Aquatic > Marine > Intertidal zone >... | reverse complement strand
CCGTCGAGCGATTGCGGCCGCGGATCGTATATTACATGTACTCGGGCCTGTCCGACAGGGGCGACGCCAACGAAGGCCGGGATTTGGCCGAGTTCATAAAGTGGTGTCGGGGCCAGGGGGCGGTGACAATAGTCGACAGCCACACACTGACCGGCAATCCCCATGAGTTGATAGAGGCAGGCACGCCCGTGGAAGAGTACAGACTTCTCGAACCGCTGCTGCCCGAAGTCGATCTATTCTTCACTTCCTGCGATGAGATAAAGCTGACCGAGAACACGCTCGCTCCGGGGCGGACCTGGGGCGAGTTCAGCGAGCAGGAGAATGACGCACATGCTCTTGATTTCCTGACCGAGAGATTCTGGCGAGATGACGGCAGGACAAAACTGTTCGGGATTACCGTCAGCGACGGCGCGTACGAGAAGCACATTCGCCCTGATGGCGAGATTGGTGGTCCGAACAGAAACAAGTCTCGTTTTATGGCCGGAGAAGTAGTCGATCTGGTCGGAGCGGGGGACTCTTTCAGAGCGGGGCTTCTCACTTATATCGCGTCTCATCTCGATGAATTCAGAGACGGATCCATCGATTTCGAAGATGCGGTGCAGATGGGCAATCTGTTCGCGTCGCTTTTCATCAAAGCCCCGCTCGGTGACAGGTACGGCAACATTCGCAGTTATGACAGAATGCTGAAGGTCCTTCGCAGCGGCGTGGCTTATCCGAGCTTCGACGCGTTACAGGGTGCTTTGGATTGAGGCAAGACAGGCAAGGAAAGGGAGTACACATGGCTAGGAGAGACGCCGGATTTAGCTGGCGAGACAAAGTTGGCAATCACACCCAGATAGGAGGTATCGAGACCTCAGTACTGGACAACGGCCCGGGTAGAAGCACGCGAATCGCCTGGGTCAATACCGGCTCAGGCCTTCGTTACCGAGTGATTATCGACAGGGGGCTGGATATAGCAGATGCCTTCAGCAACCGGCACAGCCTCGCCTGGATCAGCCACGGGGGCGTGATCGCGCCAAAAGCAGACGCCAACCAAGGGCTGGAATGGCTCTATTCTTTCGCCGGCGGTCTGTTGACTACTTGCGGATTGACTCACGTTGGAGGGCCGGAAACCGACGAATTCGGCGAGCGTGGACTTCACGGCCGAGTCAGTAATTTGCCCGCCACGGTCGAGTCAATTGTCCAGCCCGACCTTGCGACGGGAGAGCTTCAGATGAGCATCACCGCCGTGGTGAAGCAGTCACGCGTTTTCGGGCCTAATCTGGAATTAAGACGAACCATCTCGAGTACGCTCGGCGAAGCAACCATACGGATTCACGACGTAGTGACCAATCTCGGCAATTCACCGACGCCTCACATGATATTGTACCACTGCAATTTCGGCTGGCCTTTGGTCGATGAGGGGACGGACATAGTCTGCAAGGGCGACTGGGCATCGCGCGGAATGGCTATGGACAACGCGGTGTTCAACAGCAAGCGCAATTTCAGGAAATGCTCGAAGCCTCTCGACAGCCACAGGGGAGGCGGCGAAGGTTGCGCCTTCATTGACGTCACCGCCGACAAGAAGGGCGTTTGTACTGTTGGGCTTAGCAATCGCAAACTGGGGCTTGCCCTTGTTATGAAGTACAAGAAGAAGCAGTTGCCCTGGCTGAGCAACTGGCAGCACTGGGGGCCGGGCGAGTATGTCACCGCCCTGGAGCCGGGGACCAATCCGCCGATCGGCCAGGCGGCGGCCAGAAAGCAGAAGAAACTGATCCACCTCGCGCCCGGAAAGAGCAGAACCTATGACCTGGAGATGGCTGTTCTGACCGACAAGAAGGAGATTTCCGGCTTCCTCAAGGCAGCGGGTCAGTAACTATGACCAGGCACATCTTCACGGGATTTGGATTCGGTCCCATCCAGGGCGGGCTCTTTGCGAAGGAGGCGTTCGAGAGCGGCAATTTCTCGCGGATCGTCGTGGTCGAGATTGACCATGAGCTGGTCGACGCTGTCCGGGCAAACAACGGAAGCTACTATGTTAATGTCGCTCGATCCGACGGCGTCGAAGCTTTGAAGATAGACAACGTCGAGTTGCTCAACCCCAATGTTGCGGCCGACAAGGAGGTTCTGGCTGAGGTCCTGGCCCAGACTACGGAGATTGTCACCAGTTTGCCTTCTGTGACTTTCTATGAGGCGGGCGGGGCTAACAGCGTTGCCTCGTTGATCGCCCGCGGTCTTGAGGGCAGCCGAGCCGGAGCGACGATAATCTACACCGCAGAAAATAACAACCACGCCGCAGAGATCCTGGGTGATTCCGTGGCCCGGAAAGCGAGTCACCTTGGGCAGGGCAGAGTGCAATTCCTGAATACTGTGATCGGCAAGATGAGCAGAGTTGTCAGCGATCCTGCCGAGATTGTGGAGTTGAAGCTGGAGGCAATAGCGCCCGGCCTCGGCAGGGCGTTCCTTGTCGAGCAGTTCAATCGAATCCTTGTCAGCAGGACACGGATTGACGACTTCAAGCCCGGCATTGAAGTACTCGTTGAAAAGGATGAGTTGTTGCCCTTCGAGGAGGCGAAGCTCTACGGCCACAATGCAATACACTCACTATTGGGCTTCTTGGGTGCACTCAAAGGTTATGGGGCGATGACTGAGCTAAAGAATGACGGTCCCGTGATGCAAGTCGGAAAAGATGCCTTCCTGCAGGAGTCCGGTGCGGCGCTTATCAAGAAGTACGCACAACTCAACGACGAGCTTTTCACCGAGGTTGGCTTTGCGGCTTATGCCGAAGAACTCATCGAGCGGATGACTAACCGGTACCTGGGTGATACGATCGCACGAGTTGTTCGTGATGTACCGCGCAAGCTCCGAGCGGATGGCCGGATTTTCGGCACGATGCAATTGGCTCTGGAGCACGGCATTGAGCCCAGGAATATGGCGTTGGGGGCAATGGCGGCCATAGGCGAGTTGATGAAGAATGCTGAGGCGAACACCTTGCCTAACGAGTTGCGTTTTGGCCACTGGTCTGTTTTAGATGAACTCAAGATAGAAGCAGTCACCAATTGGCTCTGGGCCGATCAGGAAATAGGGCACGCCCGCCGGATAGTGGGACTCGTCCACGAGGCCAAAGGCACTCTGGAGCGGCTGATGAGCCGATAGGCTCATCCACCTCTTGTGGCCCTTCCGAGTTGACGGCGAAATGGAGACTACCTATAATGGCGAGAGCCATTTTTGAAAGGGTTTGATATGGATTTCGATCAGAATGACCATTTGTCGGGACCGTCGGCGCCACAGCCACAGCCACCGATCTCCGGCTTGCCCCCAGCGCCGCCGCCGAGACCGCCCAGGAAGACCGGCATCGGGCGGATCTTCTGGCGCATCGTTCTGGTGCTGTCGATCATGGCCAATATTGTGCTGTTTTTTCTGTTTATTGGCGTTGCTGCTACCGTCTTCGGTGCCGGGGGAGACTTCCTTGCCGAAGAGGTTGTTAGAGAAAGCCGGTCTCCTGATAAGATTGCGATGATTACCGTGCAGGGAATTATCCACGGTGACGCGGCCGGCAACGTGTACCAACAATTGAAACGTGCGCGGCTGGACGATAGTGTCAAGGGCTTGATAGTCCAGGTGAACTCACCTGGCGGGACGATCTCGGCCAGTGATCAAATTCACAGAGAGATACAGAAGTACCGGGACGAAGAGAAGAAACCGGTCATTGCATTCATGCAGGGCGTTGCCGCTTCGGGCGGGTATTATACGTCGGTTGCATGTGAGAAGATTATTGCCGAACCGACAGCGATCACCGGATCGATCGGCGTGATCAGTTCGTGGTTCGTCGTACAGGGATTGTTGGAAGAGAAGCTCGGCGTCTTGCCGGTTACGATCAAATCGGGCACGAAGAAGGACTGGCCCAGTTCCTTCAGGCCGCCGGCGCCCGAAGAAATTCAATATATGCAGGACAAGCTGGTCACTCCGGCCCTCGACCGATTCGTGGAAGTCGTGGCCGAAGGAAGAGGCGGAACACTCACTTCCGAGCAGGTGAAGGACATAGCTGCTGAGGCCGGCATCTTTGGTGCGAGGGAGGCCCTCGATGAGAAGCTCATAGATCAGATCGGCTACCTGGACGATGCGATAGCACTTGTCAAGTCCATGGCGCGCATTGGCGAGGCTAAGGTGGTGCAGTATCGCAAGCCGTTTTCTTTGATGAACTTCCTGAGCTACCGCAAGGCAAGCTTACCCAAGCTCGATAAGACCACGCTGTACGAACTCGGCACGCCGCAGGTGATGTATCTCTGGAGTGCCTATTGACACCGCGGCGGGCGTGTTGATGCAAATCTTGAGTCTATGGAACGCCGCGACGAGAAGTAAGAGGCAGGAGACAGGCCGTGCCGGATGAGTTATTGATTAGAATCGCTGAAGAGGAAGATATAGGAACGCTTGCGAAGTTCAACCTGGCACTGGCCTGGGAAACCGAACAGAAGAAACTCGAAATGCCGGTCGTGACCAGAGGACTGGAGACCCTCCTGTGCCATCCCCAGCACGGCTTCTACACGGTTGCCGAGGTTGCCGGGCGAGTCGTTGGCTGCATTATGATTACCTATGAGTGGAGCGACTGGCGTTGCGGCCAGTTCTGGTGGATTCAGAGTGTTTACGTCGATCCCGAGTTCCGCCGGCAGGGCGTTTTCAGAAAGCTTTACGAGTATCTCAAAGAGAAGGCCTCGGATGAGCCGAATGTGTGTGGTTTTCGGCTGTACGTCGAGCATTCCAATCTTGCCGGACAAAGTACGTACGCGGGCCTCGGCATGGAGGAGGTTTCCTACAAGTTCTTTGAGGAATCCTTCGAGAATTAACGATGCCTGCCGAGGCGGATTCCGTTACCGTTTCAGCTCATTACATATGGTTTCGACGAGCCTGGCTTCGCTCCCCGGGAATTCAGCCTTGATCTCTTCGGTGTTCTTTCCCTCGGCGATCAACGCTCTAATCTTCTCCTGGCGTTCTTTCATCCGGGCAATGTGCCTTCTGATTCCGCTGCGATCCGTCATTTCACTGTGCCCGCTGCAGAACTTCTCGGCATCTATCGTATCGAGCATCCGGGTGAGCGTCTTGACATGCTCGAATGAATTGCCGTTTTTGTGTGCGTGGATGAGTTGGACTCTGTCCAGGAAGATCTGGTCCCCGAGAAATGCCGTTTCTTCTTCGGGGAGATAGAGCACAATGTCTCCCGTAGTGTGGCCGACGCCGAAATGCCATAGTTCCACCTTCTTCGAACCCAGACAGATGTCCATCTTGTCGCGGAATGTAACTGACGGCACGAACGGCGACAGTTCCGGCTTGTTCCAATCGGACGCAGCGCCGTTTCTTCCCGGCCGGAAGAAATCTTTTCTACAGTTCTCGTGAGCTATGAAAGTTACTGTCTGAGGGAAATATCTATTTCCCGCCACGTGGTCGCCGTCGCTGTGGGTGTTTACCAGGTACTTCACAGGTTTGTCGGTAATCTTCCCGATGCCGTCGATCACCTGGTCCACAGTCTCTTCGTCGCTCTTGGCGTCGATAACGAGAACTCCGTTATCGCCAATGTACGCTCCCCCTCGCGAACCTCGTCCGCCCACGATCTCATAAAGCCTGTCGGATATCTTCTTGAATTCGAGGGGTTGAGTCTGACCCCGCCGGCCGAATGATTCAGGTGCGAACAGAACAATCGCCAGCAACAAAAGTAAGCCGGTGTTCTTTTTCATTTCACAATCTCCTTTATTTCATTTTGCGTGCCTTAGCGTCGATTTCTTCCATCTTGAAGCGTACACTCACGATGAAAGGTGATTGGCCCTTGATCCAGTGGCCGTACGTTGTGGTGACGAATGTTCCATCCGGCAGCAATTCCAGTCCTGGGTAGGCACAATCGGTTCTTACGTGATTGTCCATGAGCCTGATACGGTATTGACCTTCGCGACCGTTGACGATGTCTTCGTAGGTTCCCACCCAGCCGACCCAGTCTCCTCTCGTGGGACTCTCATGCGTCATGTCACGGAAGGTGATGAACAGTCTATGATCCGGCGCGTAGCGGCACGTATGTCTGTCCCCTGTGAGCGCTCCGGGCAGCTCGACGGGCTTGGTCCAGGTACTTCCCTCATCGTCGCTGAAAATGACGAATGAGTTCTGTTTTCGACGGTTCTCTCGCAGCAGCAGGGCGATCTGCTTGCCGTCGGGCGACCTGACGGCTCCGGGCTCGCAAAGATGAGCTGTTGGGTGTTGCGCGATGATCTCCGGTTCGCCCCAGGTCAGGCCGCCGTCGGTGGAGATTGTCTTGAATACTTGGAATTTTGCTCTCTTGCCGGCTCCGTGGAGGAAACGGCCATCGTCGTGAAACAGCGCCATGTAGCTGCCGTTCTTCAGCCGCACGAGAGAACCCATGGCCACGATTCCGCCGAAGTCGCCGATTGGCTTGAGAGCGGTCCACGTCGTGCCGTCGTCCTCCGAGACAGCCATGCGGATAGGGTAGAGCCCCGAGAACATTATGAGCCGTTTGATGCCCTGTGGATCGACGACGCGATAGATCGTAGGAACCTCCTTGGAGGTCGACCAGTTGTCCGGAACGGGCAATCTGTCCGACCAGGTTAGGCCGGTGTCCGCGCTTCGCTTCATAACTATGCCGCCGCGCCCGTGGCCTTTCGGATAGACCGCTATCATTGTCCGGTTGTCCTCCAGCAGGACTGTTGTCGGGTGCCCGAGATACTGGTTCGGTTCTTTATCCACGACGATCTGGCGGTGGGTCTCGCTGGCAAGATCGATCAGCGGGATAGAATAGCCTCGCGGCTGGCTGGCTCCTGCGCCCGCGAATGTTGAGAGTGTGCCTGCAAGACAGCAGGCGGAGACTATTAGGACGCCTTTCGAGCTGATCATGGTCACTCCTCTAGTATCTTGGCGGTTCTTGTGACCATTTCTCTTATCTCTTTCCGGCGGTCTTGTCAAGTTCCGAGGGGCGCAAGTGAAAACAATTGTTCCATTTTGCTGCTATTGGTGATACAATTCCGGGCAGTCGCAATACGTGAAGCAGGAACGTTTGCGTTCTACCAGGGCCACGGCAGTAGAATGCATGTTTGGGCAGAGATCTAAAGTGTTGCAGAGGAAGACTCATGTCGGATTTTAGTCGTAGAGATCTCATCAAAACGTCCGGGAGCATTCTGGGCAGCGCCGCTCTCGGATCTATTCTCGGTTGCCAGGCCGGCAGCGAGAAACGCTCGCAATGGAGCGGCTTCAAGCATGCCATGTGCAATGAGAGTATGGCCGAACTGAGCTGGGCCGAGCAATGTCAAATAATCGGCGATGCCGGCTATGGAGGCGTTGAAATTGCGGCGTTCACTTTGGTCAAAGAAGGCGTGAGCGAGATAGACTCGGCCGGCCGGCGGGAGATGATCTCGGGCATGAAGAATGCGGGCATAGAATGCGTCGGGCTTCACTGGCTGCTGGCTCCGCCACCGAAAGGTTTGCACTTTACCACGCCGGATGTAGCCATCCGGCGCAGGACCGTCGCATATCTTAACGAACTCATTGATTTTTGCGGCGACCTCGGTGGCTCGTATATGATTTTCGGCTCTCCGAAACAGCGCAATACCAGGGGCATTACCGTAGAAGAGGCCAAGAAATATTTCGCCGAAGGTCTCGAATCGGTGGCCGATCATGCTCGGCGGCGGGGCGTGAAAATACTCGTCGAACCGCTCGGCAAGAGAACGACCGACGTTGTCAACACGATGGCCGAAGCCGCGGAGCTGGTCCGGCGAGTCAATCATCCTGCTATTCAGGGCATGTTTGACTTCAACAACACTCCCCACGAGACCGAGCCGTTCGATGTGCTGCTCAGAAAGCACTTCGAGCACATCTATCACGTTCACGTCCAGGAGCAGGGTGGCAAACATCTCGGAACGGGGTCGGCTGTGAACGATTATGTCAAGGCTTTTCAGACGCTCAAGGATTTGAGATATGACAAGTGGATATCTCTTGAAGTGTTCGATTTTACGCCCGGTGGCAAGACAATAGCTGAAGAGTCCATGGCGGTTCTTAAACAGATTGAAAGTAAGCTGGTTTGATCTCATAGAGCAATTGCTCAAGGCAAGGGTGTGCTTGGCAAGGAAACTACTTGTTTGAAGGAGGTCGATATTATGAAAGCGAGATATTTCCTGTTGCTGTCTGTTGGTTTGCTCGTCATAGGCGGCGAGGCTGCTTCGAATGGGTCGCAGATGCCGGACGATCCGTCGCCCAAGTCCACCGAACGGCAATTGCCCAAATCCATGCACTCGGCAATGGAAGAGTTGCCTCTGATTACGGTCGGAAGAGACAATGCTCAGTTGACAGGCGCCGACAACAGAGTGTTGCAGGCGGCCGTAGACTACATTGCGGCGCTGGGAGGCGGAACGGTGGAGATCGGGCCGGGCGTGTACCTGATGCGTGATTCGCTGCACCTGCGCACGAATGTCACCGTTATGGGTACAGCGGGAAAGACGGTCCTGAGAAAGGCTGACGGTGCTGTTTCGCTGCTGGCTCTCGACGGCGATTTCGGCGAGCAGCAGATTACTGTGGCGGACTCGAACGGCTTTGCCGTGGGCCGCGGCGTAGCGGTCTGGGACGACCGCTCGGGAGGATTCCATACGACCGTTGCCCGTATCACGGGGCGCAACGGCAACACCTTCTCAATCGACAAGCCACTGATGGCCGATTGCATGGTGCGGAATAACGCCAAGGCGGGAACGGTCTTCCCCGTGGTGAGCGGCTACCACATTGAACGGGCGCGAATTGAAAATGTCATCATCGAGGGCAACAAAGAGTCCAACGTCCATTTGAATGGATGTAGAGGTGCTGGGATATTCCTTTATCGAGCTTTCGGGACGATCATCCAGGGTTGTGAAGTCCACAACTATAACGGCGACGGGATCAGCTTCCAGCAGTCCAACGATGTTACCGTCCTTGGCTGCACTAGTCGGGGCAATGCGTCTCTGGGCATCCACCCCGGAAGCGGCTCCCAGCGTCCGTCCGTGCGCAATTGCATCGCCCGCAACAATGGTACTGACGGCTTGTTCCTATGCTGGCGTGTCCGGCATGGATTGTTCAAAGACAATATTCTCGAGGGCAATGGCCGATACGGCATCTCCATCGGACACAAGGATTCCGACAATCTCATCCACGGCAACCAAATACTGGCGAACCACGCGGACGGCATCTTCTTCCGCAATGAAACGTTGCCTATGGCCGCACATCGCAATCGCCTGGAAGAGAACATCATCGAGAACAACGGCCAAGAGGAGGAAGTGGCCGGCATCCGCATTCGAGGCCAGACCAACGACCTCGTTTTGAAGGGCAATACCATCCGTGACACGCGAGAGGGCGAATCGCAGAAGCAGACCGTGGGAATTCAAATTGAGGAGCAGGTGGGGCGAATAACGATTACCGGCAACAACATCCAGGCCAAGAGGAGAATTGACGATCAGCGGGTGCCCAAACTGGAGCCGGTGGCGCCTGACAGGAAAACCGATGAAAATTGAGGAATGCAGGATAGCCGAACAAGGAGAACACAACGATGAAAACTCCACGAGCAATCATTGTGGCGCTGATGGCGCTTCTATTCTTTCCGGTTGCAGCGGCAGATGCGGAGAACTGGCCGCAGTTCAAATACGATCCAGGTCATTCGGGCAATGTTCCCAAAAGAAGCGTGTCCGCCGGCCTTGGTCTGATCGGGGCCGTTCCATTGACGGATGCGATCTTCACAGCACCGGTGGTGGCCGACGGACGTGTTTACGCCATCGATGGATCGGGAGCAGCCTTTTGCATAGATGCCTCCAATTTGCGCGTTTTGTGGAAATCGCAGAGCGAGGGCGGCAAGGCCAACTGTAGCAACGTCTCGTCGCCGGCGATCGCGGGGCGTTATCTTCACTTTGGCACAATGGTCGGTTCCTACTACGTGTTGGATAGAGCCAGCGGAGACGTAGTCAATAGAATCGAGTGCGGCGAGCCGGTTTTCAGTGCGCCCGTGGTTGTTGGCGACCGGGTGTATTTCGCCACGCTCGGATCACGGGTATATGCCGTAGAGCCTGACGGTTCCATCCGCTGGACCTGGGATTTCGTTAAGGAAGTCCTCAAGTACGAGGGTGATCGCTGGAGCGGAGAGCAATGGTGCAAGCACAAGGGCGGCAAAGTAACCTGGCGAGATCAGTTTTGTTGTGCGATAGACATCGCCGCCGTCGACAAGAAGATTGTTGTCCCAGTGGCCGGCTCGCTGATCTGCCTGAACGATCTGGGTAATCGGGCCGAGCTTGGTGCATCAGTTGCCGTGCCAGCTTATGCGGGTTCCGAGAAGCCAGCTATTTTTGGGTTGAGCATAGGTGAAGATGAATCGGCTTACGTGCAATGGCACCGGCGGGACAATACGGGCAGAGTCGAGATTATGCAGCTCGATGACAGCCAGCGTGAGGCCGAGTATGTCGGCGGAACCCTGACCGAGATAAATCGTCCCGGCCTATTGAGCTTCTGCTCGGTCAGCGTACGCGGCAAGGACATCTATCGGTGTCGTCCGGAAGAAGGTCTCGGCTTCTGCAAACATTCTCCCGGTCGAAAACAGGCCCAATATCTGGGGGGCTATCCGTCTATTGCCTCGCCCGTGCTGCTTCGAGATAAGGCAGTGTACGGTGGCCTGGACGGGCGTCTCTACGTGGTCCCGCTATCCGGCAAAGGCCAGACGTGGTCGTTTAAGACAGCCTTCGGCAGCCCGATTTCTGCCCCGGTCGCTGTCTGCGACGGCCGGGTCTATTTTGGCTGCGAGGATGGGTATCTTTACGCGTTAGGCCCGCAAGGCAAGGCGAAGTTGCCCACAACAAACCTCCGGATCCAGAAGATCAGAAGCCAGTTGACGGGCGCGCTAGCCGAGCCAAAGTATGATTGGTTCACCAATTTCGGCAACCAGAGAAGCACCAATTCCAACGATCAGGGTCTGAAGCCTCCTTTCAAAGTTAATTGGATCCGGCGATACAAGGGCACCTTCAAGCACATGCCGGTGTGCGGCGGTGGGCGGATGTACACTCATACGGCCGAGGGCCAGATTTTCGCCGTCGAACAGGAAACGGGCAGGCTCCTGTGGCGACGCTATTGGCCCGGTGTACACGTTTCCTTCACCGGCCCCCTTTACCACCGCGAGCGACTGTTGGTTCCGCAGGCGGGATTGAAGGGGTCGCGCATGAGATGTCTCGATGCCGCAACAGGCGAGTTGCTCTGGGATGCTCCGTTTACCGGCTCGCCGAGTTGGAGCCGGCAGCAACCGCCGGTTGTATATGAGAATGTCGCCGCGTATGTTTTTGGCTCGGGCAACTATGCACCGCAAGGGACAGAGAAAGCCTATGTCCACAAAGGCGATCCCGTTGGAGCGCCGGGTGGTGTCGAGGTGATGAGTTGGATCTACTCGCACAACAATCCTTACTATCCCGCGGATAACAAGCCTATCGTGCGCGCGTGGGACATCGATTCGGGCGAAGAACTCTGGACGATAGACTTCTCACAGTTTGGCTCGGGTGGCAATGACGCGGGCGTGTGTTTGATGGACGGCACGCTATACTATTCTACCTTCTTCGGATACGCCCCAAGAAGAAAAGACGGCCAGCCCAAAGCCAGAGGCCTGACCGCCGCAATCGAACCGACGACCGGGCAAGTCATCTGGCTGACCACGAAGTACTATGTAACCGCCGGTTGTACCGTCTCGGCAGACAACGGGCGGCTGTATCTGGGAGGGTACAATCCGCCGACCGAGAGGACGCAGAATCGCCATGTCTATTGTCTCGATGCCGAGAGTGGTTCATTAATCTGGCAGTCGGATCCGGTGGGCAAAGCGGTTAATGTTGTCACAGTGGGGCGGGATTTCGTCTTTGTGCATGGCTCTACTGGCAAGCCGAGCCACGTAATAGACAAGGACACGGGCAAGCTCCGATCCACCTTTGACAAGAAGTACGCCTGCACGCGATTCAGCTTGTCGGAGCCTTATGTGCTCGGTCCCAACATGGACATGGTTGATATCTCGGCCGGTAACAAGCTTGTTTCGTCAGGACCGTGTATCGACGCCCGCGAATGTGTCGGAGCTGTTGTATCGAACGGTCGTATCTTCTATACATCCCAGGCAAACGGTCTTCAGATTTCACAGCTTTACGGCGTCGAGGCCGAATGATTCAAACTGAGCCATTTGGAGGCAATCGAGATGAAAGGCAGACTGCCAATCCTTGTCGTGACTGTCGTCCTTGCCGCTTCGGCATCTGGCAGGAATATACAACAGAATCAACGGGCAGAGAACCGTCCGAATCCCCAGCGAGGGCAGCGTGTCAAGCCCACCCACGCGGACGAAAAGTACGGCGAGCACGAAAAGCAAGCCTTCGATCTGTACCTGGTTGACAACGAAGAGCCTACACCGTTGTTCATCTGGATTCATGGCGGCGGTTTTCGCGGCGGAGACAAGCGCGGTGTCAACGCGTACATGCTTAAGCGCTTCGCAGAACATGGCGTTTCGTTTGCGTCGATGAACTACAGACTGAGTGACGTTGGACCTTATCCCATGCAGATGCTCGATTCGGCGCGGGGTCTCCAAACCATTCGGCATCGAGCGAAGCGGTACAATATCGATCCGAAACGGATCGCTTGCGGGGGCAGTTCGGCGGGAGCCGGCATCTCCATGTGGCTGCTATATCACGATGATCTTGCAGACAAGACGAGCGACGATCCCGTTACTCGGCAGTCTACCCGCATCAGTTGTGCCGTCAGCATTGCGGGGCAGACTTCCTATGATCCGCGCGTGATCCGGACGCTCTTCAACACCGACCAGGTTCACGAGGCGCTTGTTACCCTCTATCGCATGAGAGACGCCAAAGACCTGCACCGTCCCGCACTGATCAAGCTGTTCGAGGATGCCTCGGCCATCAACCATGCGACGCGGGATGATCCGCCGCTGTATCTGTACTATCCGCAGGCTAATGAGCCGCTGCCGGTCAACTCTACCGGCAAACAGCATATCCACCATCCGAAGTTCGGCCCGTTCCTCAGAGCAAAGACCGACAAGCTCGGCCTAGAAACCGTTCTGAAGCTGCGCGAAGACTATGAGACCGGCAATCGCAACGACCCTGCCATAGTCCGGGACCAGGTGGATTGGGTGCTGAAGCATTTCGACATCGAGGCAAAGAAGACAGACTGATAACCTGAGCGGCGCCTATTAGTCACCGAGAATGTTCGCTCGAAACGACTCGTTCTCGAAGAGCTGTTGTGCAAGCAGGGCGTAACCTTCGGCCAGTGGATGGCTCGCGTCGCTGTAGAATTCACTGGGCAGGGCGTCGGGCACGAAATACGGTATGCTGTTTTCGCGGAGCCATGCCTCTATTGCCTTCTTCATCCTGCCATACACGTCGGCGCTCGCGGCTTGCAGCATGTGTTCGTTGAAGGGCCCGACCAGGACAAACACGGTGTTGCCTCTTTCTTGTAACAGCTCAAGGGTCTGGCGGAAAAGCTTCCATTGCAATGACGTCTCCAACTCGACCCACCGGAGATCCTGTTTAGCTGTTTGTCTTTCGATCCAGGATCTCCTGTCCCGGGGGTCGTCCTCTTCGGTGGTCGCCAGCCCGCCAGTAACCTCATTGAGAGGATTCTCATACGGGTATTCTATTGTCCAGGCCGGAAAATCCATGTTCTCGAAGTAAGCAATCCTCAAGTGCGATGTCCAGTCGAGAAAGCCCACGCGGCGCCCGACCGCGATAGACATCCTCTCAGACCATGACTCCTTATAGCAGGGAATCCTGGGTCTGAACTGTGGAACCAGCCTCGGATGCTGAAAGCGAAATTCCTTCTCTGTCTGCAAATCCTGTTTCTCGCCGCTCATCCACAGCGGATTGAGATGCAGGATCACCTTCTTATTGGCTATGTCCTGCCCATAGAACCTGACCAGGCCCCACAATGCGGCGGGGTGAAAACCGTCCACACCCAGAGTGGCGAACTGGTCGCGGCCGGCATTCTCATTTAGAAAGTGAGACAGCGTGCCGTCTCTCGGCACGTAATGTCCCCAGATGACCGAGTCGCCAAGCAAAACTGTCTCGTACTGCGAGCACGCCCGGCGACATAGCCGGCTGTAGAGCCAGTAGTCTCCGCCGAGCCTGTAAGGCAGGCGATAGTCGGGCCCGGACTTAATTTCTCCGAGTCGTCCCCAGAGGGCCGGACCAAAAGAGAAAAAGCTCAGAAAGATGACCGCAACGGCGATCCATTCCCATCCGGAGAGTCGTATGCTATTTGAACCGAAGGCAATGTCTTCGCTTCTGTCAGTGTCCGATGTGCTTTTGTCCTGCATTGCCTCTTGCCTCATTATGTCGGAGACATACTCCTAAAGGTCAAAACTGCAAATAGATGAATTCCTGATTGCTCGACGGGGCGAACACGGCCAGATAGAGAATCATGGCGACAACGAGCCCAACTCGCACGGGTTTCAACTCGAGTACCCACTTAATCTTCGATTCATGAGTGTATTGATAAAGCCAGACCGCAAACACCAGAGCCAGAGCCAACACAGGGCAACGGGGATCGGCCCATCCTGAGCTGAATATTCTCGTCACAATCACTCCGGCGTCGCCGATGCTCTCGGCTCGGAAGAATATCCAGGCGAAGGTTGCGAAAGCGAACACGAAAAGTTGTTTTGCGAGTTTTGGGACCCTCTCCTTGTAGTACGTGGTCCTCTCCAATTCCCGCGTTAAGAAACGTCCGAGAGCATGGAGGGCGCCCCAGATGACAAATGTCCAAGCCGCACCGTGCCAGAGCCCTGAGATCACCATGACAAGGAACATGTTCCGGTACGTGTTGAATGTTCCTTTGCGATTTCCGCCGAGCGGGATGTACAGGTAATCCTTGAACCAGGTGGAAAGACTGATATGCCATCTCGACCAGAATTCACCCAGGCTTGCGGCCAGATACGGGTTGTTGAAGTTCAACATCAGGCGAAATCCCATCATTCGGGCGATGCCTCGCGCCATGTCGGTGTAGCCGCTGAAGTCGAAATATATCTGCCAGGCGAACAGGAACGTTGCCAGGATAAGGGCTGGCGACTGGAACTGATCTGGCGCGGCATAAACCTTGTTAACGTACAAGGCCAGGTAGTCAGCGAGTGCGATCTTCTTGAAGAGCCCCACAACAAACATTGAAAGGCCGTCGGTGATATCTTCCGTGCAGACCTTTGGCACCTTGTGCAACTGAGGCAGGAGATTCTTAGCTCTTTCGATCGGCCCGGCCAGAAGTCGGGGAAATAAGGCGACGAAAGTCGCGTACCTTATGAGGCTTGTCTCTCTCTCGACATTGCCGCGATAGTAGTCAATTGTGTAACTCAGAGACTGAAAGATGTAGAAGGACAGACCCGCTGGCAGTAGTATTTCATTTATCGTTCTGGAAGGGACCTCATAGGGAACGTTCAACGACGATAGTAGGAGATTCAAGTTCTCGGTGACGAATGCCCCGTATTTGAAAAAGCCCAGCAAGCCGAGATTGTTTGCGATACTGACCGCAAGCCATGATTTCCTTCGGGGGCTTTTTGCCATTCTCGTGACCACCCAGTAGTCGAGAGCGGTCGAATATCCGATAAGAACGAGATACAGCGGATTGAGCCATGCGTAGAAGATGTAGGATGCGGCCAACAACACGGGCAATCGGAGCTTTGTTCCTTTCACGGCCAGATAGGCTGGGTAGACGATGAGGAAGAATATCAGAAAAGGCAGGGTGTGGAAGTACATTCAGTGTCCTTCTACCTCATCAAGACGCGGATGTGTGATTCTACCGAGGCGGCCAGGCCTTCCAGATGGTAGCCCCCCTCCAGTGTAGCTACGAGACGGCCCTGACAGCATTTCTGCGCGATTGCTTTGACGATCTCGGTCAGCTTGCCAAAGCCCTCGGTGGTCACGGCCATCTGGCCTAGCAGGTCATTCTCGTGGGCGTCGAAGCCGGCTGAGACAAGCACGAAATCAGGAGAGAAATCGAGGGCAGCCGGCCGGAGTTCTTCCTCGAAGGCATCGAGATAGATACCGTCACCCGAACCCGCCGGCAGAGGGACATTGACGGTGTAGTTCAAGCCTTTGCCGCTGCCTCTCTCGGCCCGGCTGCCCGTGCCGGGATAGAACGGGTACTGATGCACGCTGAAATACAGCACTGTTGGATCATCGTAGAATGTTGCCTGAGTGCCGTTTCCGTGGTGCACGTCCCAATCCACTATCAGTACTTTCGATAAGCCGTGCTTCTTCTGAATATACTTGGCGCCGATCGCAACATTGTTGAAGATGCAAAACCCCATCGCCTGGTCATCGAGGGCATGGTGGCCGGGTGGGCGAACGGCGCAGAATGCGTTGGCGACCTTCGTGGCCACGACAGCGTCGATCGCGACGAGCATGCCTCCGGCGGCCATGACCGCAGCTTCATAGGATTTGCCGGATATTGGGACATCCAGAGAATCCAGGTATCCGGCGTTTCTTTTACAGCTACGCCTGGTCCGTTCAATATAATCAGACGAGTGGACCGTTTCAATCCAACCCAGATCGGCAGGAGCCGGTTTCAAG
>Ga0209536_100007463_pt1 | contig 16566 bp, 14 predicted proteins | sample DeeMarSeWOR28_12_FD_187461 | JGI IMG/M metagenome (GOLD analysis project Ga0209536, IMG submission 187461) | Marine sediment microbial communities from White Oak River estuary, North Carolina - WOR-2-8_12 (SPAdes) (version 2) | ecosystem: Environmental > Aquatic > Marine > Intertidal zone >... | reverse complement strand
TTTCAATTGCCAGCGAAGCAACTGTGACTAGCACCGGCTGGACAGGCGCTCTTGGAGACTTGACCTTTTCCAACGGTACTATTTCGGTTGTTTATGACACTGTGGAAGATTTTACCGTTTCTGTGCGGGCCGATACATCCGGAGATCATAATCCTGATCCGAAAGCAGGAGATGGCTATGCGGTCTCATATCCCCTTACATATTTGGCTGACAACCCCAATCCGCAGACGACCTATGCCGACGACGGCAATGGGACCCAAAGTCTCACTGCAAACGGTCAAACCACTGCCGTCAATATTCCCGCCGGCGGCACGACCGTTAACGCCGTCGCTTTAATTTCACCGGTGCGCAAAACTCAGGCAAGCCAATACACAAATGGTAGCTCCACTTATGTTCACAAGGTGACAGCAGTCAACAGCTCTTCCGGCGTTACTTTAACCGCAGATGAAATCAAATACATTGTTATTTCGCTGCCGCTGGATTTAAGCATAATTAAGCCGGGAGATTTAGAGGGTGGTATTTATAGTATCTTCCGGGCTGATGATATTTTCTCGCTGGAATCCAGTGGGGGACCCGGGATTCCCATAACAAACATTTTAAATTCGAAGGGTTCTATTTCTTCCGTGCAACCGGCATCCTCGAATTGTTTTTTCACATAATCTCTTGCTTTTGCCTCGATTTCAGAACCGGCAGCACGAATACCCAGTTCAGCAAGTTTTTGAACAGGAAAATATTATTTTTCAATCTAATGTTAACACTACGATCTTTAAATCATTATTATCACATGTAAGTAGTGGAAAAGTCTATAATTACTACATAAACGATATAACTACTTCTATCAAGGATTCTCATACTTTACAGATAATAGTCAAGTGTAGTGAAGTGTATTTAAATAATAATTTAGAAAAAAAGTATGGTTTTATTAAAGACACACTAAAAGAGAGTCATTTTAAGAGATTTCATATTTTAGTAATAAAAGGAGGCGGCACTAAGTTAATTTTTACCGCACCATTAAAACCATGGGCATTTTCAATATTTACAGTAATTTCCTCTAATGAGAAGCTAAAAGATCCTTCAGAATTTATTGTAACCAATAATCATGTTGAAAATAAGTTCTATAAGTTAGAAATTAAGAAGGATGGATTAATAGATTTATATGACAAACAAACTGATACTTTATTCCAAGATCTTCATCAATTTGAAGATTGGGGTGATAAAGGTGATGAATATACCTTTGGTAGAATAGGCCCAGTAATAAATAAAATATCTATCGAAAAGAAAAACATCACACAAACAGGTCATGTGTTTGCAGATATTCTTTTATCAGGATCAATGTTACTCCCTAAAGAGCTCTCTAAAACTAGAGATAAAAGACAAGGTAAAGTAAAAATACCTCTCACATTTGTTTTAAGGATTTATAAGGATTTACCAAGAATAGACTTCGAAACTACTATAACAAATGTTGCAAGAGACCATAGACTTAGAATAAATTTTCCTCTACCATTCAAATCTGATAATACATTTACTAGTACGCATTTTGGAGTGGTTAAAAGAAATACGATACTCTCTGATTCAAAAGAATATTTTGAGAAACCCTCAGGGATACAGCCTCAAAAACGATTTATCCGAATAGAAAACGCTTCTGGTAAGGAAGCATTGACATTAATCAATATTGGTTTACCTGAAGTTGAATTAATTGACCAAGATGTGCTATCATTAACATTACTACGTGCAGTTGGTTATCTTTCAAGAGATGATTTTGAAGAGAGACCTCTCCACGCAGGACCTTTTCTAGAAACAAGAGGGGCTCAAGAACAAAAAATTTATAGATTTCAGTACTCTTTAATCGCACATCCAAAAAAATATTCCCTTTCTTGGAGTGCTGATCAAGCAGAAAGCGCTACATTAACTCCTTGGGCACGACCTATTAGTTCTATGGCACAAAGCGTCGAAAAGTTAAAACCTCTTTGTGAAATACATGATAATGATATTCGTATCTCCTCATTAAGAGTACGGAATAAAACGCCCCTAATTACTCTGTTTAATTTAACAAATGAGACAAAATTAGTAAAAGTAGCTTTTCCAGAGCGATATAATAATCTAATCCAAACAACAGTTGAAGAGGTTCAAAAAGAAAAATTTAAGCTAGATTCTGGTCTAATAACATTAGAATTTTCTCCACATGAAATAAAAATACTTGAACTCTTAAAATAACTACCCTTTCTATATTTACTTCATTAAAGCGACTTTTTTTATGAATTATTATTTTAAACAGTTAGATTTAGATTAGGAAACCTGATCAAGATTTTATAAAATTTTATTTATATACCCAAATAATACATATATATTTTATATATATCTAGATAATGTGTTCTGGAAAAGATTTATAAATACTCTAGTTTTGTTAAAATTTAACTTGTTAAGAAAATGTATCTAGATTATTCAGAATGAAAATTTTGTGGAGATACAATAAATGCTTGGTGAAAGATGTAGTGAATGTGGCAGTAATTCTATGTTATATGATGATATGAGAGGAGAGCTAATCTGTGAAGATTGTGGCCTAGTAGCTAATAGTGTAATTTTCAGTCGTGAACCAGAGTGGCGAGCCTATAACGCAGAGGAGGAAAAGTCAAAGATTCGAGTAGGGTTACCTGTAACTGCATTAAACAATCGTGAAATGAGAACTGTCATTGGTGGAAACACAAAAGACTCTTATGGAAAAACTCTCGATAATACTACTCAAGCGAAATTTGCTCGTTTATCACAAATGGATGAACGTATCCAAGATAGAACAACACGGAATCTAAAAAGTGCTTTAGTTGAATTGAAAAGGATAAAATCTCACCTAAATATTGCTGATGATATTGCTGAAACAGCTGTGTTGTTTTATAAGAAGGCCTTGAAACAAGATTTAATAAAAGGACGTTCTGTTATAGGAATGATGAGTGCAGCTACATACCTTGCATGTCGAAAGAAAGGTACATCAATTACACTAAAAGATACTGCTGAAGTGGCAAATATTAGCTCCAAAGAGCTTGGACGATGCATACGAATTTATCTTCAGAATGTAAATATGAACAAAGAAATATCTCCAGATCCAACAGTATTAATAAACCGTCTCGGAGAAAATCTTGGATTAACAATGTACACACAGAAAATTGCTATTGACATTCTCACAGAAGCTAAGGAGAAAAAATTAACAATCGGAAAAATACCAATGTCTTTAGCAGCTGCTGCAATTTATATTGCATCTATACAAACTGGAGAACGAAGAACACAACAACAAATTGCTGAACCAGCAAAAACAACACCAGTTACAATTCGAAACCGATTTAAGGAACTTGCCAAAGGACTAGGACTAAAAGATTTTGAAGTTAAACGTGGAGCAGCAGCAAAACCAGTAATAATCGAAAATCCAACTCAATGGGTTAGAAAAAAACGAAAAGCTGCTAGAAATAATTAGATCCTTTCTTCTTTTTTATTAATTCTTGAATATCTTGGATGAAAAATTGTGCATCATTAATGAAATCTTTTATATTTGTAACTAAAAGGGAACGTAAGCCATATTTCCCATAAGCTATCTTAAGCGTGTCAAGAGCTCTTCTTAAGCGTCTAGAATACTCAAAAACAGGATCTATATCCAATTTTTCTTCTAAAAAAATCAAATCATTCACTCGTTGTTCATAAGCTTCTAATGGAAGGAAGAAACTCGATTCTTCAATATAACCATGGAATTTTATTTCAGGGAAATCTCCAAAGTGTTCTAATAAATTATCAGTAGCAATTATCATACTAATGACGATAGTTTTTAATGCAAACAGCTTATGCATCGTATTTGTAGCATTGACATATGTACGAATAGATAAGTTGAGATAATCCCAAGCATCGTCAACAACATTTACCAAAGGTAAAATCCCTGACCAAACTTTTTTTAATGTAGGTAATGTGTTTGAATTTAGTTTTTAAGTGTGTTCAAAAAATATCTTTCTCAAAAATTATTCTCCCAGAATTGTAACTATGAGATGTCTATTTCGAGATTTTATATCAAGCTCAATAAATGCTATTTGTTGCCATGTTCCATGAACTATCCGGCCATTTTTAATAGGAACAGTTAAGGAAGGACCAAGTAAAGAAGCTCTAACATGTGAATGTCCATTTTTATCGTGCCATGTCTGTTCATGAGCATAATTAAATTTTTTAGGTATAATTCGCTCCAAAAAGTTAGGAATATCCTTTAAAAGCCCAGGTTCGAATTCTAATGTTATAATCGATCCTGTTGATCCTGCATTGAATACGTTTAGGATTCCTGTAGATATACCAGACTCCATCACGAGTTTTTCTAACTGGGGAGTAATATTGATGATATCATTTTCGTTTGTCATTGGTAAAGGCAATTCTGTTTGTATAACACTCATTTTTCTTTCAAATGAAATACTATCCAATATGGTCTTAATTTTTACTAAGGATAGAAAGATCTGTATAAGGTAAATGTACTATGATTTGACCTTGTAGTATATTTCCTATGACATCTACAATCATAAAAGTGATATGATAGTTGTCTAAGGTGTTATATTTATGATGCGATGTAATTTGGGGGTATTGAAGTATATTTTTACCTCTGAATTCCCGCCAAGATATAAAAGTATAATTTTTAAACTTATTTTTTGAATACCAGTCGACAGTCCAGTAATCAACTAATGAATTAAATTCGAAATCTGTTTTAAAACCAATATCCAACAGATTAACCTGAAGATCCTTTAAAGTGAGAATAACGTCTTTTGTTTTGATTTCTACATGAATAACTACCTTAATGGGAACAGGTTTCTTATTATACTCTCCCTCAAAAAAAAATTCTATAATTTCAGAAGATGAATTTACTTTAGGGCAGTTTAATGACTTTTTAGCGGCATTTTTATTTTTTAAACTCAATAAATTAAATGGGGAAAAATGAGGAATTTTAAAAATTCGTTTTTTGATTTCATGAATTGAATACAAACTTATATCAGCTCCTATCCACCCTCTTTTCATTTTTTCAGCTACTGCAAGGGTAGTCCCTGATCCTGCAAAAAAATCTCCGATAAAATCCTTTTCAGAAGTTGAAATTTCTAGAATTCTTCTTAATAACACTTCAGAGTTTTCTGTCGGGTACAACGTTTTCTTTACTTTTTCATAGCCTGCAATATCAACCCAAATATTATCATTTGGATATTCGATCTCAGCAACATCTTGGAGTTTACGTTTTTTCTTGTAAATATTTATAAAATTTAATTTCGACTCCTTTGAAGCACGATAAACATAAATACTATCCGAATGTACAATTAAATGCTTTTGACGATAAGCCTGTTTGTTAGAAAGATTCTTCTTCATCCTACGGACAATTAACTCGGTAACGAAATTATCTTGGCCAAAAACCATATCTAGTAGCTCTTGAGCATAATGCCCAAAATGATAATCAAATCTTACAAAAAAAAATCCATCATTACGAAGAAGATGTTTCATTATTCTAATACGATAATAAAACCATTTTTGAAAGAATTCTATCGCATTTAATGATGGAGGAGTATTTTTATAAGCTACTTCTTCCAGAAAATGTTCTGGATGATTTTTAGATCCCTTAAGTGGAATTATTATCTTTTCTGGAACCCCAGTAAAGAAAGGAGGATCAATATAAATTGCTTTTAATCGTTTTGCCCATTCTTTAAGGAGTAACTGACATGAGTGGAGATTGTCACCACTAATTAAGGAATTTTCAATATCATTATTTAAAATCATATGAAATTCAGAAGAAAATCTTTCAGTATGAACCAACTCAATTTCAGAATTGTGAATCGGTTCTTTTATATGATTAAAAGGGCGAGAAAAAGTCCTTATGGGGCTTTCCTGCCCATCCGAAGACTTATCAGGCACTTTAAAATATTTTAAATTTGAATATAGAGGAAAGAATGACGTTAAATGCCCCATTCTTTCATCAAAAGGTTGGATACCAATCCAGATTAATCTATATGAATTACATAAATCTTGGTATAATGAAGGATTTGGTGATATTAATAAGAACCGGTCTTGAGCCTTATTATACATTTCAATTAATCGATTTAAGACTTCTTTTGAAAGAACCAATGATTCATTGGTCAACGAATAACTTTCTAGATCCAACCAATTTGTATCAATAATTTGCCCTTTTTTCTCTGTAACCCAATATTCAGGTGATCCTCTTCTATTCAATCTTAGTTGTTTCTTTTGACATAGTTCTAAAATCCTTTTTTGATTTAATTTCCAGTGTGTCCCTGTAGGGGGAGTCAAAATCATATGTTTCCCCTCAATTATGAAAGACTTGGGTTTACCTTGTCCCTTAGAGACGAAAGAATGCCAATAACCTCCACTACTTTTTGTATTGTATATCGGTTTTAACGGACGAGGGGATCCCTTTGAATAGAGTAGAATATAATGAGTTCGTTCAAATATTTCTTGAGTAGATCCATAGAAAACCTTAAATGGACTATCAATAATGATTTCATTGATGAATTTCTCAATACCAAAAATTTCATCTAAAAAAATTTTTATTTTTGACTTAATACTGCCATTAAGAGCAATAGCAAGGATTCCTTTATCAGAAAGCAATTCATATGCAATTTTAAATGAAAAATATATTTCGTCCAAGAACTCCTGAAAATTTTTCGATTCTAATTTTCTTAAAAATGGTTTAACATCACTCAAATTCAAATTATAATATTTTTCACGTAGAATAAGATTAACTCTAAAGAAGTACAACGATAAATCTTGAAAAATATAATTGAATCTTTTTTTGCATGAAATTAACTGATTTAACACCTCTTTACGATTTCCTATCAGAATTGCTTGAGTCTCTATATTAGAAAGATTTTCTTTATATTCATAGAGCTCATCAAAGGTTCCTATTGACTTTTCCATTAGAATTAACCTATTCTATAAGTTTCCATTTTCAATTGAACATAACGAACTTAATTTTGTCCCTTAAATGACAAAGCAACCCAAAAATTATATAGTAAACGGAGATTTCCAGAAGAACGAAAAAGGTACTCAAGATCTTTAGGAGATATTTTATCTTGATTCCCACGCAATTTATCCAATAACTCGCCAATGGTTGGCAATTTTACCTCATATCCAGCTTCAATTGCCTTAACAGACTTACTAGGATTTAGATTGTTGTCTAGTAGCTCTAAACCATTAGATTTTTGATCTATCATCAATAATGTTTTTATAATACCTTCTTTTTCTTCACCTTCGGAAATTCGATTATGAGTTCCTCTCCATTTAGTTTTTTTCCCAATACCTCTCTCACCACCCCTAGGTAATAGGATCATATTTGATCCTGTGATTCTCCACCTAGCAGAATCGCATCCATCAACTATATATTGAAGATCTCCTATTAAACTAGGTGCCCCAATCCCTAACGCCCAAATTTTAGTTTTAGTTAAATTTTTCTCTAAGAAATAATCTCTAATCTCTTCAATAATGGTAAAAAGCTTATTTCCATGTCTACCACCACTTCGCATCAATGGTACTAACCTTCCGATAAAAATCCAGTTTAAATTTGATTCAATATCAGTTATTGAATTAATCAAATCTAATTGATTATAAGGAAGGACTGGATGTACTTCTAATGAATGTAGTTTGTTATAATTCGATATTATTTTGTCATCAGGAAAATCTAATGTGATTTTAAATATATTAGGATCTTGCTTAGTTAATTCATGATATATTGCCTTTAAATCTTCTAACTCTATTTTGATTTTGTTTTTCCGATTTAATGCTGAAAAAGCTCCAGAATCACAAATTAATAATCCATCCCAATCTAGAAGTTCTCTTATCCCCTTTTGTTTTAATTCTTTTAGTGCACGAGGACTAGCTATGAAGTCAATGGCAGATACCATAAGGGCATCTGGTTTTATAGTCCAGTCAAAAACCCATGGCTTAAACCGGGAAAAGATTGGTGTTCCGAGAGCAAAAATCAACTGAATTCACTTTATAATACATGCTTTTTAGGAGGATTTTTGAAATATTTTTCTAAAAATTTCACTAACTTTTGTTGTCCAACTCCTAATCCACCCATTGAATCTATTTCAATAGTAGTAGGAATGATGTCTTGAATCCCCTTAATACTCAATAAATACACTTTCCCCATGAGAATATAAATGAAATTAAAATGTTCCTTATTATTCCATTCTTGAATGGATGAAATGACACTTAAACGATGTTTCTGTGCAATTTTGGATGTCATTTTCAAATCATAATATTCGATTAAATCAAAACTATGGAGAAATCCATATTTTGCGGATATTATTCCAAGAAAGAAATTTGGAGGCCAAAATGGTAATCGCTTTCGTAAGACCTGATACATAGGACCTAAATAAGCATCAATTGCTTTTATAGACTTAACTTTGAGTTTTGGATTCTTTTTCTTACCACAAGACAATATTAAGAGAATCTTGGATTCTTTCAAAGTATTTATCAACTCTTAAAAGCAATTAAATATGATGAAATATTATTCTTGATAATAGGATTCTTCATCATGATTCTATATTTAGGGATTGTGCCCGGATTATTCCCTCACATAGAAGAACAAACAATCTTAAAAAAAATGAAAGAATTAAACTCAGGATTGATTTTTTCATATTGGGCATTTCGCAAATTCTTACCTAAGATTATATCTAAAGGAGTACATGATTTTTTTTCATATAAAGGACCGATTATGATTGATTCGGGAGCTTATAGTGCTTTCAATATGGGTATCTCTATTTCCTGTGAAGATTATGCAAATTTTCTAATGAAGATTGATTTAAGACCAAAAGATAAAATTATTAATCTTGACTTGATAGGAAATAGTCAAAAATCTTATTCCAATTGGAAATACCTTTCAAAAATGATAGATACTTCTATCATCCCAGTCCTCCATTTTCCAGAAATAGATTCTAATTATCCAAATTGTAAAATTATTGGATTAGGAGGTATGGTCCCATCTTTAAAAATAAATCAACCAGGAAGTATTTATAATGTAGGAAAATGGGTTGCGTTGATTAACTTCAAAAATCCTTGTAAAGAATATCATGGATTTGGAATAGGTAGCCCTTTCAATCAAATCATTTTTGGGGATTACTTATCCTCTTTAGATTGGATTGGTTGGCGAAGAAATGCTGCAGTATGTGAGTGTTATACCCCTGAAGGATCAAAAACTATAATGAAGGCAAGGAATAAACCAAGTAAAAGATCTTCATTAAATCAATCCTTATTTGATCAATACAAACCTCCTTTTATTGAAAATTTCGATTTACTAGCCTTTCCAGGAACAATAGGATGGAAATACAGAGCGTTATGGAATGTTTGGTGGTTTTTAAATTGTCAGAAGTGGCAAGCAGTAATTGATCAATCCAAATATGTAAGAAGCATGAAACAAATAATGAGACAATCAATTCAAATAAAAGATTAATAGATTTTTAAGGAGTACATCGAAATTATTATTTGAGATTATTTGGGAGAAAGAAAATTGGATAAATTAGATCAAATTATAGAAATCATAAAAAATTCAAAATATTTAGTTATTTTCACAGGAGCAGGTATTTCAACAGAATCAGGATTACCAGATTATAGGGGGCCAGAGGGAGTTTGGACATTGCGAGCCAAGGGATTAAAACCAAAATTGCCCGATAAACCATATTCTGCGATTAATCCCAATGTGGGCCATTATGTTTTAGTTCATTTATACAAATATGGGTTTCTAAAATTCTTAATTTCACAAAATGTCGATAACCTACATTTAAAATCTGGTATTCCGGAAAATATTATTGCAGAACTTCACGGAAATTCTAATAAGGTTAAATGTTTGACCTGTGACAACAGGTTCACAAAAAATGAAGTAAGGTGGAATGATTCAATTCATGGGACTGGTTATCGCACTCAAAAGCCATTAGAAAATCAACCAAAATGTACTTCTTGCTCTGGTAGATTAATCTCATCAATAGTGAACTTTAATGATCCGATGCCAGAAAAAGAAATGGTTGAAGCGGAAATAAATTCTAAACGTGCAGATGTTATGATTGTAATAGGATCTACTTTAAGTGTTTTCCCAGCAGCTAATTTTCCAATTATTGCTAAGAATAATGGAGCTATTTTAATTATCATTAATATGGGACCGACAGAATTAGATCATCTTGCGGATATTTGTATAACTGGAAAATCTGGTGAAGTCTTATCAGAAATATTAAAGAGATTAGAACAGCAATTAGGCCTTGAAATCTAGTACAAATTTTCCAGAAAATTTATTCAATGAATTTAATTCACATGAAAGATAAATTGAAACATTAAATAATTTGGTACTCAAAAAAATAGTACTCTAATAAAGATTGAATTTGAATATTAGTCAAGACTTGATTATATACGTCTAAAATTATTGAATAATTGATATTTCGAATTTGTGAGTATTTCATTTGATCGATCTCGTTCCCAATTTTTAAATTATAATAAAAGTTTTCCCACACATCAAATTGAATTGGATTAATTAATAGTCTTAATTTTTCGAGTAGAGACAAAGATCTCCTCTTTTCTTTTATTTGATACAATTCATTGATCAGAGCATTAATTAATTTTTCACCAAAAAATGTACGAATGGGAAATACTAATTCTAAGGAGGATTCTTCCTCTGTAAGGAATATTACATATTCAGTGACTCGTGCTAAAACGGTACTGTACTTTAGAAAATCTTTATGAATTGGAAAAAACTCTAGTGATTCCCCAAAAAATTCGAGTTGATTCCCCTTTTTTTTCCCCATCCAATTAAACCAAAAATTGGCTAATTGGGAGTTTAGGACTATTAATAATCCTTTTAACAATCTTGAATCGTCCGATAAATTCATAGATGATATAAAATAAACATCCTGAGCAGCAAACCATGGATATGAATTATATGCAAATGAATTGATCATCCTTCTCTGGGGTGTGACAATTTTTGGAGATAAAAACATTTCAATAATTCTAGGTCTATTTAGATAGGGAAATCTATCTAATGAGTGTTGAAGGATAAATTTAAAGGTGTTCAAATGTCTCTTTATATTAGGAAGAGATTTAATATCAGATATCTTCTTATCAAGATATATTATCATTTTATTTGTTGAAATAGAGGAAGAAAATCTTGAAATATCTGAACTTTTATAGAAAAATTTCACAAACTCAAGTTCTTGGGGAAATAAGGTCATTAAAAGGTTTTTATCTCTAGGATGATTTAGATCCAGTATAAAAACTCCTGAATTCATGTATTTTTCGTCAATTTCAAATTTTTTTATTTGAACTTTAGAAATTTTATTCATTCCTGTAATAATTCCCTCTCTTACTTTAAATCCTGATAAGCGTAACTGCTTAGAGAATGCCATAATCTTCTTAACTAATTCTGAAATATTAGGAGGAATAAAATGAAAATAGGGGGTAAATCCATCAAAACGAATATGATTTTTAGGAATCTCATAATAGGTTTGAAATTTTAACTTCTTCACTAAATCCGTACCTATAGGATATTTTTTCGTAAATTGGGTACATTTAATCAAAATTTCTTCTTCTTGAGTCTTTTTAAGAGTAAAGGAATTTATGTGAATTCCTGGTGCTGAATTAAAGACTGAATTATCTCCAAAATTGATATATTTATCGATTTCCGTTTCTGTATAGATTCTTTCTCTAAGAGTTTTTCCTCCAGAAGCTGTTATCCAATAATTTGATGTCAAAAAAGTGACATATCCTTGTTCTTGAAGCAAATCTATCGTACGGTGGACAAAAAGATACCATAAATCCATCTTACTTTCATAATAATCAGGAAAGACTTTCGAAAGAACTCTGAATAATTCTTTATTGCCGCTCTCTCCTTTATAAGGAGGATTGCACAATATAACACTAAATCCTTTAGAAAAATTAAGAATAAGAGGAAATTGTAGAGACCAATGAAATAATTGGTTATGATAATAACCTGGAAGAAAATTTTCATTAATATACAAAGAAGTAAAAAAATCTATAATTTTTCTACTTAAATTTCTCAAAAGATAATCTAATTCTCTAAAAATCAGATTTTTTCCAGATAGGAGCTGGATTTTTTTAAGCATATTTAAAAATATGAATAATTCCTTAAAATTTGATAAAATAATTATTCTATCAAAATTTACAAGCTTCTGAATGAGATGACAATTATTATTGGGAATAGAAAATTCTATGGCTTTAATAGCAGAACTTAGATAGTCTTGAAGGGATTCACTAATTTGAATGTTCTCCTCAAGAGGAAATAGACGCTGATCTTCAATTATTCGATTGGATTCTTTGAAAATAGTAACATTAGAGACGAATCCTAAAATTGAATTACCTTTTTTTATGTTATCAAATGTAAAATCAAAATTCTGATCATTAAAGTCGATTTCCTTATCAATAGTGTTAATTGCAGTTAGGAATAATCGTGCTTTGATGACTTTAACTGCAATTGGATCTAATTCAACTCCATAAAGATTATTCGGACATATGAGTTTTGTTATTACATAATATTGAAAACAGTTTAGAGAGGTTGATTCATCAAGGATGATTTGCTGTAAATCACCATTTTCATCAAGTTCATTATAATAGATTATAGGAACACTACCAGCCCCGATTTCAGCAATCTTTTTCCTTAAAGACAAATAAACTTCTATTAAAAACATTAAGCTAGATTCTAAAAAATTTCCTGTTCCTGCTGTTGGATCTAAAACTTTCAAAAGCTGTAGAGTATTAAATAATTTTCGCAGATCGGAAACTGTACTAATTTCATTTATTATTTCAAAAATATCATTAGAAGAGATATTCATATCCGTTTTCAGTTCATTAATCAGCCATTTTTCTATTGTATAACGGGAAAGATACTGACATAGCTCTTTTGGGGTATAATAAACCCCTGATTTTCTTTTAGTGGAGAAAACCAAGAAATTTTCATATAACGATCCAAGGATAGAGGGATATTCATTAGAATTTATTGAATTAAGATTCTCAAAAGCATTTAAAACCGGAATAAAATCTATATTTTGGCTTTCTGATATTCCAGAGGAATAATAGAGATTATCTGGTATATGAATACTTGTAAAAGAGTTTAAATCATCAAATAAGGATATGATATTAGTTTGAATGATTTTACCGAAAAAATCCTCATTCTCATTATGTTCTTTAATGTTTGAGAAAATTATTTTGAGTAAGTGATACAAGAAATACTGAAAAGATTTATATTGGTCTATTTTACCTTTGCTTTCATTGAATTTATTTTTTAAGTAATTCGTATCGTTATTAAATAATCCTCTTAATTGTAGAATCCATAATATGTACAACTGTAAAAAATTCAGCAAAATAAATCTATTTTTTGAAGCCTCATCGTTAAATCCTTTTAAATTATTGAACCAGAAATTATATGAAGATTTTATTCGCGTATAGAATAAATCTAAAGGTGTAATCATCTCTTTTGGCATAAAAAAAACTCTTAAAGGTCTTTCGATTTTAATGAAATATATCTAATTCAAATTAAATCATAAACTTTAACAATGAAAAGTTAAAACTTTTAGCCTAATAGTATTTTTCTTGGCGAAAATATCGTTTTTAAATACAGAATTTGATTATTTCACAACGAAAATTAAATTAAAATAATTGAATGAGCCTTGAACCATGTTAAAGGAAATATTTGTCATTCGTAATGGAGTTCTTACATTCCATTATGCCACAGATCCTAAATTAACTAATAGTGATGAAACGATCCTTTCATCAGGTTTATTAACAGCAATTCAAAATTTTGGGGAAGGAGCTAGATCTGATGCCTTAGATTCCTTTACAATGGCAAATGAGTTCTTTATCTTTAAAAAAATTTCAAGCTCTGCTAAAACGCTTGTTGGCGTTTTTGAAAAGAAAACTCCTCAGAATCTTGCCAGAGACTCCCTAAACCGCATTTTTGAGGAATTAAATGACGCAAATTTACCCAATGAAGATGGATTTATAGAATTAAATTCTCCTGCGAAGCAAGAACTTAAAAAACGTATTGGTAAGCTAGTATCTCAACTTTTTGGGACAAAAGAAGACGTAGAACATGTGAATGAACTTCTAAGTAAAAGAACTGATATTCCTTTGGCATTTATCTTCAATATCTATGAAAAAAAACCAGTCACAGTGTTTGCAAGACCAAAACCATTATTCAAAGAACAACAAGTAACAGATTTTTTTCTTTTAAATTCTAGTCTTAATAAAGCCTTTTCAGCTTTGAATTTAAAGGGATCAATGACTTTTATGACGATTAAATCTTCTGAATATACAGTTTCTGGAATATTTTGTGGAAAAAATGCTAGTATCGCATCTGGTTCAATGAATAGACCTGATTCTGATGTAACAGAAGCTGCATTACAAATGTGTCATTTTTATGATCTTAATGAACTTTTAGGCCCATTGAAAGATGAAATAGAGATTTCCAACTCAAATTTTTCGGCAAACGGGAATATTACAGATAATAAGGGAGAGAAAATTTCTCAAAATGCTTCCATATTTCTTTTAACTCTAATAAATAATATAAATGGATTTTTCAGATTAATTACTAGAAGAAATTTCGAAATTTTTACGATCTACCTTACTGCGGAAAAAATAGTGAAATTATGTATTGAAAGAATTAACTCAACCGAAGATTTTATAATAAGAATTTGTAATTTTACTAGGAAAATGATATAATATACAACGACACCTTCTTACAAGGGATTTTATACCTAGAAAGACTTTTTCGATTTATCATTTCCTTTTCGTTGGTGAAATAATTGAAGACTTTTTTAGATAACCCCAATATAGATGTTCTTGACGCAGTATTAATATATAGTGGAATTCTTGACGCCTATGAGGCTGTTGGTATTGAATTAATCGGTGAAAATGTAGTAGATGAGTATGTTATCCCAAAAATGGTCTATTATGTTAAAGAATTTCTTCCAGAAGTCTTTTCTACACGACCCCAAGCCTCTGAATTAAAAACTTGGCTTGATGATTTCAAAAGGAAAATTGAAGAAGCAAGAGAATTAGAAACAGGGGAAAATTTCACAATGAACGAAATTTGGGAACTTCGAGCAGCGATTTTTGGTTATGAAAGTGTTTTTATTGATATTTTAGGTGAAGTAGCAATTAAGAATTATGTATTTAAACGCATAGCAGACATACTTTCAGCTTATTTGCCAGATTCTTTTATTTTTGAAGGAGAAACGACTCTTTCATCTCTAGAAGCGAAATTAAAAGCTTATATCAATTATATACGAGAAAAAAAATTTGTTCAGTATGCTAATTATAAAATAGTTGGTGAATCGGTCAGTATAACGGCTAACCGTTGTGCTTTTTCAAAAATTCATGACTCAGAAGCATATCGAAATTCTAATGTTCGATTTTGTCCTTGGGGGATGATAGGGTCTGCAATCGTGGCTAGTCATAAAGGGAAAGAAACGAATATCGATTCCTGTCTTTTTACTACAAGAGGGAGTGTATCCAAGATTCAAAGTAAATGAGAGGAAAAGAATGGAGGATATTATTATTTCTAACTTTGAAATCGCGTTTATACCTCTAATTGTTCTTCTTCTTGAATCCATTCTTGGAATTTTACTATTCCTAGGTTGGTTTCTTGGAGCAAGACGATTAAATATTCAATTACATCATTGGATGGTTTATAGTGCAACATCTATTCATCTTTTTATATGGTTTCTTTGGATGTTTCCTAAATCATTAGCTTCCCTACCATCTGCATTAAGTAATCCACTTGCAAGGATTCTCCCTCTAGCTCATTGGACAAGTGGTCTCATAGCATTAAGCCTGAGTCTACTCATAGCTATAATCTTTTTATTTAATAGAGATATACCTCTTGCATTATTAAGACGTGTTCGTCCATTAATGATAATCACAATAATCTCTTGGTTAATAGCCTTTATACTAGGCTTTATTATCTTCATAAATTTTAGAATCAAGAGTATACCAGAAGAACCATATTATTATACCTTATTTGCGAGAGTACTACTAGGATAAAGTAGTAAAAGAAGATGTCTCTCTCCCAAATAATAAAAAACTCTTTCTCTTGATAAATTAACGAAAGAGACCAGCCATTTTTGCTACTTCAGCGTGAATATTTGTTGCTGGGATTTGAACTTCTCCAGGAGTCCAGGTAAGAAAATAATAATTATTAGGAGCCCGAACAATCACAATTATCCCAGCTCCACCTACATTTCGAGCTACAAAATTTCCGCCATCTAAATCATTAACCATTGTTGAAAAGCGGGTTCCACCAACTGTAACCCCAGGTTCACGATTCTGCCAAGAAGATAACAGTGCAACTCCATCAACCTGCCATTCAGGTTGATTAGTCCAGTAGATTCCACCATTTGCGTCAAGAATCGTTACAATACTAATATAACCATTTTGAATAAGGGAATTCATTGCATCTTGATATGACATAATTAAACCTCAATATATATTGAATATCACTTACAAAGTCTAAGTAGTAACTAACATGAATTGAAGATAGTACAGTTTAAATGTTTGCAA
>Ga0209536_100007462_pt1 | contig 16568 bp, 17 predicted proteins | sample DeeMarSeWOR28_12_FD_187461 | JGI IMG/M metagenome (GOLD analysis project Ga0209536, IMG submission 187461) | Marine sediment microbial communities from White Oak River estuary, North Carolina - WOR-2-8_12 (SPAdes) (version 2) | ecosystem: Environmental > Aquatic > Marine > Intertidal zone >... | reverse complement strand
CGGACTTTCAAAGTCGCATTCGATGACCGGGTGGAGGATCGGGTTTACAGCGGGTCCAAAAGATATTACAAAGGCCATGACAAATATTCAGAGCCAGTCCACATCAAATGCCACATCGATAGCGCAGAAGGCCGCTGTTGAGGCACTGACAGGGCCTCAGGATTTTCTGCCCAGGATGATGTCGGAGTTCGACAAAAGAAGAAGGTATATGATTGAACGGTTGAACGCTATGGAAGGTGTTTCCTGCAAGACTCCGGTCGGCGCTTTTTATGCGTTCCCGAACATATCCTCGTGCTTTGGCAAGAAATGGAATGATACCCCGATCAACAATTCTCTCGACCTTTCAACATACCTGCTGGAACAGGGGAAAGTCGCGATGGTCCCCGGTTCTGCGTTCGGCGATGATAACTATATAAGGCTTTCGTACGCCACGTCCATGGACAATGTCAAAACAGGCCTTGACAGGATGGAAGAGGCCATAGCGAGGCTCCGGTAAAAATCGGGTTAATAGTTGTCTGTTTATAAAAACCCTGGTGTGATTATCATTCCCCGATTAAGAGGCTGTGTCATGACTGTCATTGCGAGATCTATTTGACCGAAGCAATCTCTGGAGATTACTTTGTCGTCCCGAAAATTCAGGACTCCCTGCCTGCCGGCAGGCTCGTAATGACGGTTTTCTCATGGTATTCAGAATAATAAATATTTGTGATTTTAAACATTCGCTTCCATTTATAGAAAAAAAACGCCTGATAAGTTATCATAAAACGTTCTTGTATGAAAAATGGTGAATATATGGTAAAACAGATGAAAATAGAAGGGTTGTTATTTGACCCGAGAAGCAACATGTATATACTGCTGCTCAAGGAAATAAACGGCGGGAACACACTGCCCATATGGATCGGAAAACCTGAAGCAGATTCCATTGCCCTGGCGCTGGGCAAGATCGTTACACCCCGTCCCCTGACGCATGACCTTATCAAGAATGTTATCCACGGCACAAAAATGAAAGTCACGAAAGTCATCATTACTGAAATGATAGACAACACGTATTATGCCGGGATTTATGTGGACAAGGGAGACGGTTCAGAAATCCCGATTGACTCAAGACCGAGTGATGCAATTGCCGTTGCAATAAGAATCAATGCCCCGATTTTTGTGGATGAAAGCGTTATTGAACACAAAAACAATGATGAACTTGAAGACTGGTTGAAGAAGCTGAAGCCTGAGGATTTCGGGAACATGATGTAGCCGGTCTGGAAGTTAACGTGCTGAAGAGAACAGAAGGCATAGTTCTGAAAACTCAAAAATACGGTGAAGCCGACCTCATCGTAACCTACCTGACTTCTGACAGTGGAATTATCAAGGCATTTGCGAAAAGCCCCAGAAAGACCAAGAGCAGGTTCGGCAGCAGCCTGGAGCCTCTGACCCATTCAAAGATATCATTATGGGGAAAGGAGCATGCGGCCATCCCCAGGATTACCCAGTCTGATATTATTCACTCATTCCATCAGATCAGGGAGAATTATCAGGATTTTATCAATGTATCAAAACTGGTTGAGATACTGATGTCGCTCACACCCCTGAACACGCCAAACAGGAAAGTCTTTTTCTTCTTTTTAAATATACTGCAGTTCATCAAATCATCGGACCAGGAAGTAAAAGATGCGCTGCATATTATCAGCCGGGTCCGGTTGCTTGCACTCATAGGTTATGCGCCGAGACTGAGCAGCTGCGGCAGGTGTGGAGGGAACAGCCTTGATTTCTATCCTGACGCCGGAACAACGCTCTGCAGGAAGTGCTCGGCCAATCCCCCGGGAGAAGGGAAGCCTTTTATACGGGTCAACAACCAGCTTATCCATTTTTATTCACATACGATAGAATGGCCGATCAATATTTCACACCGGCTGAAACCTCAACAGAATATCCTTTCAGACCTGTCGTCGCTTCTTGACAAACACCTTCATTACCTCCTTTCCAAAAAACTCCTGTCGTCAGGATTTACCGCAGGAGCGGCCTGCTGAGTTGCGGTAACGTCCCGCCTGTGCTATTGTGCAGACGGGCTGGAGTGCCGGAAGGGCAGCGGAAGAACGAAATACCATCACCCTGCATCAGTTCTGCAATGAAAAATGTGATAAAATATAATTAGCTATAAAAAATGATTGATGCGTGAGATATGGTCAACGGTGTTCCTCATTTAGAAAAAAGGGCGTTTGAAAGAATACCCGCGCGCATTGATTTTCACTGCTTTAACATAGACAGTTTTGGAACCATTACAAACCTCTCGGCGAACGGGATGTTCATACGGTCGGAGAAAGTCAATTTCCCCTTTGCGTCATATTTTGAACTATCGATCCCATTGCAAAAACAGGAGCTGAAGCTCTGTGCGAGGGTAAAGAGAATTACCAAGTCGCGGTGCTATTACGATGGAATGGCCGTTGAACTGGTAAATCCATCAAGGCAATACCTGGAGTTTATAAGCAGGCTCCGGTTTTATACCACAACTGAGAATGCATGTCGTAACTGATTGGCAATCCAGGTCATGGAGAAAAGATCATCTAAGAGGATTAGTGCCACGTTGAGAGTGGAATTTGACTGGTCCGATACGATCTGCTGCTGCAATGCCGTGAATCTTTCAGAAAAGGGGATGCTCTTGAAAACCTCGGACATTCTCTTTCCCCTGGACACACACTTTGAAATTTATATCCATCTGAAAGGTGAGGTACTTGAGGTCCCCATAAAAGTCAACCGGCTGGTAAAAACAGACAATATTTATGACGGCATCGGTATTGAACTTTTAGACCCGCCACCGGCCTATGTCGATTATATAAGCGATCTTAAAAAGTCTTTCTAACTTCAGCGGTCAGCTATCAGCGCAAGACCGGCACCAGACAAATTCGTTCAAATTCTTCGAATATCTATGGATTAACAGCTAACGGCTGGCAAGCTTGTCTGACAGGCGGCAAACCGCAAGGGCGTAAAGATGAGAGTGGTTCCATCGCAATATGGCACGATAGTTTTTATACACCAGAAACGCGGGGCCGCTGCTTCCTGTGGGACGGATCAGAGAGGCGTCGATATCAGCCCCGGGAAGGTCATCCCCGTTGACACGGCGGATGCCGATTGCCTGCCATTCGGACAGACGTTTTTGGGTCTTCATCCCGTACAGCGTTTCATCCAGGCCGGGAGGCGCCGTTACTTCTCTTCCCCATGTATAGTCACCGTTCCATCCAGAGCTCGACAGATAATTGGCAGCAGAGGCAAAGACGTCGGGCAGACTCCGCCAGATGTCTTTTCTTCCATCATTGTCTTCATCAACGGCGAAGCGTACGAATGTAGACGGCATAAACTGGAGCTGCCCCATTGCGCCTGCCCATGACCCCTGCATATTCTGAACATCAATGTGTCCTTCGTCAAGGATTTTAAGCGCGTTCAGCAGCTCTGCCCGGAAAAATGCGCTCCGTCTCGCATCGTAGGCGAGCGTTGCCACTGCACTGATCACAGGGAAGCTGCCGATATAGGTGCCAAAATTCGATTCGAGCCCCCATATCGCGACGAGAAACCGCGGCTGCATGCCATAGCGCTCCCTGATCTTCTCGAGCAGATCTTTGTGCTCGGTCATCAGTCTTCGCCCCTTGCTGATCCGTGATGACGTTACGGTCATTTTAAGGTAACTCCAGAAGTCCTTCTTGAACTCCGGCTGATTGCGGTCAAGTTCTATTACCCTCTCAATCGGCCGCAGGTCTGCAAAGGCGGCTTCAAGTGTTGACTCTGATATGCCTTTTGCGATGGCTTCAGCCTTGAGCGCGGCCAGCCATTCTGTGAAATTGTCCTCTGCAGGACAGAGCGCCGGCAGGAGACTGAACGCACAGAGTGCTGCAAGAAATATGGTTTTCCTCATGAACTGTTCGACCCTCCAAAGCATGTATCATTGAAAGACATACAAAAGGACATCCTCTATTTAATCAGATTCGGCAGGCAGAGTGCAAAAGAAGGGGGGAATTATAAATTCGTATTATTTGTTTGTGAATTCTTTCCGTGTTGTCTGCCTGCTATAATAGTCTATAGTACGACTGTCAAAATAATTACGTGCAATGAAAATACTCTTTAAAATTCTGGATTACCTGTCTGCTGTTTTCATGGGTACGGGGACATTCATTCTTGTCAGTCTTATCGTGGATAAGGATTGGAGCATGTTCACTGCAATGATTGCTGGCATGGCGATCGGAATGGGTGTTCTGGTGCTATCGCTGCTGCTGTTCAGTTCATTTTCCGCTGCGTTTGAGATTTTTCCTGTGGGTATGGTCATAACGATGCCTGTCGGGATGGCAGCCGGGATGCTGACTGCAGGTGACAGTCCGGATTTTGTATTCATGGTATCGGTATGCGCTGTTTTTTCTGTCTGTGCGCAGCTCGGCTTTGATTTGTATAACATGAAGATAAAAGGAGAGGTACCGGTTGATAAAGAACGGTAATAAGAACTGGTGGATCAAGTGGGATAACGCGGCACGGACCTTTGACCTTATGAACCGGGGTATCGAACTCCGGTACGGAGAAAAAAAGAGGGAGTGGTTCTCCCGGTCATATGGGAGGACATTGCTTGTTGCTGTGGGAACAGGTCTTGATTTAGAATATTTCCGGTCAGGGCAGCAGGTTGTTGCCATCGACATCAGTGAGAAAATGCTCGGGAAAGCGCAGGAGAAAGAGGCTTCCTGCAAAGCCGCAGTAGAGCTCGTGCGGGCCGATGTCCAGATGCTGGGATTTTCCGATTCCTCATTTGATTCAGCAGTGACGTCCTGCACGTTCTGTTCGGTCCCGGATCCGGTGCAGGGATTAAAGGAGATACGGAGGGTAATGAAACCGGGTGGAACGCTGCTGATGTTTGAACATGTGCGGAGCGATATTTTCTGGATGGGGCCGATGATGGATTTAATGACCGGTTTGTCACGCAAGTTCGGACCTGATCTGAACAGGAGAACGAGAGAAAATATCAGGAAGGCCGGATTCAGGCTGACCCGTGAGGTTAATGTCTATCTTGATATGGTAAAGCTTTTTGAGGCTGTGAAGCCTGTCTAATCAGGAACGCGGTGCAGCTGCGGACAATCGCGCATTCCGGTCAAGTTTAGAAACTTACAGTTCATACTTTGCGTTTAATCTTTCGAGTTCTGCCCTGTACCGCGCTTTATTCATAAGACCCATCTGGTTCGTGATATCCGTTATCAATGATGTTATATGCGGCCGTATATCGATGCCGTTTGGGTTCAGATATAAATCATTGGCCCTGTCAAGAATGAGTATGCAATAGTACGTGGTCAGGAGCCTCACCTGAGGCTGTCTTCTCAGCAAATAGCTCTTCCCCGCGAGTGTGTTCAGAAAGTACCCGGAATAATTATAAAGAACCTGGAGGGAAGGCCGTTCTTTACGTATTTCGTCAATTCCATAATCTATGGTGAACCATAAATAGAATGTCTCGGCAACTGATTCAAGAATTTCCGACTCATTGTTCAGAATATCTTTTATAAGGTTGATACGTTTGAGGCCAAGCACCCTGAAAAAGTAGGACATGTTTTTATATAAGACATGGAGCGAGTCTGTTTCACCTGCGATAACAGGATGGTTTGAAGAAAGCTTTTCCAGAACCTGGCGAAATTCGCTGTATGTTCCATTTTTCAGGTCATGTGATGCAATATATTCTCTCCCGTCGAGGTAGGAAAAAAAAGCCATGACCTGACGGTTTATATCTTCAAAGCCGATTTCCCTGACTTCGTCTTCTTCCTGCAATACTTCTCCAAAGACTTCAAGCAGTTTCTCTTTTGAAACAACAACTCCTTCACGCAGCCTCAGTTCATCCCGCAGATGCTTTGTGGCTATTTCGAGTTCCTGCTGATGCCACTTCAGAATAGAAGTGTAGGCAAAGTAGCCCCCAACACCGAGAAGAAGAATAATGACAGGTACGGCAATGGAACGTTTCATGACCAATAATATAACATCATCCGCTGAAGTGAGCAAGGAGCAGGTCTCACCGGCTGAGGCGCCCACTCTACCGAGGCTAAGCCTCGGTACTGCTTGTGAAATCAGAAGATGGTGAATTTTACCTTCACATGCATGCCACGATGAGTGATAATGTGTCCATGAAGGTTAAAGAAGAATTGAAAATGAAAGACTTCAGCTATATCCAGCCATAACATCCTGCCAAACAAGCCTGCCACAAGAGGACAGCCAAACCGGCTGTCCTCTTTCTTTTAAACGGAATTCATCTGAATGTGCCAGGGTTCATAGCGAACGCCGAGCATATTATTCTGCGGATAGCGGAGCTTCAGGTAGCCGAGGTCACTGAGTTTTTTATAGACTTCGGTTGTGGTAAACCGCTTTGTGAAATTGGCGGCCCCGAATCCCACCTGTCCTACATCAAAATCACCATTGCTATGGAAGGAGTACCCTGGCGGGGCGAGAGATCGGGATGCCAGTGAGAGATTGCCATCATTTTTATACGCCTTGTTTAAAAACAGGAGAAACTGCTTCATAATACCGCGCACGCCTGATGTTAATATAACTTCTTCACCCGCCTTCTGCCTGACACTATTATACGTTTCTATCGGCTTTCCCAAATAAAGATAATTCCCCGTATAGGGGACTTTGTAAACATCATTCTCGTCGATTCGGTCCGTAATGTTTTTCAGCTGTTTCTGACCCAAAAAACCGTATTGACTCGCTTCCATCTGAAATATCATTTCCATAAAGTCCAGTTCGCTTTTGGTAAATTCTCCCACCTCAGAATATTTCGCGGCTATTGCAAGACCGTCATCAAAACTCAATATCTGAAAATTACCGTGTCCGGTCACCTCTTCAAGACGATTCAGCCGCATCACTGTTGCGTTGAACACACTTTTCATGTTATCGGTTATGAAAATATCACCTCTGTACGTATGGTTGAAGAACTTCATCCTGTGGAGGTAATCCCTGATATAGTCGTCGGGATTTTCTGAATGCAATACAGGATTGATAGTTAAATTATCGGCCGCTGCATTCGGAGCAATACTCCATCCCGCTGCGTACAACATCAGGGCCTTTAAAAGATCTCTTCTCTTCATACGTTAATAATGTAATCCTGCCCAGCACTATTGAGCTGCTTCATTTATCCTATAGTTATTATAATATTATCGGACATTTTTGAAAAATTTTTAGTTATTATGAAAAACTCTCTGTTACAACCGCTGCAGTGTTCACTTTGTTGACAGGTTTTTATAAAGGGTGTAGATTACAGAACCATGCGATTTCATAACAAAAAAGCTTTATTCAGCTGGGCACTGTATGACTGGGCGAATTCGGCGTTTGCGACAACAGTCATTGCGGGCTTTTTCCCCATTTTTTTCAAGCAGTACTGGAGCCTTGGATCGGATACATCGGTCAGCACGGCGAGGCTCGGTATTGCGAATTCCATTGCCGGTATCATCGTTGCGCTTGCAGCCCCGCTGCTCGGATCCATTGCGGACAGGGGCTCATCCAAAAAGAAATTTCTTGCGTTCTTCACCTACCTGGGGGTCGTAATGACTTTCTCTTTGTACATGGTTTCAAAGGGCAACTGGCCCTTTGCGGTCATTCTGTATGTCTTTGCCACTGTCGGATTTTCGGGCGGGAATATTTTCTATGACTCACTGATAACCGGAGTTGCTTCCGGGAAGGAGTTCGACGTCGTTTCTTCTCTCGGATTTTCACTCGGGTATCTCGGGGGAGGACTTTTGTTTGCCCTGAATGTCTGGATGACCCTTCGTCCTGAAGTGTTCGGGTTTGCCGATGCAGGAGAAGCCGTACGGTTTTCTTTTTTGAGTGTCGGTGTCTGGTGGGCGGTCTTTTCGCTCCCGGTGTTTCTCTTTGTCAAAGAACCCCGGGGACCCGAAACGCTCTCCGGCCTGGATGCCCTGAAGGCAGGGGCCGCCCAGCTGAGAAGCACCTTTCATGAAGTCCGCCATTTAAAGACCATCTTTCTGTTTCTTGCCGCATACTGGCTCTATATAGACGGTGTTGATACCATCATACGAATGGCAGTGGATTATGGGATCTCCATCGGGTTTGAATCGAATGACCTGATTGTTGCCCTGCTGATTACCCAGTTTATCGGTTTTCCATCAGCAATTGCCTTTGGTTATCTTGGGGGGAAAATCGGGGCCAAACGGGCCATTTTTATCGCGATAGCCGTATACCTGTTTGTTTCCATCTGGGGTGCGTTTATGCAGAGCAAAAATGAATTTTATGTGCTCGCAATTATCGTCGGACTTGTTCAGGGCGGTATTCAGGCGCTGAGCCGCTCCTTTTACGCAAGGATCATCCCGGTCAACAAGTCAGCGGAGTATTTCGGCTTTTACAATATGCTCGGCAAGTTTGCGGCGGTCCTCGGCCCTGTTGTCATGGGCGGGTCAGGCCTGTTGGTCAGGAACATGGGCTATAGCAGTAATGTTGCTTCCCGGGCGAGTATTGCCTCAATTTCGATTTTCTTTATAGCCGGGGGGATTCTGTTTTACTTTGTTGATGAGGAAAAGGGAAGGAAAGAAGTCAAATATCTTGAGGACAAATAAACGCTGTCATCCCGGCAGTGTGAGCTCTAGGGGATTTCAGGGGCGCGATAGTATCAGAAAGGTCAGCAGAAAGTCCGTAAACTCAGCTCTTTTCGATCAAGTCGGGCAATGACGACAAATACGAAAGCAATTCGTTGAAATAGCTAATACATATTCATAGCAGTTACTTTGTTCGTTGTATTGAGCCAATCGAAATCCGGCACTTGATTCTTATCTATTTCCCCCAGGGTGACCGTGAGAGGTTCCTTTCTGCCAGAAGCCAGAACAACCCAGTTTCTGATCTCAGCCTTAAGATATTCCTCCCCGACCCTTTCTGAAACCTCGCTGGCAGTGATCTGATTATCAATGACCCCGGAATTTATATAGGTCCACTGGTCTTCCCACCTGGATATGATTCCGGTATGACCACGGGTGGTGGTGGAAAACGACAGGATAATGCCTTCTCTCAAATATGGCGATATCCCAAAATAAATTTTATCTGTTTCTTCTCGTATATTGGAAATTGTCTTTATGAAATTTGAGAAAATTATTGTTCCGGCTTTTTCTACCAGGCCTTCACCATTAAGATACGCATTCTTGGGCAGGCCATCGAGCAGTGCAAGGTTTTCAAGTTTTTCCCTGAGTCCACCGTATCCATGGTATTGAACACCTTGATTAATCAAACCTCTTACAATCAGACCATAACAATCTATTTTCCTGTAAGACGTGCCAATGAATGGCCTGACCGCATCGTCGAGAGAGGTATTAGGGATGTTCTGCATTTTTAGAACCAACAGCGACTTCACATTAAATTTTTCCTCTATGTTTTTGGATATAACAGCACCCTCCTGTTTGGTCATTACACCTGAAATCCTGACTTTATAAAAATTGTTGTGCTTAACTAAACCTACATCAGGATACATTTTTTTTAATGCTATAAAGTTCTCTTCAGCGTATGTAAAATTTTTCCAGGAGCCGACCTGGATATAATACTCATGAGTTACAGCCGCATTTTTTTTATCTAATGGTAGTTTTAAATCAGAGTCGGTCCCTTTTGTTGACAGATCACTGCTTTCTTCCATTTCTTCTTCTGCAGCTTTATCGGTTGCCGTATGTGGATGTACCGATTCAAAAGGCCCTATCACAGGGATCTCCTGGTTTTGAACTTCTTGAATTAACTCAGTTGATTGTGTTTCATCAATATGATAAGGGGGGCGTGATGGTATAAAATCATGAATCGGTTCTTCATCGCTGTCATCGCTATTTTCGGCATATAGAGTTTCGGTTGTCGTTGCAGCAACAATAAGTGCAGTCTGGGCTTGTTTGCTTTCTTCAGATAGTAAAGGTTTCGTAGTCTTGCAGTTAACTATAAAGAACATGCAACCAATTGAAATGAGTGCTTTTAAATGTTTCATCCCGAATGGAGGCTCAAAAAAATGATGTGAAATGTATCTGAAAAATCTAAACCCTGATCTGGTTATTAGTATAACAGAATGGGTAAAGTTCACCAAATATTTTAAGGAGTAACGGGTAAAATCTGCTATGCGCTCCGAATTGTGGATTACTGATAATACAGATAACTCTGTATGCTTTTGACGGCAATCAACCGCTCTCTCCAAAAATCAAGATTTATATCGGTTACCGTCAGGTGAGGATCAGGGGTAGAATCAACACATAACATATATACCGTGAATCCTCAAGCATAGTTCTATTAGGGATTGATATGATTTATCAATAACCCTAAAGCATGGTTCGGTTAGCGATTTTATTATGTAGCAACTTCATTCAATATTTGGATAACAATTTTCTTAAGAAAAAACATCCCTAAATTCTTTTTCCGCCTCGGCTGTTCCGATAAGGATTAATTCTTCATTTTTCCTCAACCTGACAGCAGGATCAGGACTTATAGTATAGGATTCACCTGAACGGATAGCAATTACATTACAGGCCGTTTTTCTTCTTATCTGATTTTCAGCAAGTGTTTTCTCTGTTAAAGAATTAGGGACGCGTGCCTTGAATACATTCAATCCTTCTGCAAGCATCAGGATTTGATCTGGCTTGAGAATGTTCAGAATTTTATTTGCCCCCATGGAAGCATATGACATGACAATGTCAGCCCCAACTGAATAAAGCTTGCTGATATTGCGGTCCCGTATCGCCCTGCTGATAATTTGTATATCAGGCCGCAACTGCCTGCAGTAAATAGTTAGGTAAATATTAATGTCATCATCGTGCGTTGTAATGAGCACAGAGGGAGATTTTGCAGAAATACCGGCCCGTTCCAATGCATGAATGTCTGCTGCATCTCCCAGAATATATTTATTATCATTTTTGATGGATCGACTGTTCTTTTCCACAATACGGTAATCAATCCCAAGTTCCTCTAACGTTTCGGCAGCGGCCTGTCCTACCCGGCCACCTCCCAGTATCACAACTGGAGCTTCAAAGGTTAAAGAACTGCCCACAAATTCATCGTACTTTTTGAAGTGATCTTCCGATCCTGCAAGAAGAAGGACAGAGTTTGGATGAATAACGGTCTGTGGTCTTGGGATCTCGAATTTCCCTCTCTGCCATATTCCGACCACAATAACACCTGTTTTCTCACGAAGACCGCTCCGTACTAGCTCCTTTCCTTCATAGGGTGTGCGCGCTGCATAGGCTTCACCGATAAGCACCCCGCCGAGAGTGCCTACTATATTGGCTTTTGCAGATACTCCGAGAGCATGCTGCGCCATTGTGACGCCCAGCATCCTTGTAAACTGAAAGACCTGTGTTGCTCCGGCGAGTTCAAGGATATCTATCGAATCGAATGCATCCGCCATGGTACTGATTGGAACCGATTCAGAAACTTCTCGTATCGTTGCAATTATGTTGGTATTCAGCATGTCGTCATTATTTACAAAGACCGTGGCGGCCTTTTCTACTCTCAGGTTTCGGTATGTTTCAGCCTTATCAAGATCTCCGACAACGACCCTGACATTCATATCCAAAAGATCTGACGCGGTTTGCGTATCCTGCACGGCCACAACGTATTTATGATGATACTGGTCCAGTCTCCGTATAAGGCTCATGGCGATTGGCTCATAGTTCGTCATAATTATATGGTTTTCGGTGTTTTCCGGAAGCTCACGTGGTGTACGGGACTGTGCCTGAGACTCCAGCCAGGGCGCATAAAAAAACCGAATAAATGTAAAGGGAAGCATGATCAGCAGGAAAACTATACCCGACAATAGAACGATCATTGAAAAACTGCGACCGAGATCACTTGAAAAGGTAATATCACCGAAACCGAGAGTGGACATGACAGTCAACGTCCAGTAAAAGCCGGTTATCCATGAATACTGTTTTCCTTCATATTCCATAATAAAATGGAAAAGAATACTGTAGAGCGTGATAGCAGCAGCAATAACAGCAAGGAACGTGCTAAGGTTCCGAAGATTTTTTCTCATTGTCTTATTCTGGAAAAAGTAGATCAGTTGAGAAGGTAAATATTTCATCTGGAAGTCCTTTGCAATGATTATGATGCAAAATTAAATTTAGGTCAATAAACCGGATTGCTATGCCTTAACAGAAAACAAACAAACGAATGTATACACGGTCTTCTGGCAACCACTCGCTGTTTCAACCATTATTCCTCAATTTAGACGTTACCATACTTTAACGATATATGCGTGCAATCGAGAAAATTTAGAGGATTTATAGTCGTTGATATGATGGGATTACATGCAGAATCTATGGTAGCCTGTCCTTATTGATAATGTGGATTTATCTGCATGTCGTTGACCGACTCTGTTTCAACGTTAATCGGGAGTAATGAGCAAAATCTGGATTGACTCTATTTCAACGATAATGCGGATGTATCGAGTATCTGTTAAGAGGCTAACGGCCGTTAATAATGGAAGTCAATAAAACTAAGATGACACCTGAGTGCTTCAATCCTGCTGCCTATTAAATCCCTGTGATAATTCAGTGCTTCCGCAACAGAAACCAACTACTGCAACTCATCCCTCAACGACCTGAGGATATCCAGGCTTTTATCGATCTGCTCAATTTCATTGATTTCAAGAATGACATTGATATCGTTTTTCACCTGCAGGAGAGACTTGAGGGCCTTGATTTCCCGGCAGTCGCTGCTGAGCGGCCAGTGGTCGGTTATGCCGCCCCGCAGCCCGTTGTTTCTGTGGATATGCACAAACTGAATTTTCCCTAAAACCGTTTTATCGAGCGCATTGACGAAGGCAACTGAATCAAGCCCGGATGACTCAACATGTCCGATATCAAGGGTGACCGAGTCCGCAAACTTCTCCCAGAACCAGTGAATATCGCCTGTATCCACGGCGTTTTCAAAGGAGACAGTCGTCACAGACTGCAGTTTTTTCAGGGCATGTCTGAATCTGGTTTCATCTTGCCCCGAGAGGCGTTTCCCCTCAGGGGTTCTCTCATCGTGAAGGATGAGAGCAAGGCCGGTCCACTCAGCCATTCGCAGAACGTCTGCAAGCATTTCCTCCTGGAGAAGGGAATAACGGACAGGATGAATGACATACCTGATGCCGGCTTCTCTGCATGCTTGTGCGGTCTTTTCCATCATTTCAATATTGTTGTCCATGCCGTGGTACACAGAAATTTGCAGGAGTTCTGCGTTCCAGTACTCCACTTCTTCTGCATACAGTACCCGTGTGCCGATAACCATGCAGATATTGTAACCCAGCACGATGTTTTAAATGCAAGGGAAGTCCGAATACGGGGAGGGGCGGATTTTCACGGAAAGATTATTATTCAAGCTGCGATTTTAAATCATTGAATTGACTTTTCAGAATGTCAAATTCTGTCCGGAGCATTGCCAGTTCTTCTTCGAGCTTTTGAATTCTCTGATTTTCGCTCCTTACCTTGATGGTGGCCGCTTCGTCAGAAACTGTCTGTGCTGCCTCGGGGGCCTCAGGCGCCCCTGACAGCAGGTGAGCAAACCTGCGTTCTTTCTGACCTGCCTGGCGGGGAAGCTTTATGACAAACGGAGGGTCTCTTTTAATGAGGCCGGTTAAAATCTCTTCAACTTCTTGAATGTCCCTGAATTTATAGATTCTGTCGGCACGGCCGCGCAGTTCCCCGGTTGTCTGGGGCCCCCGGAGCATCAGTTCACACAGTACGGCGGTTTCACGCGGAGTGACATCCAGTTTGCTGCCGAATAAATGCTGGTACTTGGGGACGCGGCTGTCAGCCTTGATGATCTTTTCTGTCAGGCCCTTTTGCTGCAGACTTTCGAGCCCCCTCACGACCGTTGTCTCTTCAAAAGAGACTACCGGGTTGCGGTTTGATTTCTGGTTGCAGGCATTTGTCAGGGCGTTCAGTGTCAACGGGTAATAATCAGGGGTGGTCTTCTCTTTTTCTATCAGGCAGCCCAGGACACGGGCCTCAACGTCAGTTAAAACTATGTTCATGGTTTGACCTCGTTCTCATTGAGAGAAGGGCTCGCAGCATCGAGCCCCTACTTGCGAGCTTTCACACTTCCGAACTTCCGCACTTCATTACGGTTTATCTCCGAGCTCTATTTTTACAAGCGTATCAGCTTCAAACGTCAGGATGCGCATGAACTGTCTCTTCCCGGTAACATACGTCCAGCGTTCGACCAGCACCGTATCGGACCTGATGCCATAGCCTCCGTACAGTCTGCTTCGAACAGTCTTTTCCCCGACGATTTCTTTTATAAAAGGTTCTCCACATCGTAATAAAACTTTTGCCTTTGAGTCACCGTCGCTGACGAGCTTTGTCCCGCATTTCATGGTGTCAGCGTATGCAACGCTTCCAGTAAGAAGCACGGCAGAGAGGGACATCGAGATTATGAAGGCTCCCAGGTTCATACATCTCTAGTATAACAATTCGACTATGTTACTTTTATATCAACGGGATCACTGATCCAGGTGCCGTGAAGATTGCAGTGCTCAATCGCCTCCAGTCTTGCGTTCGAGGCCAGTTTTATGCTGAGGACAGCATTTGATGATGTTATGCCGCCCTTTTTGAATTCACTTTCAGCAGCTTCACTACCGTCAATGAGAAGTTTGATTTTCGTTATCCAGTGTTCGGGCGTTGACGGATGTTCCTGCATAAACCCGACATTTATCCTGACATCAAACCATGCCCCTGCCTGTACCGTATCCGGGGCCTTAATTGCCGGTACATGCTTCTGTTCCAGGGCAGATGGACTCTCCCTGCTGCTCAGTCGATTCATCTCTTTTTTACTCTCATGCTTATACCCTCCGGCCAGTGCCTTGCCGGAGGACATGGCAGCAGCTGTCAGCAGCGTCCCTTTTATAAAGGTTCTTCTGTTCATGATTTTCTCCTTTTTGTATTGTGCTTGGTTGTTATATGAAGTAAATATCAGATTACGGGAGGAATTGCAAATGTAATTTTTCTGTAGGAAACGGACTAGATATTATAGCGTCTGCTTAATTCATATCTTACAGGACAGGTACATATGTAGCTTGTACCGAAATGCAATTTATAAGGGCAGAGGAGGTTGTGCGGGGCTTTGACAAAGAGCACACTTTTTTCGATATGTGTCTCAACAGGGCACATAGGCATGCCCTTTGAGCATTTCGGATCTTTACCATTATTTAAACAATGGAAATTGGAGGGGCATTTTGTTGTCCGCTTAATAATCTCTTCACTGATTTCACAATTCAATGTTGTACCCAATAAACAACGGATTATATTCTGACCGCATTCGTAAGAGGCGACCGTTGCCAGGATAGAATGGTAACGCTTTATTTTATAGAGACTGGCCGATTATTAAAATAAGAAGACGTATTATTGTGTTAAGGGGCGATGCCTGATATGAATGAAATCAGTTTTCCGAGTATTGTTTTTTCATACTCTTCATGAAGTCAATATCTTTTTTGCTTCTTTCCGTTATCATTGCCTCAAATTCCTCTCTTCCAAGGCCCATCAGAATTTTGTAGGCGTTGTATTTTGTCTTGCAGAAATAAATGTCAAAGGGGTCCTGCCTGTTTTCTGTCCTGAAAATTCTGATTCCCGGCACTTCATCAAGCTGAATGTATTCAAATTCCATGTTCACCAGCAGTGGTTCTATATCATATTTGTTCTGCCAGGGAATGCAGGCGCCCTCCATCGTGAGGTCTATGTCCATTATCGACCTGACTTTCTCTGTGACGCCGCCAACGGCAAGAATTATTTCACCGGTCAGGGAACCGGTTATTCCGTATTTCTGGTTGACCGGCTGCTGTATATAGTCGGAGATCAGTCCCACATTCATGGCCACAGATGCGCTGTCGCCTTCGACTCCGTCGTGGGCCTGGATATATTCAATGTGCATCTCATATCCTACGTACGGGGCCTTAACCTCACGGAGCAGTTTCTTGATTGATGCGCGAACATTCTTGGCAGCAGCCTTTGCAATGTCGCCAAGTTTCCCGGGAGAAGTGATAACATCAGAACCCCCTGTATTGATCTGGCAGTGAATGGGGAGCGGCAGACCGAACATCTGACCGCTTGCCCGTGAATTTATGACCGCAAGGCCGACGACGTAGCCGATCGAATCGGTCATGGATGTTATATATTTCTTGAGATCTCTTCTGCGTTCAATGATCTCCCGTGCAATTTCCCCCTCGAGGCTCAGGTGATCCTTGAGCGCGCTTCTGACATGCTGGGGTTCCACAAGTTCGGAATTTTCGACAATGGCGTCGAGTTCAGCGGTTTTTATAATGCCGTTTATGGGGCGGAGGATACAGCTCAGCTTTCCGTCAGAGCTGCGGCAGCGAAGCTCTTTAATGATCTCGGCAACTGCGTTGCGAGAAAAATCCCGTGCTTTCAGTTGGTAATCAGCAGGCAGAATTTTTCCGTATATCTGTTCGCTCCTTCTCCTGACTCCGGCGTGCCCCTCTTTTTTCATCACTTCTCCCCACGTGCTTTCAAAATCCTCCTGGAGATTAATGATTTCCTGCTTGATATACTGGGCAACCTGCATAATATTCTCAGCTGTTTCCGGCACTGAACTCTCCATGTGCA
>Ga0209536_100007461_pt1 | contig 16569 bp, 12 predicted proteins | sample DeeMarSeWOR28_12_FD_187461 | JGI IMG/M metagenome (GOLD analysis project Ga0209536, IMG submission 187461) | Marine sediment microbial communities from White Oak River estuary, North Carolina - WOR-2-8_12 (SPAdes) (version 2) | ecosystem: Environmental > Aquatic > Marine > Intertidal zone >... | reverse complement strand
CGGAAGAGATACTCACGGAAGGCATTGATATAGTCATGGCTCTTGATGCATCGAGCAGCATGGCTGCTGAAGATTTCAAACCCAAAAACCGTTTCCATGTCGCCAAACTGGTTGCGGGCCGCTTCGTTGAAGAACTGAAGCATGATCGCGTCGGGTTGGTCGTATTTGCTGCAAAGGCATACTCGCGCTGCCCCTTAACGCTTGATTACGGCGTTTTGTTGAATGTACTGAACAATGCCGAGCTGGGCGCTATAGAAGATGGAACCGCTATAGGCAACGCTCTGGCAACATGCCTGAACCGCCTGCGGGAAAGCAAGGCCAAATCAAAAGTGGTTATTCTCCTAACCGACGGGATCAATAACCGCGGCGAGATTCAACCGATCGACGCAGCGGAAATCGCCGGTACTCTAGGAGTAAAAATATACACCATCGGTGTGGGATCAGCAGGTATCGCAAGAGTACCGGTAGACCATCCGGTTTATGGACGGGTATATACCAACATGAAGGTTGAAATCGACGAAGCATCCCTGAAAAAGATAGCTGAAACTACTCATGGGCTATATTATCGCGCCACAGACAGGCCGTCACTCGAGAAGATCTTTGAGGATATCGGCAGTCTGGAAAAAACAGAAATCGAGGTTAAAACATACACACACTATAACGAGCGCTACAACGACTTTCTAATGCCTGCAATGGTGTTGATTTTTCTCAGCACGCTGCTTGCATGTACAAGGTTCGCCAAAGTACCGTAATACAGTTTGAAGTTCTGAGTTCTGAGTTCTGAGTTCTGAGTTTGGAGTTTGAGGCAGGTTATGTTTTTTGCCAGATCTGAATATCTGAATCTTTTATGGATCCTGCCGGTACTCGGCATATTCTTTTACTGGTCCCTATCATATCGCCGGAATCGGCTGAAGAAAGCGATCGATCCTTCACTTCTGCCCAAACTCACCGAAGAATTCAGCCGCAGAAAGGCAATATTGCATGCGTTTTGCCTGATAGGTTTTTTTACCTTCGGGATCCTGGCGTTAGCCCGTCCTCAATGGGGTACACGCCTGGAGACGGTTCGCCGCCAGGGAGTCGACATCATTGTAGCTCTGGACGTGTCCTACAGCATGAATACCGAAGACATACTCCCGAACCGGTTCGAAAAAGCCAAAAGTGAAATTCGAAAGTTGATACATAGATCCGAGGGAGACCGCATTGGATTGGTCGGCTTTTCGGGTGCCGCAACAGTTCAATGCCCCCTGACCCTGGACCACGGAGCATCCAATCTTTTTCTGGATATCGCCTATACAGGCATGATTGACGAACCTGGAACGTCACTGGCCTCCGCAATCGAAACCGCGACAAAAGCCTTCATTGCCAAAGAAAAGAAATACAAGGTACTTGTTTTATTCACGGATGGCGAGGACCTGGAAGGACAGGTGGACAGGGCGTTGAAGGAAGCGAAAGAAGCGGGCGCTATTATATACGCCATTGGAATCGGCACCCCCGGGGGGAAACCGATCCCGATACGGGACCGCAATGGAAATATTATAGAATACCGGAAGGATCCGGAAGGACAGGTTGTCGTCAGCAGCCTCGACGAAAGATCCCTGGCAAGAATTGCAGCCAATACGGGAGGTCAATATTTCAGGGCAACTACTTCCGAAAAAGAGATTGATTCTCTGTATGACGACATCTCGAACCTGGAGAAAAAGGACCTGGAATCCAAACTGATGCAGAACTTTGAAGACCAGTTTCAGTACCCGCTTCTGGTTGCAATACTTTTTTTTACAGCCGGATTCTGGATCAATGAAAAACGTAGTACGGAGAAACCATGGTTCGAAAGATTCCGCCAATTCAAAAGCCGGTAAAGCCACAAAGTTACGATAAGAGAATGGCCGTACACTTCTTTGCCCTGGCTTCATTTTTAACGGTTACATTTCTGGCTAATCCCTGTAAGGCGACGGCCGAATCGTTGTCCGAAAAGAACAGAGAGGGAAATCAGCTTTTCACAGAGGGTAAATACGAAGAAGCAGAAAAAGCCTACCTTGCAGCACAGGTAAAAAATCCCGGGAGACCTGAAATCCTATACAACCTGGGAAACTCCCTCGTCAAGCAGGGGAAATATGATGAGGGGATTCAGGCTTTACACCAATCTGCCGGCAAAGGGGATAACCGAATAAAAGCGGACAGTCTGTATAACTCCGGCAATGCCTTATACTCAAAGGGCGATTTCAGAGGCTCTGCTGAAGCATTCATTGAGGCATTGAAACTGAATCCGGAAGACAACGACGCCAAACACAATCTGGAACTGGCGTTGGAGAAACTGAAACAACAGGAGCAGAAACAACAGGACAGTAGCCGGGATCGCAAGAATTCAGGGGATCAAGACGAACAAAAGCCCGGTAAGAGTAAAGAAAACCAGCCTCAGCCGAAGAGCCGGAATGGGGAAAATCCCGATACGCAGAACAATCAAAAAACGCCTTCAAAAATGCAACCGGACACACCTTCCCGGCGTGAAGGTTCTATTACCAAGGAACAGGCTCAAAAGATACTCGACGCAGTACGGAACCAGGAACTGGAACAGCAGCGCGAACTGATGGAATCCCTATCGAGGCCGAAGACGAATAAGAGAGATTGGTAAAGGCAATACTGTGTCGTTATATAACGCATGACGGAATGTTGAATGAGAATGGGAAAAGTCGAACGTCGAACGTCTAAGGTCTAAAGTTAAAAGCCTTCGTGGCGGCATGACGGAAGTTAATCAATAAATAAGCGGTAAAAAAATGAAGAGAAACGATAAAGAACGCTTATTACTTATTGGGTTTTGTAAAACTACTATGGAGTATATCTTAAGACTCGTTCCACCATCGGAAAAACCGTTAATTCCGAATATTAATTTCGATGAGTGGAGCAAAGCACCTTTGGAAGGCATAAGAATGGCCGTAAATGACATGATTGAATGGGGCACTGACTTATCAAAGGATCAGACATCTGAGTTGGACAGTAAGTTGAAGGAGTCAGGCTTTCCAACATTTACAGCTATGAAGAATAGGAATTATCGACAGGTTATGAAAATATTGAGTCGTGGGACTATTAAATCTGATACAGAATATTATCTTCTAAACAGCTATTTAACAGATGTGAATTGTGAAGAATTATCTACTAAAGAAATTAGTAGTGCTGAGCAAATATTAGCAGCTTTTGAAATGAGTAAATAACCGTGCTCTACCATGATCAGCTGATGAAAAAGTCCATAATACTAACAATTCTTATTCTTTTGTTGAGCACGATTCCGGGATGGAGCCAGGATACAGAAGTCTCTGCAACCGTCGGCAGCGATACTGTTGGAATTCACGATCAGGTTCAACTGGTTATCAGGATTTCAGGAAAAGACAGCAATGAGGGGGAAAATCCGCGCTTCCCTGAACCGGAGGGCTTCAACGTCGTATCCGGCCCGACTATCGGCACTCAATTCCAATGGATTAATGGAAGATCCAGCAGCAGTAAAAGCTTTACCTACATACTCGTTCCCAAAAAGGAGGGGCAGTTTACGATCGATCCGATTGAAGTGAGGGTAGGAGATAAAACGTACGAAACCAAGGCAATCCAGGTTCAGGTCACCTCCGCTTCAACAAACCCTTCGCCTCAACGTCGTAATTCAATAGTTCCATGGGATCCTTTCAGGGAAGATGTAGAACCGGTCCGGCAATCCATAGGAGACGCCGTATTCATGCGCACGGAACTGGACCGGGAATCCGCGTATCCCGGGCAACAGATAACTCTTTTCTACAATCTCTATACATCCTTGAGAGTCAACGGATATCAGATCCAGGATAATCCGCCGCTGACCGGATTCTGGGTGGAAGATCTCGAAACGGAAAGAAATCCCAAAGGCGAAATCCGGACTGTCAACGGGAAAGAGTATCAGGTCTATACCATTAAAAAACAGGCCCTGTTTCCCAACACGACGGGCATTCTGAAGATCCCTGCAAGCACTTTTGCGATATCGGTGGAAAGCGGCAGGGATGTTTTCAGCATTTTCGACCAGGCTGAAACCATTTATCGCAACACGCAGGAGTTGACACTAGAAGTGAAGCCGCTGCCATCTCAGGGAAGGCCGGACAAGTTCAGCGATGCGGTGGGAGAATTCAAATTATCGGCAAATATAGACAAAAACGAAGCCAGGACTGGAGAGGCCATTGCTCTTGAGGTCAAGCTGGAAGGACGGGGAAATCTGAAAACAATTCCGGATCTTACGCTACCGGACCTGCCGGATTTCACAATCTATTCCTCAAAACACGAGGACAAAACTGAGATATTGGAGAAAAACCAGATCGGCGGGGAAAAAACCTGGGAATATGTCCTGGTTCCCAAGGCACCGGGAGAACAAACCATCCCTCCCGTCGCTTTCTCATTCTTTAATGCCGATCAGAACAGGTATGAAACAGTGTCCACACAGCCCCTCACCCTGAACGTTTCGGGAGGCAATGCAGATGCCGTTTCCACCCCGGGACTGTTTGACATAAACAGACAGGGATTGACCCGTCTTGGAACGGATATTCATTTCATCAAGCTTTCCGCCGGGAAATTCGAAAAAAAGGACGCCCCCTTCTATCGAAAATCATGGATATATCTTGTAATCGTTTTCCCCATTATGCTGAATGCGTCCACCCTGCTGTACCGGAGACAACAATCCCGTTTGACCGAGAACGAGGCTGCAGTCAGGAGCCGGAAGGCCCGGCAGAATGCTCTGAAACGGCTGAAAGCAGCTGAGCGGGAGGTCAAATCGGATACACGCCGGTACTACGACCTGGCGTCATCAGCCCTTTCCGGATACCTGGCCGACAAATTCAACCTGTCGGAGATTGAGTTGACTGGAGACAACCTGAAGCGCACTTTGTCCGGAAAATCTGTACCCCGGGAATGTATTGAAGAAATACAGGCCTGTCTCGAGGAGTGTGATTTCGGAAGATTTGTCAGCGCTGCAGCATCAGCCGAAAAAAAGTCTGCATTAAGCGTACGTATTCGCGGAAATATCGATGCGTTGGAAAAAGTGATCGCCGGCTTATAGCGGTGTTCCGCAGTGCCGCCTTCGCCCAAGTCGAAGCGAAGTTTCGGCCGGCAAACTTCGGCTTACTCTATATGATGTTGTAAAGTTTGAGGCGAAATAACTTTGCTGATTTTGAATTACATATCCCGATTCGAACCCAATGCTTAGATTGTTCCAAGGTACTCTAATCCTGATTCTGGTAGCCGTGACCGCCCTATTTGCGGCCCAGACGCCCGATCAACCAGGGCTTTTATTCGGGCGGGGGAACTCTGCATACCAGGGGGGGGATTTCGCTGCGGCAGAAAAGGATTATCGCCGTGTCCTGGAGATGGGCTATGAAAACGGCACTCTCTATTTCAATCTTGGGAACGCCTGCTTCAAGCAGAAGAAACTCGGCGAGGCTATCTATTACTGGGAAAAAGCAAAACTGCTGATGCCGTCGGACCAGGAAATTTTGGAAAACCTGGAACTGGCCAGCCTGCTGATCGTGGATCAGATTGAAGCACCCGAGGATGCTTTTCCTGTTCGGGTAATAAAAGGCATCAGGGACCTGTTGAACATCGCCTGGGAAACCCGGCTTGTTTTGGGACTGTTCATAGCCGCAAATCTCCTTTTCTTTCTGTATATTGTTCTGAAAAATCCCCGTTACGCATTCCGCGTCCTTACAGGATCTTTTGTCGTAGGAGCTTTAGCCGTTCTCATGGCAGGATTCCTTGCCTGGAAGATCTACGACAGGGATTTCCGTCAAAAAGGGATCGTTCTCGAACAGAAGGTGGATGTTCTCAGCGGGCCGGGAGCGTCGAACATAACCGTCTTCCCCATCCACGAGGGGATAAAAGTGCGGGTTCACGGATCGAGCAACGGATGGTATCAGATCAGTCTGCCCAATGGCTGGAGTGGCTGGCTGCCGCAGGAGTCGGTCGGTATTCTGTAAAAGTCATAGGACCTCACTGATCCTTGTCAAGGCGATTTACCCTAAACCTCTGTAAAATTTGAGGTTCCAGGTTCCACGTTCACAGGTTCTGTTCCAGGTTCCAGGTTGCAAGTTCAAAATGTCGAACGTCGAACGTCGAAGGTCTAAGGTCTAAAAAATAAAAGCCGTCGAAAGTCTATAAATTACTGTTCAAGCGTTGAACTTGGAACTTGTGAACCTGGAACAGAACCTGGAACTTTTGAACTTGCGAACCTGCGAACGCTTTATGAATCCGACCTCCAACCTCAAATCAAATAGCAGTTCAGACCTTTGACTTTTGACCTTCGACCTTCGACGTTTTTTGAACCTGCAACATGGAACCTGGAACAGAACTTGGAACCTGGAACTTGTGAACCTGGGAACTGTGTTTTAGACCTTTGACGTTTTTTAAATGAAATGCTTCGGGATTCGGCATTTTGTTTTGGTATAAAACCAGAGGGCCAGCCCACACAGCCCCAGTCCAAAACTCATAATCCCGAGAACCATAATACGATTACGCCAGTCAGAGGATACAAACTGCATTCCCATGCTACCGGTTAAAAGAAACGTGGCCTGAATCAGAGCCGACGCGGATCCCGTGTCTTTGTCATGCTGCTCCAGCAGTAGACTGCTCGCAGGTGGCCTGCTGATGCTTACGGATATATAGCCGCAGCCGATTGAAACAGCAAACAATATCGGACCCATTTGCCCGATCGTAAGCATGAGAATGCCGCTGAGGAGTGACCCGAAATAACAGACGGTTATGATCTTCAAAGGTTTGAAGCGTCTCTGTAAATACAGGTAGGTGGGACCGCCAATAATGAACAGAATGGAAATGGATCCGAAATATAAACCGAAAGTCTCTTCGTTGACCCCGAACCGGTTTATGAAAATAAAAGAGGAGACACTGATGAAACCAAGAAGGGGTATTGAGACTACGGAAAAGACGATAATGAGTCTTGAAAAGTTAGGATTTTTTAGAACCACCAACAATCTCGAAGCGGTTTGAATAATGTTTAAATCGGACCGCTCCGAACTGGTCTCTTTTAAAAACAGGCTAAAGACTAAAACGAAGGCTCCGATTAGAGTCAGCACGCCGAAGGCGCCTCTCCAGGATGTCAGCTTGAGGATAAACGCCCCGATCACAGGCGCGACAACGGGTATGACGCCGGTCAACATGGATACCAGGGCAAACGTCCGTTCCCTTTTCCTGCCCGGAAACACGTCTTTAACGACTGCCATGTTTACGGCCATTGCAGCTCCGGCGCCTATAGCCTGAAACATCCTGGCGGCGATCAACTGAAAAACATTCTGACTCACCATGCAAAAAAAACTGGATACGACATACAGGGGAATGCCGATCACTATAATTCGCTTGCGCCCATATTTGTCGGACAATGGCCCCCAGAACAGGGAGCTGATACTGATAAAAATAAAAAACACTGACAATGACAGGTTGACCAAAGATACGGAACAGTTCAACTGTTCACTCATAGAAGGCAGTGCGGGCAGATAAAGATCTGTCGACAATGCCGGGAAGGAGGCGATCGATGCTATCAGCATCACGATCATTCTTTCCGAAAGCTGCCTGGATTTTGGGGGGCCTGTTTCAGGAATCGAGGGCGCTGCATTATTCATTAAACCATCCAACTCGTAATTACCAAAAAAGCATTCTATCAGCTATGCCGCAGGTTTGCTGAATTCACCATTATGCCTATAAGCTGAGAAAGTACAATTACTGTTTTTTCATATAAGGATTGCACATATCAATCCCGATGTTATGTTTATTACTGGGCCAGCGACGTAGATGCCCGAATTATGCGCGGGAGAAATGTATGCCTATATATGAATTCATCTGTGTTGAATGTGGAAATGAATTTGAACGCCTCGTATGGAAGTCGTCCGAAAACAACAAGCTACAGTGCCCCAAGTGCCGCAGCACAAACCTTGAGGAAAAGGTGTCCGGCTTTGCCTCCCTTTCAACTGAGGGAGGTTCCAGCTCGGCGAACTGCACTCCCAGCGGCGGTTGAAGCATCAACTGAAACCGGTCGTCGGCCGAAATCACACCAAATATGAACGGAAAAGCGCTTTGAATGAAAGGCTTGCACTATGGAAATTAATGTGGATTTTCCCGGTGGATACCGCGTAGACGCTCAATTCGGCTCCTTCACCGTTAGAACGGACCAGCCCAAAGAAGACGGAGGAGACGACACAGCCCCCGCCCCTTTTGAGTATTTCATGGCTTCCCTCGCCACTTGCGCCGGATATTACGTCCTCGAGTTCTGCAAGGCCCGGGATATTGATACGAAAGGGATGCGTCTGAAACAGTGGATCGAGCGCAATGAAACAACGAATAATATCGAAAAGATTTCTATTGAAATCCAGCTTCCGGAAGAATTTCCACAAAAGTACATCTCCGCCGTGATGCGGGCAGCTTCGAAATGCTCGGTTAAGAAGTATATGGAACATCCGCCGGCATTCGACATACGCGTCGTCGAGGCGGCTTCGATTTGAAGTTCTGAGTTTGAAGTAGGGGCGAACCTTGTGTTCGCCCATTTCACTAGTTTGAAGTTCTGGGTTCTGAGTTCTGAGTTCTAAGTTCTGGGTTCTGATTCCTGGCTCTTGAGTTCTGGCTCCTGGCTTCTTTTATTTTAAACCATTTTCCACCCAGTACATCGTTCCATAAACTGTATCTTCCAGCACCACATTGCGTTTTCTAAGGTCCTCACGGATCCGGTCCGCCTCCTCATAGTTTTTGTTCTCCCTGGCTTCATCGCGCCTGTTCACCAGCTGTTCAATCTCCGGATCCTCATGTTCCGTTCCGGCCGGATTGAAATCGATGATTGCAAAAACCATATTAATCCTGGAAAGCGCATCCAGAATAAGCGAGGCATCTTCCTTTGACAATTCTCCCGCTACGAGCTGTTGATTCACTCTCCGAATCAGGATAAAGACCGCCCCCAGAGCCATCGGCACGTTGAGATCCGCTTCCATGGCACTTTCGAAAGATGTGAGCATCTCCTCCACAAGTCCCTTGACTGCATCGGTTTCCCGGCTGCTTGTACATTTTCGGAGCCGGACCACAAATGCATCGATACGCCGTAACGCGGCCCGGGCCGCATACAGCTTGTCCTCGGAATAGGAAACCGGCTGCCTGTAATGCACCGAAGAGAGGAGATAACGGATGATCCGTGGGGAGTATCCCAACCGCACAATTTCCTTCAGTGTCACCGCGTTACCGGTCGACCGGGACATTTTCTTGCCGCCCGCAAGCACCAGCTCCGAGTGCACCCAGTAGCGCGCCGGCCCTTTTCCATAAAGAGCTTCACACTGGGCGATCTCATTCTCGTTGTGCGGGAACAGAATATCAGTGCCACCCGTATGGATATCGAATTCCTCTCCCAGGTAGCGCATGGCCATTGCCGTGCACTGGACATGCCAGCTCGGACGGACGTTGCCCCAATCCGTTTCAAAAAAGATGTCACGAGACATCTCAGCTAAAGTTGCCCGTTTGAACAATGTAAAATCCCGGGGATCGTTTTTGTCGTACTCATCGAGATCCACGGTCGCGCCTACCTTGATTTTGGAAAAATCCAGACCGCTCAAAGCACCGTATTTAGGGAACTTCCCGATATTGAAGTAGACGCTGCGCAGCCTTTCGTAGGCAAAGCCTTTGTCGATCAACCGGCGTGTGAGAGCGGCCATATCGTCGATATGCTCCGATGTCCGGGGGTATTTCCAGGCATGTTTCACATCGAGCTGATCGAGGCATTCCATGAACTCCGCAATGTATTGGTCCGTCAACTCCTTCAGCGGAATTCCGCGCTTTATCGATTCCTGGATGGTGTTGTCATCGAGGTCGGTAATATTCATCACATGCCTGACTTCGAAACCGCAGTATTCGAGATACCGTCTTAGCACATCGGCTACAACCACTCTTCTCAGGAGCCCGAGCGTAGGTTCGGCATTCACGGTCGGGCCACAGGAATACATGGACACCTTGCCCGGCACCAGGGGCTTAAATTTTCGCTGCGCGCGGGTAAGTGTGTCGTACAGCTCCAGTTTCAGCTCTCTGCGGGTTTCGGCCAACGAGGTTCTAAAAAGAGTCGTGCTGAGATACCGTTCACCCCCGTCGGGGAGAATGACTACGATGATGCCCTTCGGTAATTTTTTGGCCAGCTGGATTGCCGCATACGCCGCGGCGCCGGAACTCATCCCCACAAAGAGGCCTTCTTCGCGGGCCAGAAGGCGTGAAGTGGCGTAGGCATCCTCGTCCTGTATGTTCACTTTCACGTCCAGCCTGTTACGGTCGAAAATACCGGGGCGGTACGCCTCCTTCATATTCTTAAGCCCCTGGATTTTATGCCCCAGATACGGTTCCACGCCGACGATTTCAATATCCGGATTCAGTTCCTTCAACCGGCGGCTCATCCCCATCAGGGTTCCCGATGTTCCCATCGTAGCGACCAGGTGCGTGATCCGTCCTTCCGTCTGATCCCATACTTCCAGGGCTGTTCCGTTGTAGTGGCAGAGGGGATTTGCCGGATTATTATACTGGTCGGGAATGAAATATTTCCCGGGCTCTCGCCGCTGCAGCCGGTAGACCGCTTCAATCGCTCCATCCGTTCCAAGACGCGCGGGTGTCCGCAGAAACTCCGCACCCAGTGCAGCCAGAATCTGACAGCGCTCCTGGCTTACGGCTTCGCTCATTGCCAGCAGAACCTTGTATCCTTTAACAGCGCCCACCAGGGCCAGTCCGATGCCCGTATTTCCGCTTGTCGCCTCCAGGATGACTTTATCCCGAGTGAGCTCGCCCGATTTTTCGGCCGCCTCAATCATCGATTTGGCGATGCGGTCTTTCACGGAACCGCCCGGATTGTGGCATTCAAGCTTCGCCCAGATCTCAACATCGGGATTGGGGCAGACTCGCTGGATCCGGACAAGAGGTGTATTCCCAATGAGGGCCAGAGCCCCTTCATCAAATGTTGGAGCTTTCATGGACGGAAGGCTATCACGGAAAGGAGTACTGCGTCCAGGCGTCCGTGAAGTCCGTTTCAGGTTTCCCGTTTCCCGTTTCAGGTTTCCTGTTTTCCGTTAGCCTGCTTCCTGGTGAGGATATCGGCCGTCTCCAGAAAACGCGACTGACTGAAATCCGCATGGGATTCCATTGCTGGGAAAGAAGGCATTTCCCTTTCCGATCACTTCATCGACCTTGTGTCACACGTTTTTTTTGGAGGAAGCCGCAAGATACGTTACGATTAAATATTTGGACCGAATGAAATGGGCATACCAATATCACAGATGATTGCCGTAACCTCTTATGTTACAAGGCAAAAGGCGGCCATGAGAAAACGCTATCCTCTCGTGCTCATGCTGGAGCCGTTGTTTCGATGTAACCTATCCTGCGCGGGGTGCGGAAAGATTCAGTATCCCGCAGACATCCTGAAACGGCACCTGACTCCGGAGCAGTGTTTCAAAGCCGCGGAGGAATGCGGCGCTCCCATGGTCAGCATCCCCGGAGGAGAACCGCTGCTGCACCCCCAGATTGCGGATATTGTAGAGGGTCTGATCGACCTTAAAAAATTCGTTTATCTGTGTACAAATGCGCTGGTGCTTCAGGAGAAACTGGACCTTTTTCGCCCCAATAAATATTTTACAATCAATGTCCACCTGGACGGGCAGAGGCAATTCCATGATCGTTCCGTGTGCCGGGAAGGCACGTACGACAAGGCTGTTGAAGGCATCCGGGAGGCGCTCCTGCGTGGCTTCCGGGTAACCACCAACACAACCTTATTCAACGATGCCGATCCGGCCAGCGTGACGGCCTTCTTCGACGAAATGATGGATCTTGGGATCGAAGGGATGACGCTTTCCCCGGGCTACTGCTACGAGAAAGCCCCGGATCGGGACCACTTTCTTGCCAGGTCCGAAACCACCCGGCTTTTCTCTTCGGTACTGCAGAACAGAAAGAAACGCTGGAAATTCAATCAGAGCCCCCTATTCCTCCAATACCTGATGGGAACGCGCGATTACGACTGCACACCCTGGGGAATGCCTGCCTACAATCTTTTCGGATGGCAGAAGCCCTGCTACCTGATGCAGGACGGCTACTACGAAACATTCGCGGAGCTGCTGGAGCAGACCGAATGGTACAAATACGGACGGGAATCGGGCAATCCCCTCTGCGCCGATTGCATGGTGCACAGCGGATATGAGGCCAGCGCCGTCAACGACACTTTCAGCTCTTTTCGAGGTTTCCGCGATACCTTGCTTGCCTACTTCAGGTAATCAGATATGTTATGAATTGCCTCACAGTCGGGACAATTTTAAGTCTTTAAAGAAAATTCCTTGCCCAATTGAGAACGGATCTCCTGTTCATCAAAATTGATATGGTCGACCCCGGCTCTTTCGGATTTATCAGTTTTCGATATAAACCAGACAAAAAAGAAGGCTAATGTCATGGAGTAAAGGGCCGGATATCCGGATGGGAAAATTGGTTTTTCAAATCCAAAAACTTCAACCCATACGGCCGGTCCCAGGATAACGAACAACAGGGCGCATACCAGGCCTATCGTACCCCCTATCCAGGCCCCGCGTGTTGTCAGGCCGCGCCAGAATATGGACAGAATCAAGACAGGAAAGTTGGCGCTTGCCGCAATTGCCAACGCCAGGGCAACAAGGTATGCAATATTCTGTCCCTGAAAAGCAATACCCAGAATGATGGTTGCGATGCCGATTATCACCGTTGTGAGTCTCGAGACCAGCACCTCTTTTGATTTCCCTTCACTTCCGAGCTTGAATACATTCGCATAGAGATCATGGGAAATGGCCGATGCACTCGCCAATGTCAGCCCGGCAACCACAGCAAGGATCGTTGCAAATGCCACCGCTGAAATGATGCCCAGAAAAACTTCTCCACCCAGAACTTCACCAAGGTGGACAGCAACCATATTCGTGCCGCCTATGATATTTCCCGACGTATCCAGGAACCGCGGATCCCCTTTAACCATAGCCACGGTACCCGCTCCGATGATGTAAAACAGCAGTATAAATACAAAAGAGACAATCAACAGGGCCACAAAAGCTGATTGCCTTGCATTACGCGCGTTCGGAACGGTAAAGAACCGCATAAGGATGTGCGGAGATGCAATAATGCCGAACAATAACCCGGCAGACATCGACAGCATGTTAAAAAAGCCGATATTCAGGCCGCCCGGCAAAGTCAACAGTTCGCCATTTTCATGGTTTGCTATAGCCTGTTGATAGAGCGCTGCATAATCAAAACCGAATGCCTTCATTACCAAAAAAGCCATGTATAAGACTCCAAGCATGAGAATTACGGCCTTGGTAATTTGTACCCAGGTTGTTGCGAGCATCCCTCCGAACGCAACGTAAAGCACCATTAAGATGCCGACTAGAGCGACAGCATAGTTATAAGGAATACCGAACAGGATCTGGATTAATCCGCCTGCACCGACCATCTGGGCAATCAGGTATACAAGGGCGGATACGAGTGCGGCAATCGAGGCATAGATCCGCATGGTTTTTTGCTCAAGACGACCGCAAATAATGTCGGCAAAAGTAAACCTCCCAAGGTTGCGCAAGCGGTCTGCCAGCAAAAAAGCTATAACAGCATAGGCTACAGGTGGACACAGAATATAGATAATAGAATCAAAGCCGATAGTGAAAAACAGCCCCGTCAAGCCAAGAAAAGTAGCCGCTGACATAAAGTCACCTGCAATAGCAAATCCATTTTGCCATCCCTTGATCGAGGAGCCTGCAGCGTAGAATTCATGCGCCGTCCGGGTGCGTTTGGCGGCCCAGTACGTAATTACCAAAGTAAGGGCTATCACAGCAAGGAAAGAAGTTATGGCAATCCCGCTGGGTCCGCGCTGTCCTGCCTCTGCAGCCATGGCGGTTCCGCCACTGCCAAAGATCAGGCAAAGGATTATGCACAGGTATTTTGGATGCATGAAGGCTGTGCGTTTACCGGAAGCAATACTAGTTTTCATTGTTACGCTCCAGCATCTCTTTATGCAATGGTTCAAACTCGACATCGCATCGATGCAAATAGATACCTGTTAGTAAGATACAAACGAAAAAGATGATTATGCCTGCCGCCATACCAACGGTAAGAAAGCCGAAAGAAAATAATTGGCGTGCGTACAAATCCGGCGTCCAGACCGCAAGCCCGATAAATATTACAAGACTTGAAAATGTGATGAGCGCAAAACTCCAGGCATATCGTGCACGACGCTTCAGTAACCGTTGGAATTGTTCATTCTTTAATTTTGACAACTTGTCTATCCCGCTCATAGCCGTTCCTCCGGATAGATCGTTGCATGTCGTCAGGGAGATGTCCGACATGCAAGCGTAAAATGTAACCAACCACCCCTAGAAGACGAGGCGTTGGCTAAGCCCAACGAAGTTGGGCCGCCCGTAAAACGGGGCGTCAATTGTATCTGTGACTTTTTCGTTTCCCGTTTCCCGTTCTCAATGATGGTTTTCAACGGGAAACCCGAAACGGAATGAAACTCTTCAACAATATTCTCCCCGGATCGGCCGTAGCCTCTCGGGGTCACACGGCCTGAGACCGTGGATTTAAACGGAATTAAGAGATACTTTGAGCCTATACCTGCCGAACCCGCTTGTCGATAACGCGCGCGGCCTTCATTTCAAATCTCGACAACGGTTGGGCCGCCAGCTCGACTCCAATCCGCAGCCCAAGACGGAGGGCGGCTTTTCTCCCGATGGCCTCCACGACATCTTCAGGATTGTCGCCGGCCACTTCGACAACAATCGTAAGTTCATCCATTTCACCAACTTCGTCGATGATCACTCTGAATTCCTGAACACTCGGGAATGAACGGACTATGGATTCCAGAGAGCTGGGAAATATGTTCACGCCCTTTACAATCAGCATCTGGTCAATCCGCCCGATAATTCCTCCATCCATGCGCACAAACGTACGGCCGCATTCGCATGCCTCATGGTTGATCCGTACATGGTCCCCCGTACGGTACCGCAAAACCGGAGATCCGATCCGGTCCAGATTCGTGATGACGAGCTCACCCTCATCGGCCGGTTGTAGTGTAGAAGGATCCATCACTTCGACCAGAAACTCACCCTCATTCAGGTGGACGCCGCACTGCCCCAGGCAGGTCAATCCATGAGCGCCGATTTCGGTCGCGCCCGTGTGATCAAAGAGCCTGGCGCCCCACGCCTCCTCGATCCGGGCCTTTGTTCCTGCAACGCTCCCGCCGGGTTCACCGGCGACTATGATTTTGCGGACGGCCGACTTTTCCAGATCGATATTCTCCTTCCGGGCCACCTCCGCCAGGTGAAGCGCGTAGGAGGGTGTACAGCAGAGCACGGTTGCCCGCAGTTCGATGAGATTTTTCAGGCGCTGGTAGGAATCCTGGGCGCCGCCTGAAATGGCGAAAGCTCCGATCTTTTCGGAACCGGCCCAGGCCGCCCAGAATCCGATGAAAGGACCGAACGAGAAGGCGAAGAAGATGCGGTCGGCTTCGGTGACGCCTGCGGCGCAATAAACAGCGGCCCAACAGCGCGCCCACCAGTCCCAGCTCTCGGGTGTGTCGAGCCATCGAAGGGGCTTCCCCGTTGTACCCGAAGTCTGGTGCAGATGAATGTAATGGTCTTGAGGAAAGGTAAGGTTCGTACCGAAGGGAGGATGTGCTTCCTGGTCCTCCACCAGCTCGCTTTTCTGCGTGAAAGGCAGGGATTTGAAATCCTCCAGGGAATCGAGCATCCGTACATCCGTGAAACCGGCATCCCGCAATCTACGGCCGTAAAACGGATTGGAGGCAAGCAGCTCTTTCACAAGCACTCGCATGCGCGACATCTGGTGCTTGGCCAGATTCTCGCGGCTGGCTGTTTCAATAGCCCGGTCGAAATAGGATATTTCCATTGAGAATCTCTATAAAGGAAATCACTTGGATGCCGGTTTCGAATGTTTGCCAAAGAACTCATAAACACTCGGAAGGCTGGCCGTGATCACGGGGCCGTGGCTTATACCCTCCATTTCGTTGTATTCGTAAGTCATGTTCAATTCCTTTGCCTTTTCGACCCACCGCCGGGTATTGGCAACGGGAACCATCTCGTCGGCATCGCCATGAACGAATAGCACCGGCATATCCTTGATTTCCTCCAGGCTGTCGGGGTTGAGGTCAAAAGCGGCAGGCGCAACGGGCGCCAGAGCGGCCCAGATGGATGCATACTTAACTCCGAGATAAAGCGTTCCGGCTCCGCCCATGGAATGGCCCATCAGGTAAATCCTGTTCTCATCGACATTAAATTCCCTCCGAACGAGATTCAGAACGTTCATGACGTCTTTCTCGCTCAACTCACGGAGGTTCGGCGGATCATTGGCATTGAAAAACAGGGACATCTTAGGTTTAGCTTTTGCACTGCTATCCGGTTGAGCCTTTGCCGTCTGATTCTCCGGCTTGGGGGCAGCCTTGGCATCCGGCTGAGCTTTTGCCGTCTGGTTCTTCGGTTGCGTGGGGGGCTTGCTGAAGCTTTTTTTCTGGCCCATCGGGATGCCATACCAGCCGCGCGG
>Ga0209536_100007460_pt1 | contig 16569 bp, 16 predicted proteins | sample DeeMarSeWOR28_12_FD_187461 | JGI IMG/M metagenome (GOLD analysis project Ga0209536, IMG submission 187461) | Marine sediment microbial communities from White Oak River estuary, North Carolina - WOR-2-8_12 (SPAdes) (version 2) | ecosystem: Environmental > Aquatic > Marine > Intertidal zone >... | reverse complement strand
AACGAAAACGACATCACCTACACCTACGCGTCTTCGTTCAACCTGAGTCATACTCCATTCGTTGGGCTAGGGTTCTTCGGAGCCGCGAGTTACTGGACTGGGGCAAGCACCGAGGCCGTGAACCTGTTTGCAGGTTTGAACAGATCATTCGGTGTCGTCCAGGCGCGTGCCAGCTACCAGTTATACCGAACTGTGAGTGCAAACAACCCACTGCTGACTCACACCGGAGAGGCCGGGTTGATGTTGCCAATCGGTCGGCGCGTGTTCTGGACGCTTCAGACACGGCTGCAGCGGGGAGAATACCAGACTGCAAACAGCATATTCGTCAACCTCTGGACGAATTTCTGATGCCCGACAGTCTCATCATTGTCGTCACTGGACTCATCCTGTTCCTTCTCTTCTCGGTGCCTATGTACTTGCGGCAGTGCCGCAGGGAACGGGAGACAATCGAAGCCGAGACCGAGGCTATGCGCCATGGCCTGCACGAGCCGATTTCGCTCCATCCAGTAGTCAACGCTGGTGCGTGCATTGGAACCGGCAGCTGTCTCTCGGTTTGTCCCGAGGGCGACGTGCTGGGTCTACGCAACGGTCAGGCCAAGCCCATCAGTCCTGCTCGCTGCATCGGTCACGGATTATGCGAGCGGGCATGCCCCACGGACGCCATCCAGTTGGTATTTGGCACCGAGCAACGTGGCATCCACATTCCGCGCATCAGGGAGAACTTCGAGACCAACGTCCCTGGCATCTACATCATCGGTGAGCTAGGCGGGATGGGACTCATCCGCAACGCTTTTGAGCAAGGGCGCCAGTGTATCGTGGGAATCGTTCGAGAACGGAAAGCGCCGACAGACGCGTTGGACGTAGTGATAGTGGGCTGCGGCCCTGCTGGCCTATCGGCATCGCTCAACTGTATGCATCACAAGCTACGGTTCCTGACGATTGAGAGGGAAGACATCGGTGGAACCGTGCGGTACTACCCTCGCAAGAAGCTCGTCATGACCGCACCCGTGAAAGTACCTGGCTATGGCAGGCTTGCTTTTAGAGAGATAACGAAAGAGAGACTGATGGCGAAATGGCAAGACATAGTGGCACGCACGGGTTTGGAGGTAAACACCGAAGAAAGGGTCACCGATGTTACGCCAACTGCGGATGGCTGTTTCTTGGTAAAGAGTGACAAGAGTGTATACAAGACGAAGAGAGTAGTACTGGCAATCGGGCGTCGCGGCATGCCGCGCAAGCTGAATGTTCCCGGAGAACACCTTCCCAAGGTCATCTACTCCCTCCGAGAACCGGAAGCGTTCCAGCAGGACCGTATAGTGATCGTGGGTGGCGGTGATTCTGCAGTTGAGGCGGCTCTCTCCTTGTCCGGTCAGCCAAACAATGAGGTGAAGATAGCTTATCGACGAGACAGTTTTGCTCGAATCAAGGCCGGCAACATGGAGCGAATCGCGGACGCGATCAAGCGGCGCCAAGTTGACGTCCTCTGGTCCACAAACCTGCTGGAGATCAGACCCGAGACTGTGGTGTTGAAGAACGAGTCGGGCATAATTGCGCCCATCCCCAACGACCTAGTAGCAATCTTCGCGGGCGGGGAACTGCCCACTCGATTCCTTCAGGCCTGCGGCATCGAGATAGACACGAAATTCGGAGAGCCATAAGACCTTCGTTCCATCATACGCCGTCACAGACTCCCTCCCGCCGGCCGCCAGGCCACCGTGAGGGCTGACGCAGTGAACCTGCTACCCTCAAGACGAGCCAACAGATCGCAAGCGGGGGGCGGTGTGACTGTAACCATCAGCAGATCTCAGCCAACTCGCTGGACGCGTCGCCTGGCCGGCCGTATCTTCGCCATGAAACTGACATGTCCGCCGCTAAGGCGGCTCACTCCTCGCGGAGACGACAGCCGTGATGCGATTCGTCGCCAGCCTGTTCTGCCTGTTACTTGTTCCCTCCATCAACACCGGCCAATCCGGTCCCGGAGAGATTCGTTTCGTCGAGACCAGTGTCGACCTCCGAGCGGACGGATCTGCGGTGGTGCTCTACGCTGTGCAGTGGGCCGTTCTGAGGGGCGAGATGCATGGATTCTACTTTGAGGGCAACGACCAGCTCTCGGTGTCCATGCTGGACCAGAACTCCTACGCGATCGACGCCGCAGGACGACGCTACGATTTGTCAATCAGCCAGGTTTCGCGTGGACGCTGGGACATCGTGTTGGCGCGAGGTCAAGGCGTGTCTTCGGGAACCGTGACCTTCTTCATCGCCTTTGCCACCAACTTCGCGACGGCCGGCTACGTTGCACCGACCACATCACCCGATGGTCGCCAGCTCACCGTATTCAACTGGTCGCCAGTGCAATGGAATGAAGCCCGGAACCAGGATCACTACACGTTGAATGTCCTGCTGCCGCACGTCCTCGCGCCCGGTAGCGATGCGCGAAGCTACGTGGAGGAGCAGCAGGCCGTGCTCACAGAGCGTTGGGTAAATGACAAGTTCAGGATTGATTATCAGCGCGGTGAAGCCGACCGACTCCGTCTGGTGTTTCACCGTGATCGGCCAGGGAACGAGTACGACATGCGGGCCCAGTTCTATTTGCCTGCGGAGTGGTTCTCCCTGGCCGAGTCGGCGGCTGGAACCTCCGGACTCGGCTCGCCGCTCAAGGTGAACTTGATGTTCGCCGGTGGCATTGTCGTGCTACTTGGCTTCTTCTTCCTGGTGGTAACCGGCAAGCACCGCTCCATGGTGGCCGCGCACCGTGGGCTCGACGACATCCGGTGGGACACGCTGGACTGGACGCCGCCCAAGTTGGTGCTGTCCAGTTTCCGCCAACCCGGGAAGGTGTGTAAGGATCTTTCCGCCCTCGAAGCAGCATTCTATCTGGGCCTCCCATTCAAACGCATCTTGAGTGCCATGCTGGACTCGATGGTGATGGAGGGATTTCTTGCAGTGTTATCCAGAGACCCGCTGCGGGTACGCGTTGTCAATCAGCCGGACAAGAAAAGACTCGACCAGTATGAGCGGCTCTTCTTCGAGTCTGTGGAAGATGACCGCCGGCTGTCCCAGGCAGAGCTGGAATCACTCATGAATCTGGCGGTGGAGAACATCCGCAAGAAGGCCTGGGATTGCGATGTAGCTGCCACCAAGGCCTACTACCAGGATCTGGTGGCAGACAAGGCCAAGGAACAACCGCGCGGCACCGACTCCGACTGGTATTGGTGGTATCACAACCACCACCCATACTACACACACCGATACTACCATGACCGCGATCCGTTTTCTCACGAGACCGACATCCCAGCTACGAGCGATCACCTGGTCTCCGGATTCGTCGACACTGACCTCATGACCGCCATCAACGTATGCCATGATGCGTGCCACTCAGCATGCCATTCTGCCTGCCATTCGGCGTGCCACTCGGCCTGTCATTCCGCTTGTCACTCAGCTTGCGTGAGCGGGAGTTCCCATTGATTGCCCAGCGCAACCCGATTGACCTTAGCTGGATTGACGAGTTCGTCGCTAGGATTCGACCGTATGTCTTCGTGAGAGAGCGAGACAACGTAATCATCAAGCGACCCAACCAGGCGCAAAAGCTGAACCCGCAGGGGGTGAGAATCCTCAAGGTTCTATTGGCAGGAACCAGCATCCAACAGTTGCTCGACGAGATGGGCCGTGAGCCGCGGAAGATCCACGACATCCAGCTGTTCATGTTCGAGGTCAAGCGCTTCCTGGAAGGCCGGCTCGACGAACAGAATCGGACATGCGCGGTAGAAGTCCGTTCCTTCGACCTGCAGTTCAGTGAGCTGCCAATCCTGTCGGAGGTGGCCGTTACCTACCGCTGCAACCTCAAGTGCACGTTCTGCTATGCGGGCTGTAACTGCACCACGAATCCTGTGGGCGACAATCGCGAGATGAGCACGTCGGAGATCAAGCAGGTGCTACAGAAGATCTACTACGACGCGGAAGTCCCCTCCGTGAGCTTAACTGGCGGTGAACCCACCCTGCGCACCGATCTACCAGAGTTGATACGGTATGCCAAGGGGCTGGGCATGTGGGTCAACCTCATCACAAACGGAACGCGAATAAGCCGGGAGTCGGCAAGAGCACTGGCGGACGCAGGACTGGATTCTGCCCAGGTGAGTCTCGAGGGAGTGACCACCGAAGTACACGAGCGCGTGACGATGATACCGCAGTCTTTTGGACCCACCGTGGCAGCGGTTCGGCATCTCAAGAAAGCAGGTATCCCCGTACACACCAACACCACTATCAACCGTGACAACCTGCATGAGTGTGCCCGGATGCCGGCGTTCGTCAAACAGCACCTCGGAAACAAGAAGTTCAGCATGAATCTCGTAGTGCCAACTGGCAGTGCTGCTCTGAACCAGAGACTGGTGGTCCGTTACAGCGAATTGGGATCTCACCTGACGGCTATCGCCGCAGAGAGCAAACGGCATGATGTGGAATTCATGTGGTATTCGCCAACGCCCATGTGCATGTTCAACCCTGTTGCCAATGGACTTGGGAACAAAGGCTGCAGCGCCTGCGACGGCTTGCTCTCAGTCGGAGCGAACGGTGACGTCATCCCGTGTGCCTCCTATGACGAGAGCGTGGGCAACCTGCTGCAGCAGGACGTTCAGGAGATTTGGACGGCGCGACGGGCCGAGGATTTCCGCAACAAAGCGTTGGCGCACCCTGAATGTCGCAATTGCGAGCACTTCGCAATCTGTAACGGCGCTTGTCCACTGTACTGGCGGCAGCTGGGCTTCGCCGAGCTAAGCGATCGGCAAGGTTTTCGACCAGTCACCACGGAGCATTTCGAGCAATGATACTCCCAGCGTCGCAGGATCGCGGCATTGTCGTCTTTCAGGTCCTACCTTCACTACGCTACGGTACGAGGCTCTCGATCAGCTTCGTCTTGATCGTGATCGGGATCCTCATCCAGGTTCTCTCGAGTACGTTCCTAACAGGGTGCCTGCCGCTCCTGGCCGGAAACCTGCTGCTGCTGGTCAAAGGATATGACAACCGGGTCGATGCAAAGGGATTCGATCCGGAAACGCATTGGGAGCGGGTAGACAAGGGAAAGCTGGAACAGCTGAAGGTCCTCGATGACAAGATCAAGAAATGGGACAGCAGTGCATTGGACATCACGAACGGGCTGGGATTGGTGCTCTTCTTGTTCGTTTTTGGTGGGCTCGGATTTGCGGTCGTTACCACTACCGGTCTTACTCGGGTCCTCGCCCTGGATGCCGTAGTGCTATTACTGCCCCATTGGATCACTGGGATTCGGTCAATACTGCGGAGGCCCAACCTCCTCATCCGCATCGAGACGATCCAGACGGTACTAGCTCAAGCCGAGCGCCGCCTCAAAGACCACAACGTGACCTTGCTGATGTTGTTGAGCGGAGGAGAACCACCGATTCCTGAAGACGTCAAGTTCAGAATTGATCCGGCAGGTCGGGACGAGGGCTTCCTGGGCCTCTATGGGCAGGTCGTGATCAATGAAGTGCAGGGTACCTCGTATCCGTATTTCTACGTCGTCTTGGTAGCGCGCAAGGGATTTGGCCTGCACGAGGCATACCGGCGACATGTTCCGCTCGACTTTCTGACCAAGGAGTTCAAGCGCGAGGGCGAGGTGGAAGTCATGGTGCTAAGGCAAACCACTACCAAACGGAAAGGGTACGCCACCGATGCCCTGTCAGCTGAGCGCATCCTGCTGGACGGGCTCGGTGTGGCCGAGCGGATAGCAGCAGGGGTGCCGGCCTAGCCCCCTACTCTCACTCGACGCGCACCGCCCGGTCAGCCCCTTGCCCCGCGCCACAAAGCGCTGCATTCACACAAATCCTCCACTGTCGACTGATCTGACATCGGCCGTGACGAGCAGTATGAATGGACCTGGGCAACGCCTTGCACGATTCAAGAGCCTTCACCCAATGCCATGATTTCTGCGACGTGCTTAGCCTGGCGCGCTGCACCCATGAACACTGAACTTCCGGCATCCGCCACATTTGTATCAGCAGTCTTGCACAACTCTGCAAAGAGCTGACCAACCCGTCGCACCAGGTTCTCCGGCGACGTCTCCGATTCTCCAGCAGTTTCTACTACCTGCCGGTACAGTTCCACCCTAGCCTTGAGTGTCTGGAAATCGAGCGAAGCCTTGGGATTGGAGTCCTCGCGGTACTCGCGTACCATCGGCCCATACAACGCCGCCAGCAACCTGTCGTATAGGCTGGCGTCACCCGAACATCCCAGGTAAGCACCCGATTCGACCGCAAACAGCCTGAGCGCGTGCAACTCCCAGAGAATCTGATTCTCATCGACATCAGCGCTATTGCGAACAATCGAGATGGTCAGATCGTTTTCCTCGATCGAGCCACGCGCCAATATCCAGAGGGCTCCTTCAAGTTGCTGCTTGTTTTCTGTCATCTCATCCTACTCAAGAACTGTTCACCCGCGGCTACGAAGCTGAATGCAGGGGTCTTGACGCAACATCACCGGGAGTAGTTGTGGGTGGCGAAGCAACTGGTTGGCACTGGCGGCTTCTGGCCCGGGAGCTGTTGGTCCCGGGCCTGCCGCAGTGACTGTTTCGGTGATGAAACTGGCTAGTCCGCTCCCTATCTCAGCGAAAACGACTGCTCCACAGTGCCACCCTTCAGACTGGAGTACGTCACGGTCACGCTACCAGATCCCTTGAGCAGGTACTCGACAACACGTGTCCTGTTTCCTGGATGACCGTTACGGAAGATGATCCGTTTGAGGTCGTGCTGGTCAATTCTCTCGCTCGGACCGGGCCGGAACTTGTTTTGCACTATCCCAGCCGATATGACCTCTGCGTTTCCGTCCAGCGTCATGAGATCCGGACGCACCACGTTGTTCTGTGCGGCCTTCTCCATGATCGTCGGCGCAACTCTGTCGTTCGTCAGTTCGACTCGCACTCGGTACACGTCGCCGCTGACCCTCTCTACCGTGGGCTGCCTCATACCCATTAACGGCATCTGGTCAGCTTGGTACAGGGTGAACGCCATGTTGCGGTGTGCCAATTCTTCGTTCATGAACCGTGGTGGCACCCTGCCACGGGTCTTCTTCCAGCCGCCCATTTCAACTGGGCCGAAATCAGGATGCTCAAACGGCTGCCACTCGACATACTCGTCTCCCAGCTCCAGGAAATCGTCGAAGAAGTAGCCATCCTTGGGCGGAGCAATAGGGCTGCTCGGGTCTTGCTGCTGGCGCTGCAGATCGGGACTGTTGAAGTATTGACCGCGCGCCCACAGTTCATTTGAGAACGAGAGTATGCCCAGACCGTCGTTGGTCCAGTCGATGAAACCACCGTGAACAGTGTACAGGCCCGACCAGAGGACTATGTAACGGTAGTACGGTAGCATGCGTGCACCGTTCTCTCCCAATTCATCGTATGCCCTGACGTCCGCTGCTGGATACACTCCCTGCCATTGTGCACCCGGCCCCCGCAGTATCATCCCTCCACTGTTGTGGTAGGACTGGACGCCGGCAATGTTCGGATGTGCCATCAGGAAGTCGTTCACGGCTCTAGCCTCAGGCAGCTGAAACGGGTAGTCCATTGAGCCACCCTGGATATAACTGGGCTGCCAATTCGAACCCCAGTTGCGGTTGGGATCATACCCGCCCACCGGGTCCTCGTTAACTTGCCCGTCGCCGTCGTTGTCGATGCCTTCCGAGCCCAGCAGTACCCAGTCACCTCTCTCGCCGCTCGGCATCGGCTCCAGGATGCGGGCATCGAGATGACTGATGCGCATATCTCCTTCACCCGGCACGTACTTGCGAATCTGCTCGATGACGCCGTTGCCGTTCAGGTCGTCAGGACCGTCCTCGTCAAAAGCACCGTCATTGTCGTCGTCGACGGGTACGTGGCCTGTACGGGCACCCGATCCTGCACCGTCCATGAAATAGTCGCGCCCGTCGGGATTCACGGTCGGGAAGAGGTAGAACACCCGCTCGTCCACCAGTCGCGTGACGTCGGCTACCTTCCCGTAGTTCTCCATCAGGTACCATATGGTATACAGGCAAACCTCACCCCCCTGAATCTCGTTGCCGTGAATGTTCGCTTCGATGTACATGGCGGCCTTGCTAGCCTCCGGACCTGTGTCCGGATTGTTGATCGTCATGAGCATCATGTCACGGCCGTCGTAGCTCGACCCTACCGATGAGTAGGTAAGAAACTTCGGGAAGGCCTCCTCCAAACGGAGTAGATCCGCCTTCAGCTCGTCGTAGTCGTGCCAGCGATTGAAGTCGATCTTGACCCTAAATTGCGGATCCGATCCGCTCTGCGCGTCCAGTCTCGGGGCCACCACGCCAAGCAGTGAGATGACGACCGCAAACAGGATAGCCACTCCGAGCGCCGCACTTGCTGTTTCTCTCGTCGTCTTCATGGCGCGCCTCACCTGAGTGTGATGGTTGCTGAGTCCATGCCACCCTTCTGTGACCTCACCCGAAGCTCTATCCGGGCTCCCTGCACTCCCCTGATCACCCATGAGTAGCTGCGGCGCGCACCAGAGCCCTCCAGGGTCGGGAAGAAGCTGGTCTTGGCGTCCCCGGTGACGACATCCTCCGGCGGTACTCCCAGCTGCACCATGGTGGGAGCCACAGCTCTGGCGCGCACACCGTGAGCCAGCGCGGTCGGCAGGAACCCCGAGTTCTCGATCTCAGCCTCAACCTCGAACACTCCGCCACCGTGGTTGGTTACCCTAACGTCTGCAATCCTCACTCGGGCAAAGAGGGACGTCAGATAAACCGCGAACTTCGCATGCAGTTCACCGAGTGAGTCCAGCATGGATGCAGGCGGGTTCGTCAAGGCATACGGACTGAACCCACCGATTTCGACCGACCCAAGCGTGGGGTGCTGATACTCCGTCCAGTCGACGAAGCCGTCAATGCCCTCGGCATCCATCCACCTGAGCAGCCTGAGATCGGTAGAGGCACCGCCTCCAGTGCCGGCGCCGGCCCTCGCTCTGGGCATGCCCCGCCCTGGAGCCGCAGTCGCAGGCGCCATGCGCGGCCTTGCCGGTCGCTCTGGAGGCTGAGCTGCGGAGTCAGGCTCAGCATCACCGCCACCCGGATCTGCTAACCCCCAACCCGATGTCGAGAAAGCCGGTACGCCAAACTGGAAGTATGCATATTGGAAAAAGGCCCCCCGCGGCGAGCGCGTCGTTGCTACCTGATTGATGCCTGTGACTTCCCGATACTCGCGGCCTATGACATTGACGTACTCGAGGTCGGCCGAGTTGATCGTGGTCACCGGAGGCTGCGGGGTCTGACCTCTGGCATCGGCACCCGGCCGCTGTTGCTGCTGGCCCGGCGGGAACATGCCGAACCCTCCAAACCGCCCAGTTTGCCTGACTTGAAACATGCCCACCTCAGCAGCATCCGCAACACTCCGGGCCGCGTAGTCCAGCAACGCCACGGTCGATGCCTCCGCCAAGGCCCCGTTGGGGGTGGGAGCAGCCACCAAGTTGTCGCTGGCGCCGTATGCCAAGACCATGGCTATGTTGCGATGAGCAATCACGAAGTCCATCAAGGCCCGCGACTCGACTTCGCTAACCATGTGCGGGCCTGCGTCCGGTTCGTAGTAAGGGTACTCGTGTTGGAAGTTACGGTTGAGATCTACACCCCCAGCAGGGTCCTCGTTGATGAACCCATCGCCGTCGTTGTCGACTCCCTCCCAGTAGATCTCGTAGCCACCGGACTCCCCCTTGGCTGCCTCAGCCAGCTTCATGAGCCGTGATTCATCTGGGTGCACGCCGTAGGCGCCGGACGGATCGGCGACCCGCATCACGGTAATCAGTCCGTCACCGTTCAGATCTTCCGGCCCATCTTCGTCGGTACGGCCGTCGTTGTCGTCATCGTAGGGCCGCGTGTTGGTACGCCGGCCACTTCGGACGTCAGCGAACATCAACTCCGCGGCGTCGGGATTGAGCCGCGGAAACACGTAAACGACGTGGTTGTCCAGACAATCCTTGACCACAGAATCAGCTGGGTAGTTGGTCAGTAGGTACTCGACCGTGTAGAGGGCGATCTCGCTGCCAACTACCTGATCTCCCTCCAAATTCGCCACGACTAATAGGCCGGGTCGTTCCTCGACCGGAGTGCCGCTCCGGTTCGCTACCTCGACGAGCCAGACATCGCGACCCTCTAAGGTCTTCCCCAGAGTCTCCATTCTGCTGAGTTCCGGGTTCGCACGGACGACCCTTCTGAGAGCAGCCGTCATGTCGTTGTACGAACTGTATTGCCGTTGGGCCCGCGTTTGGGACCCTGGTAGGAACAGGAGAACACCCGCAGTTGAAGCAATCTGGAGCAGGCGCAAGCGAGCGCATCCTCGAAGCGGATGTCCTCCGGTAGACCGTTGCTGCACTGTTGCCTCCGGGAGGTGGGTGACACACAGTCTGTCTCCGGAACCGGCCCGAGCCTGCCCACACCAGCCCTGAGACATCGGTGGAGCAATTGGCTTCGCCCCAGCCACTTAACAAGCCACGGCGTTGATTAACTGAGTGTGAATTCTGTGTGAAAGGTCCACACCAATTGCCACAAAGACAACGGCCAGCGCGGGTTCGCGCTGGCCGCCTGGCGCTGTGATTCCTGCGGTATGTCGCTACCGCTGCGACGTCATGGGCTAGGCCATTCAGCTCTTCTCCACGATGATCAGGAACGGCGAAGCGGCCCAGAACTCGTTGGGCGATGAGATCCTCAGACTGCCGCTGATGTTCCCCTTCTCGTCAGGTGTGTTCTCGAGATAGGCAAGATCATGCCGCGACACGACCGTGTATACGGCATCGGGGTTGGGAAACTCGATCTCAGTCGCCTCCCGCCTGTCGACCATAGTGAAATCGCCTGGATCCAAGTCCCGCCCTGGTACCAGAGTCTGCCCCCGCTTGCCGAAGATGAAGAGGACTCGTGATCCACCCTCTTTCTGGATGATACCTCGCTCCAGCAGCACCTCCTCGGTCCCAATCACGTAATAGACCTTGGCTGCGGCGTCCTCGAGCGTGGTTATCTCGGCGGCGAGCTGCTCCTTCTCCGCCTCGAGTCCGGTAACCTGTTCCGCCAAGGCTGCGAGGCTCTCACGCTGGCCCGCTAGCAGGCCCTCGTAGTTGGCAATAGTCTGCTCCATGGACGCTCTCAAGCTGTCCGATAGACTGGTCAGCTCACTCACTCTCCGCCGACTCTGTCTCAAACGCGCTTCGGTCTGCGCCACCCGCTCGTTGATATATCTAATCTTGTTCAGAATGGAGTCGCGCGAAGCCGCGACCGGTGACTCGACCGCCACCATCAAGTCCCGCCCCTCCATTTGTATGTCGGCCAACTCCGCACTGATGACACTCATGACCTGAGCGTATTCCGCCACAGCCTCAATCAGGCTGTCCTTCTGCGCTGATACGACCTCGAGCTGAGCCAGTTGTTGCTGGATTTCCTCGGAAGGTCCGCAGCCCACAACGGTCAGCAGGGCGACGGCAAGCCACCCTTTCTTCAACACGTTCACATTATTGCCCAACATTGGTTACTCCTCTGCTAAGTCTTCTGCTACGTGTCACGAAACCAACAAACAGCTTTCTTGTGCCAGCTGTAGGCGGCTGGCGGTGAACCCACTAGATCCCCAGGCGCGCCACAACTTGCTTGGAAGGGCAGCGGAATCTCTACCCTGGCACACCATCGCGCAAGCTGCGCTGTAAGTCACACCGGGTACTAATTGAACACGAATGCTGCATGAAAGAAAGGTCGACTGCCACCCCCCCGTCAAACCGAATCCGAGAACCCAGCTCGCCTTGTTGGCTAGACGTCAGGCAAGCAGGCGATCAAACCCGTCATCAATCACTGCATCCTGGAATCACAGACTATGCTTATGAATGCTGCAAGAACACTGCGGGCGCACTGCATAGAAGGCATCACAGCCAACGAGGCCGTCTGCCAGGGCTACGTGGATTTCAGCATTGGGATTGTCACGGCGCTGAACCCATTGCTCGGCTACGATACCGCCACGGAACTCGCAAAGGAAGCGCTGGCGAGCGGTCGCGGCGTAGTAGAGCTCGTTAGGGAGAAGGACCTCCTCTCTGAAGAACAGATCATGTCAGTGATGGACCCTGCGAAGATGGCCGGTTCAAAGCGGGAGTAGGTCGGCTATCGAAATCGAACGTTCCGAGGCTACCCACGCGGACGGCAAGGTGTCAAGCCGGCAAAGCCCACGGGGGTTCCAGGGCTTGAGTCTGTTTCTTGGACTAGAGACGGTGAAGCGGCGGCGCCAAGGAGAGTTCAGATGAATGTGGCTATGCAGCTGGAGCGTCGAGCAAGCGCCGTCGCGGCTCGCAGTTGCTCACCTACTTCGCCAAGCGGTAGGCCACGAAGCGATTGGTGCCGTTTAGTGCCGCTTTCGCCGCAGCCAGCTTCGGATCCTCCTGCACCTCACAGAATCCCACCAGGCGCTGGCTCACATTCCCGTGGACCGCCGCTATCGCGACGATCACGGCGGGACAGTCAAATGACTCCACCGTCTTGATGTCCAGCATCGTGAAGGTACCTTCAGCAACCCCGAAAGAACGCTCGAGAGCCTTCAGCGCCGCCTCCGCGGCGCACCGCAGTTCGCCAACCGGTGACCAGGCAGACTCGGCCTTCCCCACATAGGTCTGGCACAGACTCGGACCGAGCTGACGCCCCAAAGTCACGCGCACCCGGCAGCGTTCGTCGGGAAGATGTTGGATCTCTACTCGCTGGAACTCTGCGCGTTCCGATCGCTTCGTTGCCACTGCAGCCACTCTCTCAGAGTGCTCGATTCGGAGACACTACACAACTCATGTACCAGTCGCCAACCCACCCAGATTCGCTCCTAGTTCCATCCTGGCATTCCGGTCCGAACTCAGTTGGGCCAAGTCCTCTTTCAGGCATCCAGTGCCGATCGAGTACATCAAGGTCTGTTCTGCCATGAGCCAGACAGTAGCCGCCCAGGTACAGCAACCGTCACTGCCGGCCCAAGAATGGGCAAGAGTCAAACCACCTGCTCCCCTCGATCAGTGCAACAGTCCCATCAGATGTGGACATTGTCATCGATTTCGCCAGCGGTCAAGAGAAGCTGCCCACAGTATGCCAAGCGGGTCTCAGTTCTTGTCGCTGCGACCATCGAGAACCATCCGAGTCGTTCACCGCCCTCCCAGCGGCGCTAGCAACGCAACTCCTCGCGCAGCCAGCGCAGTGCCATAGCGACTTTCCTCTGCAGGTCTTCCCGCGTCAGATACCTCTCGTCACTTTGGCTGGCATATTCCACTGCCCTGACAGCCTGACGCTTTAGGGAAAACCATGGAATCCACCATCGCATCCGGGCATGCCACGTCTTCTGCAGAGCGGGCCAGCGTTCACCTCGCCAGGCCCTTATCTCAGCCAACCGGGCCCTGGGACGAACCTTCACGTCCACGTGCCAGTTGGCCGTACGGTACACCGTGACTCTGACTATGTCTTTCATGTCAGATGGTGTCGGATAGGGAGGACTGATTGGAGAACATCGCTTCGTGTGACCCCGCAAGGTACCTGCGGTTCCGCTAGCGCTTGCCACACCAGGACCTTCTCGCCAGACACCCGGCCGTCCTCGGGCTCATGGCATTGTCTCCATCACTGCCGAGCGAGGAGTGCCGAGTGGTACCTGATCTTGCCGCTGGGGCAGGTCAAGGAGATGCGGACCCAAGAGGGTGTGACCTCACGTCAACACCCGCCCGGGACGGAGCTGAGGTTCATCTAGCTTCTAGTTCGGCGGCACACCACTGGCGAGTTGTTCCCGCACCAGATCCGCCATGAAGGCCTCTAACGTACCTTTCGAGACGCAGCGGACCGGGTTGCCACTGACAGCCCGGGGCTTGGCGTTTCCGCCAATCTCAATCGAAAGCACAGACCCTCCACCGACAGCCTGCTTCACGCTAGTGAGCAGCGACATGGTGACTTCATATGCGTCCGCGTTCTGAGTCGCCGTGATGCCGCGCCCGCAATCTATGTACTTCGAGAGACGGGATCCTCCGATCCGGCGAGGTTTGAAACTTCGGTTCCCAACCTGCATGGCTACAGTGTCGAGCACCGAAAGAGATACGTCCAACCTGTCATAGACACTGGGCAAGACGCTCCACACGCTCTCAACTGGGGCATCGATCGCGGAAGAAACGACGGTCTCCTCACTGGTATAGAAGTCCATATCGCCAATCGCAGGACCTCCAACGTATGTAGCTGCCTGAGTACCGGACTGGCTGGGCACTCCAGTGGCGCAGGCAAAACAAGCGAGAGCCACGATCGGACTCGGCCAAGCGAACCACCAAAACGATCTCTGCATAGTCTGCTCCTCGAAGCAAGCTCAGAAGGATCCGTGGCTTCACTCAGATACCACCATCCTTGTGACGACAATCCGGGACGCGCGTTAACCCTACATGCCTGCCACCCAGAACGGAATCACCGCCTGAGAACCTTCAATCCAAAGGGACAAGCCGCGGAGCATATACCACAGTTGTGACCCTGGTGGAATTCAAAGTAATGCTTCTTCTTCCAGTTATCACACGCCTCAGCATCTAGCAACCCCTCTCGTGGTAGGCCCGGTAGCCAGGCCGCTCCGCTCAGGGCGCCAGCCGGACATGCGTCAACACAGCGAGTGCAGGTACTGCAGAAGCTCCGCTCGACGGAAGGCCCACAGGGCATTCCCATATCTGTGAAGACCGTTCCCAAGCGGACCCAAGAGCCGAACTTACGAGTGACGAGCTGGCAGTGCCGGCCGATCCAACCCAACCCGGCACGGGTGGCCGCCGTCTTATGAGGGAAATCACCCTTGATGTCGAGCAAATCAGTACGCTGTGAAGCAGCCAAGGGTTGGGCCCGGTGGCCAACGCCTCTGATCTCGGCAGTCAACCTCTCGGCCATTTCATTGATCCTGGCGTTTACCAGCGCGTATTCATCGGCATAGGCCCGGTTGGGACCTTCCCGTACGCTCACCATGATCGGGGCCGCCATTGGAATCGTCCACGAGATGGCGAACGGGAACCCTTGCCCGTCGGTGTCAACCGGCGTAGCAAACTGACGCAGATCAGCAGCACCCCACAGTTCAATGGCTTCAGCTCGCATCCACGACACCAACCAATGAGGAAATGAGGCTGGTGATTGCCTGCTTCGGTCACTCGTCCTCAATGATGCCCTCTCTGAGGTTGTCACGGCTGAGCACCGGGACCGGATAGCAGTTACCCAGGGTAGGTTCATACATGAATCGGTAGGACCCCAGGCCTCCCTGTGCCTTCATTGTCTCCCATCCGGCGACGAAGTAGGAACAGTCGTCGTTGAAGCAGATGTACTGGTGTTCACTCGGCCATTCGGTGAACGGCGTCTGTGGCACCTCCCACTTGCTGAGGCGCTCGTCACAATAAGGACAGCGGAGGGTTTTCTCAACTCGTTGCCTTCTTGTCTCGATTTCCGCTGCATTAAACAGGGGGCCCACTTGTTGGACTGCTAACGGTTCTGGGCGTATGCGATGTCCCCCAACCTTGTCCGCATATACCGCGTACACCGGGTCACTGGGAATGCCGAGATGTGTGTATTTGTCACCGTTGGGCCGGAGTCGCCCCTTGGAAACGAAGACACGTGGCTCATCAAACAGCTGTGCATCTTTGAAATAGTGCTGGACCAGGTGCACTCGTTCCTCTTCACTGGAGCATTCCCAGATCTTCACGACTTTGGGGGGGAAGTACCGATTGGAGAATGTCACGAGAAACAAACCACCGGGCTTGAGGATTCTGCCCATCTCTCTGAACACCTCCACTGGGCGAGTCATGTAGTCCACTGATACAGTACAGATCACGGCGTCGATCGTCCCGTCCGCGAACGGGACCCCCGGAACTCTGTTGAGATCGTGTAGAACGTACTCGTCGAGGGCTTGGTTTTCCCTCAGCTCGTTCTCGTTCAGCCCAATACCGATGACCCTGCCCGGTCTCACCTGCTGCGGGATATGGGAATCCCAGCTCGCCATCAGGTCGAGTATGACCGGCCGTTCCTCCACAACCAGCGCACCGATCAAGTCTCCCACAGTCTGGAGCGCGCGCGAATCAAGATGTTCGACAAACCGATCTCGCGCATAGAAGACCGTGTCATCTTCCTCATCGAGACGCGAGAATGCATCACTCGGCAAACGTAACGGTCCATCATTCATCTTGAGACGTCACTTCCTAGACTCAGCTACAGACACAGTTGCGCACCGCAAGAACACCCCGGCAGCAGCTACCGCGGTGATAACACCAATCCCACGAGTAGGAACATCCACCCCAGAATCAAGAGCGCGTTCATCTTCCGACGGAGCCGCTCCCCAGTTGGCGTGAACTGCCCGGGGAGCCACGGGAACCACCGCTGCAACCGAGTGGCAGACGGACCAACTCGTTCCTTGCTCACTCGCAACGCCAGGTAGAAAAAGCGACAGAACGCCACCGTTCCGGCCACGAAGCACGCAAACGCAAGTGACGCTCTCACCAGCTAGGAACCTTCCTCACTGCACCACCCAACCGGCTTCAGTTCCAGCGCGTCGGCGTACCGCGTAAGTGCAGTTCCCGC
>Ga0209536_100007459_pt1 | contig 16570 bp, 9 predicted proteins | sample DeeMarSeWOR28_12_FD_187461 | JGI IMG/M metagenome (GOLD analysis project Ga0209536, IMG submission 187461) | Marine sediment microbial communities from White Oak River estuary, North Carolina - WOR-2-8_12 (SPAdes) (version 2) | ecosystem: Environmental > Aquatic > Marine > Intertidal zone >... | reverse complement strand
CTTTACGGGCTGCCTCGATAGCCGCACCGGCTTCCTGCAGATCACTCATCGTTTCGATCAGAATGATATCCACCCCACCTTCCCGGAGAGCGCTGATCTGGGTGGTGAACGCCTCGACAAAATCCTCGTAGGTAGCGGTACCCATAGGTTCCAGATATTCTCCGGTGGGTCCGACCGAACCAGCCACAAATTTACCGGAAGGTCTGACCTCGCAGGCCAGCTTTGCAGCGACATAATTGTATTCGGTAACGTTTTCCTCAACTCCGTGAAATGCCAGCCGATATCGTGTTCCGCCGAATGTATTGGTCTCCACGATGTCAGCCCCGGCCTGAAAATACTGTGCATGGATATCCCTGATGACATCAGGGTACTCAACATTCCAGGTTTCGGGACAATTTCCCGGGGTTAATCCGCGGGCCTGCAGAAGGGTACCCATAGCCCCGTCGCACACAAGGACCTGCTTTCCGATCAATTCCAAAAAATTGGTACTCAAAATTTTTGTACTCCTTCAATTAATCTCAATTCTTTATTAAAATCATCATGCACTTTACAGGTCAGGCTGGTACAATTGTAACAGGGCATATTCCCGCCTATCCGTGGTTGTTGACGTAAACCGAATATCCCGGAAGTTGAGTGCGCCGGTTCAAGCATCATGGATTCCGTAAAACGAACCCCGATCGCAGCAGGCTCCAGAAGTTTAAGCAATACGTTCTGATCATGAATTGGCCACCCGCAGTAACCGGGCGCATAGCGTCTGGTTAATTGTATTTCCGGAATCTCACACCTCTGAATAAGCACCTTTCGCAGATGATCTGCAGACATTTGGAGCAGTGTGTTGTAATAGGCATAGTAGATGTAGATTTCGGCAATATCATTTACTGTTTCGCCGGGCGTGCTGATCAGGTGAGCAATCACATGTGAACTTCCTCTGAGCAGACGGTATACCAGGTTCCCATTCAGATGATAGGTATTTTTCACGATAATGTCATTCAATCGGGCATGCCTTGCCGCGATCGGCAGGATGCGATACTGGTAGCTCACCGGGGCATGACCTATGTCAGGCAATAATTTTTCATCGAGAACGGATTTTATCGTTGCCGGAATCGCTTTTCCGGGGGGATAGTTCATAAAACCGGAAAACAGCTCATAATTAAAATCCGCAGGTCTGAAGGTGATCATATCCTGATATATTTTTTCGCTAATGTAAGTCATGAGCTGGAAATATTATGATTAAAGTTCAAAAACATGTAAAATTTATACATGATTGGGTATAACATTATTCAAAATTTGCGTAATTTTTAAAATTATTGCAATTAATCAGACCGGTGGAGCGTTTAAAAACAAACAGCTAGTATATAATAATCATGCGTAAACTTTACAATACTTTTATCAGGTTATTTCCATACCTTTATCGTTATCGCCGAAAAATAATCGTCGGGACGATCTTTATTACCCTGAGTAATGGGATTGGTGTTTTAAATCCACGTGTGGTACAAAAAGCGATTGACTATTTGTCCGACGACATAGCTATCAATCAGCTCCTGATCTACGCCGGTCTGGTGATCCTGATCGCCATTGGTCAGGGATTGTTCAGGTTTTTAATGCGGCAGACCGTGATTGTCGGTTCCCGATTGATTGAAAATGATTTTCGCAATGATCTCTTTGCCCATCTGCAAAAAATGTCAGCCCGGTTCTTTCAGTCAATGCCTACCGGTGACATCATGTCCCGGATGACCAATGATCTCAATGCTGTGCGGTCAGTGCTGGGGCCCGGGATCATGTATTCGATTAATACGATTGTTACATTCGTATTCGTGATCTGGATGATGTTGCTGATCAGTCCGGGACTTACTCTGATCAGTCTGATCCCGATCCCGATCATGGCCTATTTTGTTTATCGCTTCGGTATGAAAATTCATGAAAGATACAAGAAGATCCAGGCCCATTTTTCTAAAATCAGCACAAAAGCGCAGGAAAATCTGTCGGGAATCAGGATTGTAAAATCATACGTACAGGAAGAGTCGGAAATAAAAGATTTTAACCGGTTGAATCAGGAATACATCGAAAAAAACATGTCTTTCGTGCGCGTGTATGCAGCCTTTCATCCTATGATGATGTTTATTGTGGGATTGGGAGTGGTCCTGGTACTGCTTATCGGGGGCACTTTGATCATGAGGGGCAGTATTACACTCGGGGAATTCGTTGCTTTCAGCCTTTATCAGGCAATGCTTGTATGGCCTTCAATCGCCCTCGGGTGGGTTGTGGGTATCTTCCAGCAAGGGGCAGCATCGATGGAACGGATCAATGATATTCTCGATCAGGAACCAGATATCAGGGATGAAAGCGAACTTTCGGATATCGAAACGATCTATGGTGATATCCGGTTTGCTGATCTCAATTTTTCCTATAGTACTGATGGTCCGGTTGTACTCAGGGAAATCGCATTGCATGTGGCACCCGGTAAGATACTTGCTATAGTCGGCCGTACGGGAAGCGGTAAATCCTCCATTATGCATCTTCTGACACGGACCTATAATCCACCGAGAGGAACCGTCTTCATCGACGGGAATGACATTCTTGATATACCTTTATTTATTCTCCGGCAGCACATCGGGTATATTCCGCAGGAAACATTCCTTTTTTCAGAGACCATCGGTGAAAATCTGGTGTTTGGGATTGAGAATGTTGATCAAGAGACCATCGAAAAGGCCGCAACCTATGCTGAAATTCACGAGTCCATCTCTGAATTTCCCGATGCATATGAGACTTTGCTCGGCGAACGCGGTATCAATTTATCCGGTGGGCAAAAGCAGCGGCTCTCACTGGCCCGGGCAATTATCAGAGAGCCAAAAATTCTCCTGCTCGATGATGCACTTTCGGCCGTAGATACGCTGACGGAAGAAAAAATACTTAATAATTTGAAAAAAGTAATGGAAAATAAGACCTGCATCTGGATATCTCACCGGATATCTGCCATAATGAATGCAGATCATATCATTGTTCTCGATGACGGCCGTATCATTGAGGAAGGAACCCATGACGAGTTGTTGAATATCGGTGGCATATATGCTGATCTTTTCGAAAAACAGCAACTGGAAGAACAACTGGATCTGGTTGAATAAAATGCGTTTGCCGATAATTTTCATATTAGTATTCAATTCAATAATTGTCCGTGCACAGATGCCTGATATACATCAGGAGTCTGTTGTCGTCGATCTGCACAGTGATGTTTTGTTGCAGGTGCTGCGAGGTGCGGATATCTCGCAGAGACTCTCTTACGGACAGGTAGATCTCGTACGACTGCGTGAGGGCGGTGTGGACGTGCAGTTCTTTGCCGTATGGCCGAACCCGGCAAAGTATCTCCCGGACAAGATGTATGAGCAGGCAGTTCATATGATTGACCGGTTGAATCAAATTATAAATATAAATTCAGATCGAATTGAACTCGCTTTATCGGTATCCGATATAGAACGTATTGTTAAAGATGGCAAACTGGCAGCCTGTATCGGGGTTGAAGGGGGTACGGTTATCGAAAATGATCTTTCCAGGCTGGACAGCCTTTATGCACTTGGCGTAAGATATTTGGGGCTGACCTGGAATGATAGCCCTGACTGGGCAACATCGGCCAAAGATGAGTATAAAGGAGAGGAAGATGACCGCGCAGGATTGACACCCTTTGGTCGCCAGGTGATCCATCACATGAATGAGCTGGGAATGATCGTTGATCTTTCACATGCCGGTGAACAGACTTTTAAGGACGTTCTTGAAATTACCGGAAAACCCGTAATCGCTTCCCACTCGGATGTATTTTCACTCCGGCATCATTACCGGAATCTGAAGGATTGGCAGATCAGAGCTATTGCTGAAAATGGGGGTGTTATTGGGATAAATTTTTATCCGGCATATCTTGATTATGCTTTTGCCGTGTCAATGGAAGAGGCGCTGAAAAAGAATGAGGCCCATCTTGACTCCATGCGAGGAGTATTCGGGGGAGATTACCTGGGTTACAGGACATACCGGAGTAAATTTCTGAGCCAGAAAATTGATAAAATTCCTTCCGTCAGTATTGTTGCCGACCATATTGACTATATCGTCAACCTGGCAGGAGAAGATTATGTCGCCCTGGGTTCAGACTTTGACGGGATCTCAATTGCACCGAAAGGTCTGGAAGATGTCAGCCGGATGCCAAATATCACAAAGGAACTGATCCGGAGGGGGTATTCCGCGCAGCGGATTGCCAAAATTTTGGGACAGAATTTTCTGCGGGTACTGGAGGCTCATGATAACTAGGAAGAATCCCGGTTAGCCTGTTCCTGCGGCCACAATATATCTAATATCTTGTTCAGGTCATCTTCATAGTTAAGAAACAGAGTATAATTTTCGGCACACAAACGATCTGAGCGCAGAGAAGGTTTTACCTCCCAACCGTAATCCTCAAGTTTCTCAGCAGATTCCTGCTTCCAGCGGTAGATCCAAAATTCCACGACGCAATTAGCGATCCAGTCATATTCGCGTGGTGAGAGGCCGTGTTTCTTCAGAGCCAGGTATTTATTGGCCAGCCATTCCGGGTGCATCTGAACCATATCGATTGCCATGGTCCAGCTGTTTTCCTCAAAATGCTGCCGTAATCGCTGGAGGAGAAAATAGAGACTCTCATTAATGCGGAGAAATTTCTCCAATTGCTCCCGTGATACAGGTTTATTCAGCGATGCCTGAAAGGTGTCCTGATCAAACCATTGCTGATAGAGCCGTGCGTTTTCATCGGCGTTGATGATATCCGGCAAATACACCTGGGTGATCCAGAAGTAACTACTGCCAAAACCGCTCAATAGGATAAATAAACCCGCAAAAAAAACGATTATTTTTGTTCTGGTACGGGCCATATACCTGAAAGACGAAGGCGATGAGATATATTCGTCCGTCTCTCCCTTGATGGTAAATAATTCAAGATTCCCGAACAGGTCTCATGATCGCATATATGAAGGGTCATCAGGCTTGTCGGATCTTTGTGAAATAATAAAAACCGCAATCCGGTCAGTCCCGGCAGTCAAATATCATATAATATAGATAAATATTTCAGAAGTCTCTTTTATTTAACAGATTAATACAAAAATCTAAGAAATTTAGGTCTGGCAAGCAATTTGTGTTCACAATTCGTGGAAATATTTATTGAAACAAAACGGACATAAATTTAGTTCTTTTCAATTGGGTGTGAATACAGTAATCTCTTGACTGCATGTAACACCAATATTAAATTAAAATCAAATATCGCAGAGGGTAAATTGTCAGAAAGATTTGAAAAAACTTATATATCTGTAAATGAGTTCATTACCTCGTGGGAAAAAGAGGTATATGAGTTGAATAATCTTGATTATTTTTCTTTCCTCCTGATTAATTATCTTGGTAATCAGATAGAAAATGATTTTTTCCGGGACAAGGGACAAACCCCCTATCTCCGAATAGAACCGGAGGATATCGGAACCCTGGCGTTCAATATTGGTGATAGTTTTGAGTCATTTCTGGAGCACAACTGTTTTGGCGATTGTAAGTTATCCTGCCCAACCCATCTGAATGAGAAGATGGATCCTGCCACCGTGAACCTGGACGGTCATCATCTGCATATTTTACAGGTGATCAATAGCAAAGACGTTGATAAACGGCAATTTCTGATGACCGATATTCTGAATTACGTGGTACTGGATACGCTGTTTGATTTTTATAATTATGAGATCGGCCTGGATCTTGACGATGCCGATGCCGGATTAATGCAATTTGCTGATTTCATCACCACGATACTTGAAAAATTTATTGCCAGCAGGGGGCAGCAATATCTTTCGACTTATAAAGAGTCTGCGGTCAATCTGTTTGAAAAATTGATGCAGGATGCCAGTCAGAGTTGGGAGGAAGATACGTTCAATCAGACCGAAGAAGATGAACCCGAAGATCAGGAACAGTGGAAGTATGGCGATCTGACAATTGAGTATTGTGTGGATGAGTACCTGGAACAAATGGACGAAAATGACGAGGATTTGGAAAATTCGGTCAGAGATCTTGAATATTTGAAAAGTTATGCCAGGGAGTATGCCGGTATTAAGCAAATGGAAGAACTGACATATGAGGATCAGGAGGAATTCTTTCTCTACTGGCTTCTGCGTGAAATTGCCTTTGAATATAAAATTTCCCCGAGGCATGTACGGCAGGATTATTTGAAATTCTTCCGCTGGCTGGAAATCGCATATGAATTAGATATGATCAATGACTACCAGAACCTGATGCGCAAAAGTTTTGATGCCCTCCAGAAGGCGATTATTCTTACACGCAAGTATTTTGAACGAAATTCCATCATCGATAGTATTCTTGAGGTCAATGATCATGAAGGTCCGCTCGTTGACGGACTGCTCATACTCGATCATATTCAGAACAATGGCTTGCTTTGCCTCTCCGACTTGCGCAAACAGAACAAATATATGAATGTCCAGATCAATTTTTCCTTTATCTCGGACATTCCCCATGGCAGCATTATGGATCTGACACTGAAACCAACCCGGTTCGGATGGCGGGTCATGAATCTCGAGTATATTTTCCCTGCAGCGGCCCGGCCCTATCTGCATTAAATTCCACTTCTCTTAATTTTAGGTTTTTTTTTAATTTTCTTCTAATTTTTAAGAAAATTTATACAAAACAGCCAATTTATTTTTTCCATAAAAATTTGAAATTATTGAAGTTAAATCGCTTTCCTAATGTTGGCATGCTTATTGAAAAAAAAAGGGTACTGCATTTACGGCACAGTGTGTGTAATATTGTGTAAAATTAAGAAAATATAGATAGGCAATGTTTAAAATGCGTTAAACAGGAGGCATAAATGAAGAGACCGATGGTCACGATTGATGGTAATGAAGCGGTTGCTCGGGTCGCACATCGAATTAATGAAGTAATTGCCATATATCCCATCACCCCATCCTCAAATATGGGTGAGTGGGCAGATCAGTATTCTGCCGAAGGCAAAAAAAATATCTGGGGTACAATTCCAACGGTAACCGAGATGCAAAGTGAAGGTGGCGCGTCGGGTGCTGTGCACGGGGCGCTGCAGACCGGAGCTTTGTGTACGACTTTCACCGCATCCCAGGGACTGCTGCTGATGATCCCCAACATGTTCAAGATCGCCGGTGAACTGACACCGACCGTATTTCATGTATCTGCAAGAACAGTCGCATCACATGCCCTGAGTATTTTTGGCGACCACAGCGATGTAATGGCGGTCCGTACAACCGGCTTCGGGTTGCTGGCATCAAATTCCATTCAGGAAGTCATGGATTTTGCCTTGATCAGTCAGGCCGCCAGTTTAAAATCACGCGTACCTTTTGTGCACTTTTTTGATGGTTTCCGGAGTTCCCACGAGGTGCAGAAGATTGAAGAACTGCTCGATGAAGATCTTGGCGCCCTGATCACAGACGATCTGGTCTTTGAGCATCGAAAAAGGGCACTTTCCCCGGATCGCCCGGTAATCAGAGGAACCGCACAAAATCCGGATGTGTTTTTTCAGGCCCGGGAAACGGTTAATCCCTATTATCAGGCCTGTCCTGAACTGGTTCAGGAAAGTATGGACAAATTTGCTGAAATTGTGGGACGGCAGTATCACCTGTTTGATTATCATGGCCCGGCTGATGCGGAGCGGATCATTATCCTGATGGGATCCGGAGCGGAAACGGTACATGAAACGGTGGATTATCTGAATGAACAAGGCGAAAAGGTCGGAGTCCTGAAAGTTCGTCTTTACCGTCCATTCAGTATCAAACACTTTTTGGACACAATTCCGGCCACTGTAAAATCCATGGCCGTACTCGATCGGACCAAAGAACCGGGCAGTGCCGGTGAACCCCTTTATATGGATGTCCTGAATGCACTGGTTGAAGGACAGGGTGAAGGCTGGCTTCCGACAAAAGTTTTACCCAGGGTAATTGGTGGCCGTTATGGATTATCATCCAAAGAGTTTACCCCTGCGATGGTAAAAGCCGTATTTGACGAACTGAACAAGGAAAAACCAAAAAATCATTTTACGATCGGTATCAATGATGATGTAACCGGTACAAGCATCGCTGTTGATCCCACCTTCAGTACCGAAAAACCGGATGTCGTCCGGGCCATGTTCTACGGGCTTGGTGCTGACGGTACGGTTGGGGCTAATAAAAATTCAATTAAAATTATTGGTGAAGAAACCGAAAATTACGCGCAGGGATATTTTGTCTACGATTCTAAAAAATCAGGTTCAATGACCATTTCCCATCTGCGTTTTGGCCCGCGGCCGATTCATTCAACCTATCTGGGCAGTAAGGCAAACTTTATCGGTTGCCATCAATTTGTTTTCCTTGAAAAATATGATGTACTGGCTGCCGCGGTTGAGGGCGCGGTGTTCCTGCTGAACAGCCCCTATCCCCTCGATCAGACGTGGGATAAGATCCCACGTAAGGTTCAGCAGCAGATCATTGATAAGAAATTAAAAGTGTATGTCATCGATGCTTATCATGTTGCCCTTGAAACGGGTATGGGCTCGAGAATCAACACGGTTATGCAGACATGTTTTTTCGCCATTTCAGGTGTCCTGCCCCGGGAAGAAGCCATCGCCAGGATCAAGGATTCCATTAAAAAAACCTATGGTGCGAAAGGTGATGAGATCGTAAAACGCAATTTTGAAGCGGTTGACAAAACGCTGGCCAATATGCATGAGATCAAAATACCCGCAAAAACAAGCAGCACGATTGAATTGCCCCCCGCAGTACCGAACGAAGCCCCTGATTTTGTTCAGAAGGTTACCGCTGAAATTATCGCAGGACGAGGGGATGAATTGCCGGTCAGTGCTTTTCCGAAAGATGGCACTTTCCCAACGGCTACCACGCAATGGGAAAAACGCAATATCTCTCTGGAAATACCCGTGTGGGATGAGAAAATTTGTATTCAATGTAATAAATGTGTTCTCGTTTGTCCGCATGCGGTGATCCGACCGAAAGTTTATGCTAAATCAATCCTCAAAGATGCACCCGGGACCTTTAAACATGCCGCCGCCCGCGGTAAAGAATACACCGATGACATGGTATATACCCTGCAGGTCGCTCCGGAAGACTGTACGGGGTGTGCCCTCTGTGTTGAGGTGTGTCCGGTCAAAAATAAACAGGAGACCCGCCTGAAGGCGATCAATATGGCCGATCAGCCGCCTTTACGTGAAACCGAGCGTGAGAACTGGGAATTCTTTCTCGGGATTCCCGAACTGGATCGTCGCACCCTGGCGACCAATACCGTTAAAGGTTCACAATTACTGCGTCCGCTGTTTGAATTCTCAGGAGCCTGCACAGGTTGTGGTGAAACCCCCTATGTAAAACTGGTCAGCCAGTTGTTCGGGGACCGGACCATCGTGGCAAATGCTACCGGATGCTCCTCCATTTACGGCGGCAACCTGCCAACGACACCCTGGGCCAAGGATGAAAACGGCCGCGGACCGAGCTGGTCAAACTCGCTGTTTGAAGACAATGCCGAATTTGGTATGGGTTTTCGCCTCACTATCGATAAGCATAATGAATATGCCCGTGAAATGCTTCAAAAAATGCGTAATGAAATCGGTGCCAGTCTGGTTGATGCACTGCTCAATGCCGATCAGAAGGATGAGGCGGGCATCTATGAGCAACGCGATCGCGTTGAACAGTTGAAAGAGAAACTCAGTACACTCAGCACACCCGACGCCAAGCGTCTGCTTCATCTGGCAGATTATCTGGTCAAGAAGAGTGTCTGGATCATGGGTGGTGACGGATGGGCCTACGATATCGGATACGGCGGACTGGACCATGTTCTTGCATCGGGTAAGAACGTAAATATCCTCGTGCTCGATACCGAAGTCTATTCCAACACAGGTGGTCAGATGTCAAAGGCGACACCGCGCGCAGCGGTGGCGAAATTCGCCGCCAGTGGAAAACCGGTAAAGCGAAAAGATCTTGGTATGCTTGCTATGAGTTACGGAAATGTATATGTTGCACAGATTGCCATGGGTGCCAGTGATGCGCAAACGGTCCGTGCGTTTATCGAGGCTGAGGCCTATGACGGTCCTTCACTGATCATCGCTTACAGTCACTGTATCGCCCATGGAATCAATATGCGCCTGGGTTTGGATCAACAAAAACTGGCAGTTGAATCCGGTTACTGGCCGCTTTACCGTTATAATCCAGAAGTGGCAGCAGATGGCCAGAATCCGCTAAAACTGGACTCAAAAGATCCGCAGGTGCCTTTCCAGGCCTATGCCTACAACGAAACACGCTACAAGATGCTGGCAAAATCAGATCCGGATATGGCCCGGAAGCTGCTCGACCTCGCCAAGGAAGATGTACGTCAGAAATGGCATCTTTATAAACAGATGGCCGGGATTAAGTATGCCGATGAGGAACCGGCTGAAAAATAACAGCCGGAAGCAGATGACGGAATAGAAATTAAAAGAAAAAGGATACAGCAATGGACATTTCAACTAAATATTTGGGTAAGAAACTTAAAAGCCCGATTGTTCCTTCTGCTTCTCCGCTGTCGCGTGAAGTCTCTTCAATCCGACTGATGGAGGACTCCGGTGCCGGTGCAGTTGTTCTTGAGTCACTTTTTGAGGAACAGATCATTCATGAAAAAAATGAACTGGACCATTTCCTTTCCCAGGGAACAGAAAGTTTTGCCGAATCATTGAGTTACTTTCCTGAGGCAGATATGTATAATTTCGGTCCGGATGACTATCTGGAGCATATCCGCAAGGCAAAGGAAGCGGTCGATATTCCGATCATTGCATCGCTCAACGGTGTCTCTACCGGCGGATGGATAGAATATGCACGAAAAATGCAGGATGCCGGTGCCGATGCCATTGAACTTAATACCTATTATCTGGCAACAGATCCGGAAAAAGACAGCCAGGTGATCGAAAATAATTACATGGAAATCGTAACTGCCGTTAAAAAATCAGTCACCATCCCGGTGTCCCTGAAGTTGTCACCCTTTTTCACCTCGTTCTCATCAACGGCGAAAAAATTTGATCAGGCAGGCATTGATGGTCTTGTACTCTTTAACCGTTTTTATCAACCGGATATCGATCTCGAGAGCCTGGAAGTTGTGCCGAATCTCGTTCTCTCCACCTCTGAATCCATGAGACTGCCCCTGCGCTGGATCGCTATTCTTTACGGCAAAGTAAAAGCGAACCTTGCTGCCACAACCGGTATTCATACTTCCGACGATGTGCTCAAAATGCTCATGGCCGGTGCCGATGTGACCATGGTTTGTGCGGTTTTATTCCAGAACGGTATCGGAAAGATCACACAGATCCTCAATGGCGTCAAACAATGGATGGATGAGCATGAATACGAATCGGTGGAACAAATGAAAGGCAGTATGAGTCATAAATCGGTAGCTGAACCCGCGGCTTTTGAACGGGCCAACTATATGAGAGTGCTTAAAAGTTACATTTAGGCACAATTCAGAGGCTGCCCCCCGGGCAGCCTTTTTTTTTCAATGGTCTTGATCCTGAAGATGAGATTAGTGAATGATGAGTAGTGAGAAATTAGAAGCAGAGATCAGGAATTGTTATGGTAACTACAATATTTACATTGAGTTAAATTACTTTGCATACAGACAGCATCAATATGTAACGGTTCAATTTCCTTGTGTCTTTATGTCTTTGAAATTCCGGACGAATTTATCCCGTAAAATTTCCTGAAATGGAACCTTTCGGACCGGAAGGAAAGGTATTGACCCGGGATGTGCCTTTTATTGATAGATCCCTGATCTGATATGCTTTAATTTTTTCACTAAATCTTAATCCCCTGCGTGAAGCCGCCGAAAATAGTAAAATATCTTATAAGCTGTCGGAGGAAAATATGTCCAGAGCCCATTGTATCCTTTTGATTATCTGCACCATGGGTATTACCGCATTTGCCGATTCCAGTGATAAAGGCGGGTCCGGTGAGATAAATGATGCCGTCAATGAGAGCCAGTCAGAAAATGATATCTCAACCCAGGATCTGACCCCAACACCCTCCCAGGGGCGAGAGGATTCCAAACGTCCCTTTGGTATGGGACTATCCGTTGGAGCGGTCACGATCGACAACCAGGTTTATACCCAAATTGGTATTATGCCGGAAATTGTATTGGGAAAGTTTGGTATGGCCCTCGACCTGCGGTTATACATCGATGGTGACGGTAATATTCGTGAGGAAGATTGGGACTCTTTTAATGACATTATCGAAAAAATATACTATATCCGCTGGGGACTGAAAGGCGATCCTTTCTACGTACGTGCCGGCGCGGTCAATAACTACCGTCTGGGCTATGGTATCCTGATGAACCGGTACGCCAATACGATCGAGTATCCCAGTATTATTCGCACTGGTTTTCAACTGGGCGTAGATACAGGTAACCTGATTGTAGATGTTATGATGAATGATTTTAAGGAGCTGGGTCATAAACAGGGTGGTCTGTTTGCCGGAAGGATCGGGTATCGTTTTCTGGGGAAACTGGAACTCGGCGTCAGTACCGTGTATGACCGGAACCAATATGCGGTCCTGCGGGATGCGGACAAGGATGGCTATGCGGATTTATTAGATGATTTTCCGACCAACGGGGATTTCGTGGTTGACAGCGACGGAGACGGGGTATCTGATAACGCCGATCCCGACCGGGACGGGGATGGTTATACAGATAACACACAGGATCCGGGAATTCCTAATAATGATCCTGATTTTGATCCTTCAAGTCTTAAACCGACCCCCTTTAAGATTCAGGAAGCCGAGAACCGTGATCAACTCGCTTTTGCGGCAGATATCGGATATCCTTTTGTTCAGAACAAGAACTTTGAACTGATCGTATATGCCCAGGCGGCAAAATTTGCCTACAACAATGGCTGGGGGTATTCGGCGCCCGGTTTTCTGGCCAAATTTGCCTTTATCAACCTTTATGGTGAATATCGTTTTCAGGAAGAACGGTTTCTTCATGAATATTTCAGTACAACGTATGAGCTCGAAAGGGTAACTTTTTTACAGGATTCCAGCGGTGACCTCCAGCCCATCACCAAGCGCCAGCAACTGGAATCAATCAATACCCGTCTGAAAGGATTTGTAATTGGGGCAGATTTCAATATCGCTGACATTATGATATTTGGTGCTGAATATCAGCGGCTTAAGGGAACCTCGGGAGCAGGTACAAATATGGCCAGGGACCTGAAGATCAGCACTTTCCGCGCCAATCTGGATCTGAATACTGATTTTGTACCAAAAATTCACAAAGCCGGCGCCTATTATTATCAGCAAAATGCTGATAAATTGTTTACCAAACAGGAAGGCACGATCATAGGTTATACCCTGCAATATGAAATTTCACCGGGTGCTTACCTGGTCCTTGATTATCGTCAGACCTACCGGGATGTGAATGGGGACGGACAAATCAGCGGCAGTGACGAGACGGTCAAAACCACAAATTTACAAACGGTGTTTACCTTTTAAATCTTTGCCAGAATTCAAGCAGGGGGGACTGATAATCGGCGGTGACGGTCAGATCCCCCCAGTATTCCGGAAACAAATCCGTAAACTGATGATCAGCCAGCCTGTCTCCTACCAGAACCATTACACCAATGTCCTGATCTGACCGGATAAGGCGTCCAGCGGCCTGGATCACCCGTAACATCCCCGGATAAACATATGCCCTGGCGAACCCATCCTCGCCCAAACGATCATAGTAGCTGCGAATAAGCTCCCGTTCAGGTGTTACCGGAGGGAGCGACGGACCAAAAATAATGACGCCGATACAGGATTCCCCGGGAAGATCAATCCCCTCTGCAAAAATACCACCGGTAACCGCCAGCAACAATTTTGGCGGATCATTCTCTTTTAGCGCATCGATGATCTCATCCCTTTCTTTTTCTCCCATTTGAATCCGTTGAAAAAGTTTATGGATCTTCAGAGTTCCCAGATACAGATTCGTGGTCTGAAGAACCTCAAAACTGGGAAAAAAAACGATGTAATTCCCTGAGCGGAGTGAAATGACATTCTTGATTATTTCAGCATACCCGGGGTAATTTAAATGCCTTTCCCTGAGTCGCGTGTCAAACTCCGGGATCACCACAATTTTGCGCCTGGCGACTTGAAAAGGATATGTCAGCTGCAGGAAGCGTGTATTATTTTCATGGAATCCCATCATATTCGCATAGTGCGTCATGGGATCAAGTGTGGCAGACATGGCGATTACCGAATGAAAAGCGTCCAGTCTTTCCCCGAGGTACCCCGCCGGTTCACAACATTGTATCTTTAATGTCCCTCCCCGTTCAGCGCTGAGAAAAGGAGCGAATTTGGAATCATACGTTTCGAGTACCTGGATGAATAGCCGGAAGCGATGGTAATATTTTTCGATGGGATCATCGGCGGTAATCTGGCGGTATCTGACCCGGTGCAGGAGATACTGCAAATAGGCCTGTTCAAATTCATCAAAAACGGTTTGCCAGACTTTTTCATCCAGATCGATCAGCGTTGCCCGTTGATCAGGTGCAAAAACAGCTGCATCCTGGTGCTTCCTGTGCAGAATTTCTTTAATATTCCCTAAAATATCAGCCAATTTTTGATATACACGGGCTTTTTTCTGTCGAACGGTTCTGTAAAGCGAATTTGTCTCCAGATAATTAATGGCCGGTGAGAGCAGCTCCATCGCACGGGGATACAAATTATGCGCTTCATCAATCACGAGTATCCAATCCGCAGGCGATGAACCAAATACAAACTGCGGTAAGGTGGAAGGATCGAATATATAATTGTAATCCCCAACCACAAGGTCGGCCTGTCTTGACAGGGTAAATTGAACTTCTGCTGGACATAGCCTGTGAGCCGATGCAGCAGTAAAAATATCCTCCGGAAAAATGGTATTCATTCCTGTTAATTTATCCACAAGTCCGCTGTCCTGAAGGCGGTTATAGTAATCAGTAGCGAATGCACAATAATCGCTGTGACAGAAATAGGTCTCGTTTGAGCACATCTTTTCTCTCGCCCTTAAAAACAGGGTTTTCAAAGGGAAACCGTTTCCCAGGAGCAACCTGAGACTACGTGCCACAGACTCCTGTTGCGTATTTTTAGCTGTCAGGTAACAGATCCTTTTGTTATTCTTCAGGGCATATCTGATCACAGGATATAATGCAGCAAGCGTCTTCCCGCTTCCTGTCGGTGCCGAGATCATGACATTTTCACCCGCATTCAGGCCGGATTCAATCGTTCTTATCATATCGATCTGATGGGGGCGATCAGCATCAGGCTTAAAAGGGATCTTTTTTACCAGGCCAGATTTGAAGCGGGCTTTTTTACGTTCCGATCCCAATATATTTATTTTGGATTTTAAGCGTGAATGAATAAGATCTTTGACCTTATTTTCATCAAAGGGAAGATCAAAAGAAAGGACCTGGTCGTTCAGCAGGTTAACGATGGTCAATCGTGGGATTATGCATTTGTCCGGATGCGAAAACTGATAGATATGGCAGTAAATTAAGACCTGTTCAAGGAAATGAGGATAAGTCCCGATCTGTATTTTTTTAAAGGCGGATCCGGTAAGAATTACCGTTTTGATCTCCTCAATGATGACTTCAGTATCAGCTTCGTACAGAAGATCAATTTTTCCGGAAATGGTAAAGGTGAAAGGGCTGATTTTTATTTCGGTCGACAGATGGTATTCATGCTGCCACGCCGGTTTCTCGTCACGTATCTGCGATTGTGCACGACGTCCCCAGTTTCCGCGCCAGTAAAGTGGAAATCCCGGTAAATGCTGTCCGGCAGGATGGGCCCAGTGCACAAGGTCCCGTACTGGGACAGATATATGATTTTTTTCTTTTGAATTCAATACACGCCACCGCGATGAAATTTAAAAGCGGTTGAATAAATATGGCAATATGGTTAATTTAAATATTTAAATCAAATCAGCTATAACAGAGAGGTCCGCCATGAAGCAGGAAATACTGCAACCGTTAATTTTAAAAAATAAATCGAAAATAATTTATATCATTATGGATGGATTGGGAGGACTGGCAAGGGAAAAAGGTGGTAAAACCGAACTTGAAACCGCCCGGACTCCAGTAATGGATAACCTGGCCCGTCTGGGCTGCCTGGGTCTACTTGATCCGATAGGTTATGGAATGACCCCGGGATCAGGCCCGGCGCATCTGAGTTTATTTGGATATGATCCCCTTGAAGACAATGTCGGTCGGGGGATTCTATCGGCTCTTGGCGTTGATTTTCCGGTTACCGACCGCGATGTGTGTGCCCGGATGAATTTTTGCACAATTGATAATGATGGGCGTGTGGCAGATCGTCGCGCAGGGCGCATCGCGACCGAACTCAATCAAAAGTTGTGTAAAAAATTGCAGGATCAGATAAAATTATCGGACGGCATTGAATTCTTTCTCAGTACGGAATCTGAACATCGTGCCTTGCTGGTTATCCGGGGTGACGGTCTTGGGGGAAGAAATCAAGAGTTCTGCCTGGCTGCTGCCCTGGACATCGTGGATCTACCGCCGCGAGTTGTCATACTGAGC
>Ga0209536_100007458_pt1 | contig 16570 bp, 12 predicted proteins | sample DeeMarSeWOR28_12_FD_187461 | JGI IMG/M metagenome (GOLD analysis project Ga0209536, IMG submission 187461) | Marine sediment microbial communities from White Oak River estuary, North Carolina - WOR-2-8_12 (SPAdes) (version 2) | ecosystem: Environmental > Aquatic > Marine > Intertidal zone >... | reverse complement strand
ACATGTGCGCGGGTGAATTGATGCTCTTCCACGTCTAAGTCACTGACCCAGGTCCCTTCACCCCGCACCGCGACGACCAGCGAGCCGGCACCACCGACATCAGGGCGGTAACCAGAAACTAGATTCGGGCAGCCTAATACACCCACTTGGACAATCCCGTCTACGAGCAGCGCTAGTGCCATGGCATACTGATCGCCACGCAGAAATCCTTTAGTGCCATCAATCGGATCTAAGGTCCAAAATCGATTCGCAGGTTTACCATTGCCGTGATCGATCCAATCACAAACCCTTTCTGGATCAGTTCCGGAGTCTCCATCAGTGAAACGGGATACGAATGTCGTAACCCGATCCAGTGTCTCCCTTTCCTGTGGGTTCCTCAAAGTGGTCGAATCCTCCTCGCCTACCAGCGGGTCATTCGGAAAGGCATTTGCCAGCAGGTGTGCAATCAGAGCCTGAGAGGCAAAATCTGCTACTGTAACCGGAGAACGATCAGCCTTCGTGATTGCCGGACTGACCATCTCCGCTTCAACCTGTTTCATCAGCTTAGAAGACAGCCGCACAGCCTGAATCGCGAAGCTGGTCTCAGGTCTATTTAGATCAATCATGAGCGTTATTTTTCCCTTTCCAAAATTTCAACTTCATCCAAAGTAACATCAGCCTGATCCATTGCCACCACCCCGCTTAAATCATACGCCATCGCGCCGGTGATATGGACCGGAATGAAGCTGCCCACCGGAATTTCCCCTTCTACGATAACCAAGCCATCGATTTCCGGCGCATCTCGATATGAACGCGCGAGCGATATCCCGTCACCGTGTCCTTCTACGAGCGCATCTAATCTCCTCCCTATAAAGGCTTGATTCTTCTCCAGGGAGATACCTTGCTGCAGCGTCATCAAACGCTCCCAGCGGTCCCGTTTGATTTCAGCAGGGACTGGGTCTCCCAGTGGCTCGCTGGTTGTTCCAGGTTCAAAAGAGAATTCGAACGCTCCCACTCGATCAAAACGGATTTCCTCCAAGAAATCCAATAAGGTTTGGAATTCATGTTCAGTTTCGCCTGGATATCCTACGATGAATGTTGTGCGAATGGTCAAATCTGGAATGGCGGTACGCATCTTTTCCAGCGTACGATGCACCCAATCCACATTAGCTGGGCGTCTCATCCGCCGTAGCACATCGGGGTGAGCATGCTGTAGAGGGATATCCAGATAAGGGATGATTTTCGGATGAGTCGCCATCACTTCGATCAAACGATCAGTGACATATCCCGGGTAGGCGTACATAATCCGGATCCAATCCACACCACCTTGAGTCTCATCATCAGAAAGCGAGTTATCCAATGCAACTACCATCTCGGATAACAATTGAGCTAAACCATCTCTGTATCCTAAATCATGTCCATAATCAGTCGTATCTTGTGCGATTAAGATTAATTCTCTCACGCCTGAAGATTGCAGATATAGCGCTTCTTTTAGTATAGTTGATTTCGGTCGGCTCACTGCGCTCCCCTTGATCAAGGGGATTGCACAAAAAGCGCATGGTCGACGGCAGCCATCCGCGATCTTGATATAAGCGCTGGCTCCCTGGATCGCTGCTCGTAATGTGCCACGTTCATCTTTACCGACTTCGGAGGCCTCGGGCAGGTGGTACAAAGGCTCTGGATGCTTCTTATTCCGAATTTTCCGGACTACATCAACGATGTCCATCCACCTTCTCGTGCCCAGGATGCCATCGATGCCTGGGACCTCCCGGACTACCTCTGCACCATATCTCTGTGTTAAACAACCAGCTGCGATCAATATCTGGTTCTCATTTTTGATGGATGCCAGCTCACCAAGTACCTGTATCGATTCCTTTTTGGCTGGACCTATAAAACCACAAGTATTAACAATCAGCACCTCTGCCTGAGCCTGATCCATCTCAAAGCGATAGCCTGAATTAACCATTAATTGTCCCATTGACTCAGAGTCAACTGTATTTTTTGCACATCCTAATGATACTAAATGAAATGTCTTCGATATCATATATGCCTAGATCCTAGTTTATTTTTATCCATCAGACGCCGTTTCAGCAGTAGGGGTTTCTGCAGGTCCAGGTGTGCTGGTCGGCGTGATCGTGGGAGTTGGCTCTAAAACTCCTTCAGGCGTGAAAATCGTGTGTACTACTTCTCCATAAATGCCCAAACGGTCCAATTCGCGCTGATTGAAAAATACCTGTAAAGCGGCGCCGTTACCGGTCAATAGTTCTATCTTTTCCTCGCCAGAAAATGCATATGCAGTTCCTCTTAAAACTCGTCCTTCAAATTCGATCTCACCATCAACAATTACGCGCAGCCAGGCTCTTTGATCTGCCACAATATTGACTTGCACAGCCCCCACAAGATCAGGTGGCAATCCTACCTCTTCAGTGGCCTCTACTCCCTCTTCTTCCACAGCAATGGGTTCTATTGTAGGCGTAGCTGGTGGTGCTCCGGCAGATCGCACTTCAGTTGGTTGCGCTGATTCTTCGGGCGTTAATTCAATTGTCGGTTCAGTAGAGGGCAGCAACGCGTCTGCGATCGACACAACAGTCGGTGTAGGTTCTTGCCCTGTTCGAATAGCGTTGACCCTCATTGCAGCCCAGCTTACTGCAACCACCAGAATTAAGATCAGAAAACCACCCAGAACGAAGTCACCTGAGATCCACCGCCTTAATGGTGAACGCCCGGCTGTAGCACGTTTTTTATCGGATTTTCTGGATTGGGTTGCCTGCCTACCCACCAAGCGGGCCTGAATACCATCTGCATATTTTAACAACAATGGTTCCGGATCCAGACCCAGGAAGGTTGCATAGTTATTGAGCATTCCACGTGCCTGCACTGATGAGGGCAGTTCATCAAATGCGCCAGTTTCCAACGCCCGCAGATAATGAACCCTAAGATGTGTGTGTCGCTCGACATCATCTAACGATAATCCCAACATATCACGCTGGCGTTTTAATTGGTTGCCAAGGCTCTCAAAGATCGCTTTGACTTCTTCGGAGGAGGCTTCTCTCGTTTGAAATTCTGTGGGGAGAGTGGGGGATTGGATTTCTGGCGCGATGTCAGGTGTGGGTTCAGTACTAACCAGGATCGGTTCTATGTCAACACCCAGGTAACCAGCATAGGCGCGCAAAAAGCCTCTAGCCTGTACAGGTGATGGCAAATCATCAAAATTCCCATCTTCAATCGACTGCAAATAATGCAATCGAATGCGAGTCCCTTGAGCGACCTGCTCCAAAGAGATATCGCGTGCCTGACGTTCTTCTTTTAGGCGCTGACCTACCGACTCACTCATCCATCCGATTCCAAGTGTAATTTCCGATTTTACCAATTATACAGCAGACATAAAAACCGGCCTAGCAGCGAAGAGGCCGCCCAGGCCGGTAACTGTGGTGATTGGATGCAATAACAACTCAAATTTGGACTGAGATTGATAACTTCAGCACGCTGATCCTATGCTTCAGGGGTGTCCGTTTCGGTTTCTTCGACTTCTTCAAAGTCAGTGACCTCTTCGACGCTCTCGTCTTGCTCTATTTCAGCCGATACATCTGCTTCGGTCTCCAGGAAATCCATTTCAACCATTGATGATTCTTCAGTGACTTCGGCTTCTACCTCAGCAGCAGTTTCTGCTGCCCCACTTTCGAACTCTTCAAGGACGGTTTCTGGGCTCTCACCCTCACGATAAACGATCACTTTAATCTCAGGAACAAGATCGACTGTTAAACGCACCGGGACATTGTGTACACCGATCTTCCGCAGTGGTTGGGAATCAATCTGTCGGCGTACAATCTCAACACCAAGCCGCTCAGAAAGATCTTCTGCAATCATGTATGTTGTGATGGAACCATACAGCCTGTCTGTTTCACTTGCTCTAGCAGAAAAACTGAGAACCAACCCTTCCATTTGCTCCGCAACGCTGCTCATCTCTTGATTGAGAGCATCACGCTGTTTTGCCGCATTCTCACGGATATAATCCGCACTTTTCAATGCACCAGGCGTTGCCAGAACTGCCAGCTGCTGAGGAATTAAATAGTTCCGTCCATATCCAGCAGCAACTTTCTTTACCTCACCCGCACGACCAAGTTTGTAAATATCTTTCAGTAATAGAACCTTCATTTTTTCAAGCCCTTTCCTAAACTAAACTTCTTTATTTTGTCTTTCGATCCAAGAATGCACTCATTAAGACCTGAATCAACCAGACAAACGATGACCCGGGCGAAGGGTACAACGCTCCGGGCAAAGCGATTTTACCAGAAGGGTGAATCCGCGTCAACGACCAGTATCTGCTTATTAAGACGCTGCTCATCTCCATTTTCAATCACCTGATATAATCAAAAGATGCCCAATCGTGTCCGTTCTATACGTGCGGAGGCTGTTGTTCTTCGCCATAGCGAAATGGGGGAAGCTGATCGTTTGCTGTCGCTTTACACACGGCAGTTGGGCAAAGTTCGCGCCATTGCCAAGGGGATACGGAAAATTCACTCTCGTAAAGCAGGGCATTTGGAACCATTTACCCACGTTCGATTGCAGTTTGCCCGGGGGCGAGATTTATTTATTATCACTCAGGCTGAAACTATTGACTCCTTCTTAACCTTAAGAGAAAACCTCACCCTATTAGGACATGCTGCCTATGTAATCGAACTGCTCGATCGCTTTACCTATGATGAAGATGAGAACCCTGGTCTCTTTAGACTGCTAGTCAACACGCTTTCTCGCTTGAATACAGGACCTGATTTTCAGACTATCGTGCATTACTATGAAATTCGTCTCTTGGACCTGCTCGGCTATCGCCCACATTTGTTCAAATGTGCGCATTGTGAGGCGGAGATAAAACCTGAAGACCAATTTTTCTCTGCAGAACAAGGGGGTGTGCTTTGTCCACGCTGTGGTAAAGACGAGCGCGAGACCCGTCTGATCAGCATGCCCGCACTCAAAATCCTGCGCCACTTTCAACGCAGTTCCTATACAGATGCACAGCGCGCCTCCATAACCCCAAGGATTAACCAAGAGATAGAGACCATCATGCTTTACTACATCACATATAAACTGGAACGAGGTTTAAACACGCCAACTTTCTTGCGCCGCATAAAATATTAAAGAAATCGGTATGCCAGGTTGGTTAGTGAGATCTACCAGTGTGATGTAGGCTTCCCTGCTGTCTCAACACAAGTATCTTTTTCCTGGCGACAGCTTTGAACTGCGCCATGAACAGCTGGAACAATTCTTAATGCTATACTTGATATATATATATGACAGTATCTTGCAAAAGTCGACCAATTAATTTATCATTATTTTCGAATGAAATCAGCCACCTCAAGAGTTCCTGACAGACCAATTATCGGTACACTCAATGAAATGTCGCTCCATGCGGCTCTAAAGAAGTGGTACATGCAGCCTGGTGATGAGCTGGAAAAGAAAGTCAGCGGCTATGTCGTCGACATTGTGAGAGATGATTTGCTGGTAGAGATACAAACCCGTAATTTCTCCGCCCTAAAGCACAAGCTCTCCAATCTGACGGCCCAACATCGTGTACGCCTGGTGCATCCAATACCGAGTGAGAAATGGATCCTTCGCGTCAGCACGAATAGTCATAAACAAATCAGCAGACGCAAATCCCCAAAGCGCGGTTGCGTGGAACATCTGTTCTCGGAGCTGGTCAGCTTTCCGAAGCTTGCTGGCAATCAGAACTTCTCTATCGAAGTGCTGCTAACGCAAGAAGAAGAGATATGGAAAAATGACGGCGAGGGCAGCTGGCGCCGCAAAAGATGGAGCATAACAAACCGTCGCTTGTTGAAAGTGCTCGAAAGCGTTATACTGACATCCATCAAGGATTATCAGAACCTGCTACCTTCTTCCTTGCCGCAAGAATTCACTACCACCAATCTCAAGTGCGCGCTGGGTTTGAACTATCGATTGGCGGGAAAAATGGCTTATTGTCTCCGAGAGATGGGTGCCATCAAGCAGGTTGGAAAACAGGGAAAAGCCTTCCTCTACACCCTTGATCAACCGTAGGAGTACAGACTGTGTGGACACTGACCATCCGTTCCCCTTTAGGCGAGCCTAAAGAATACAAACTGAAATCAGGTAAAAACAGCGTTGGTCGACGGATCGATAATGACATTGTAATTTCTGATCCCTCTGCATCGCGCGTGCATGCCGAATTCGTTTACGACCCAGAAGCGGATACGGTTACCATTATCGATCTAAACAGTACCAATGGGACATATGTAAACCGCGAGCGCCTCACTACTCCACAAACAGTCACGCAGGCTGATAGCATTCGCATCGGTGAACACGTTATGACGTTATGGACCAGCAATCTGCTGCCAGGCCAGACCCTGCCAACACCAGACAGAATGCGGATTACTCGCGAATTGGTGCTAGAGTCACTGGATCATCACGCCGTCCTGCTGTATGAAGTCGCTTCTCGTTTGAACACCGTTGTCGATCTAGACACCGCTCTTTCCGAGGTCGCAAAATTGGTGAAGGTGCCGATGGGCGCAGACAAGTGCGAAGTCATCTTGGCTGAAGATTTCGACCGGCTAGCAGAACTGGGTTTTGCCACTTCGATCGCTCATCAGGCTCTCAACCAGCGTTCTGCAGTAATCGTCCAGGATGTCCCTTCAAACCCCGCCTTGGGAAAAAGTGCCTCCCTGCTGCGTATCCGCACAGCGATGTGTGTTCCGGTTATTAGCAGCAGTGAGGTGCTCGCGCTGATCTATGTTTACAAAACCCGCCCACAAGCCCGCCCCTTCGACCAGCGCGACCTGCAACTTGCGGTCGCCATCAGCCATCAAGCTGCTCTGACCATCCAGCGAATGCACCTCTTGAAACGTGTCCAGAGGGAACAAGTCGCCAGTCAGCTGTTGAGACGTTTCCTCTCCCCTCAAGAAGCTGACTACCTGCTCAAAGATTATCTTGAGACAGGACAGCTGCCGGAGCTCGCCGAGCTCACCCTGACCATCCTGGTTGCCGATGTACGGGATTCCTCAGGCATGGCAGAGCGTCTTGGTGCCCGTCAATTCGGCGAAATCCTAGCCCGATACTATCAGAACATGACCGATGTAATATTCAAGTATGATGGCGTGTTAAACAAATATCTCGGTGATGGGCTCATGGCTGTGTTTGGGATGACTGAACAGCAGCCTAAACCTGAAATGCGTGCAGTGCGCGTGGCGGTTGAAATGTTGGAACAATTGAAAACTCTAAACGAGAAAACTGGAGAACAAATCGAGATCGGTATTGGAATCAACACTGGATCAGCAGTTGCCGGTTATTTGGGAACTGTGGAGCATGTCGAGCTCACTGTTTTAGGGGATTCAGTTAACGCTGCCTGGGGTTTTGAAGCGCTTGCTCGCCCGAACCGCATCTTTATTGGTCCTGAAACATTCCAGGCGGTTTCGGGAGATTTCAACATCATTCCACAGGGAGAGGTTGTGATGAAGAACCGCACTCAACCCCTCGAAGCCTATGAAGTCTTGCCTAAATAAACTACAAACCTCCCGCGCCATACTTGCGGGAGATTCGTTTGAAAGATATTTCTTACTCCACAATAGGTAGGAGTGAGACCGTATTTAACTTCTGGTTATTCTGTCTCTTCTTCGAGTTCTTCTTCCATCAACGGGCGTTTGAGAATGATCTCAGCACCTTCTCGCACACCGGCCATGCCGACCACTTCCCAGCCATCCCTTCCTAGACCATCTAGATACTCGTAGAGCATCTCGCCCATCGGTTGGCCGCCCTCCATCTTAGCGATATCCTGACCGTCCACCATCATCACCACCCCCCCATACGTCCTCAGGACCATATAATCCCATTTCTGCAGTTCCTGCATTTGGTAAGCCTCCTTCTCGCGTTGATACATTGAATTTTGGATAGTATAGCATGAATTGCTCACAAAGACACTACCTTACCCATGCTGTAAGCAAAAATTCGTATCAACGCTAAATCCTTTCTGTATGGTATCATTTCTCCGATGTCATCAAGAAGATTGACCAACCAACAATTAGCCGACATCTTCACACGCATCGCCGACTTACTCGAGATTAAAGGCGAGGTAATCTATAAGACATTGGCCTATCGGCGGGCAGCCGAGAATCTCATCGAACTGAGTCGCGACGCCTATGATGTCTGGCAAGAAGGCAGCCTGACCGATATCCCTGGCGTGGGCAAAGCGATTGCTGAGAAAATTGACGAGTTATTCTCCACCGGAGAGCTTAATTTTTTAATCAAACTAGAAGCCGAAGTACCCCCCAGCCTGGTTGAGATTCTCAAGGTGCCCGATGTTGGCCCCAAGAAAGTTGCTATTTTCTGGCGTGAGGCGGGTATCACCGACCTATCAGGGTTGGAAGCTGCTGCCCGAGCTGGTGAACTCCGCCAGCTCCCTGGTATGGGCGCCAAATCGGAAGCCAAGATTATCGCTGGAATTGAATCACTGGCGCGCCGCACAGGTCGCACTCCCTTGGGAGAGGCCTGGCCTTTCGCCCAGGGATTGCTCACAATGTTTAGAGGGTTGCCAGGGGTTGCAGCAGCCAATGCAGGAGGCAGTCTGCGGCGTATGCGTGCTACCGTCGGCGACTTGGATCTACTGGTAGCAGCTCATGATTCAGCGCCTGCGATGGATGCTTTTGTCAATCACCCCCAGGTGATAGATGTCCTGGGCCAAGGTGAAACCAAATCCAGCGTAGAGTTCGACAACGGTCTGCGCGCTCAACTTTGGGTGCACCCCCCAGAGCACTACGGCACAGCCCTACAGTACGCTACTGGTTCTAAAGACCACAATGTGCGTCTGCGTGAATTGGCTCTCAAACAAGGTCTATCCCTTTCAGAGCACGCCCTTACTAGAAAGGATGGCTCCCAGATCCTGGCTGCAACTGAAGAAGAGGTTTATGCCGCGGTAGGACTACCCTGGATCCCACCTGAATTGCGTGAGGATCGCGGTGAAGTTCAAGCTGCCAAAGAAAACAGGCTGCCAGACCTGATCTCCTTGGAAGATATTCATGCTGAACTGCACAGCCACAGCACCTGGAGCGATGGAACCCTTTCCATCGAGCAGATGGCTAAGGAGGCCATCAGCCGAGGTTATCATGTGCTCGCCATCACCGACCACTCCGGCAGTTTGGCGATTGCTGGCGGGCTTCAGGCGGACGAATTACCCCGCCAACGCACCGAAATTGACTCGGTACAACGCCAATTAGGTGATCAAATACGACTGCTCCAGGGCGCTGAAATCGAGATACGCGCTGATGGTTCGCTGGATTACCCAGATGAGGTGCTCGCCAGTCTGGACATTGTCGTTGCTTCGTTACATGTCAGCTTGCGCCAGCCACGTCAGCAGGTCACTGCCCGCTTGCTGAATGCCATCCGTAATCCACACATAGATATCATCGCGCATCCCAGCGGGCGTCTGCTGCCAAATCGGGAAGGTGCCGATTTAGATATGGACGCAGTCTTAGATGCTGCAGCGGAATACGGCACAGCCCTCGAGATTAATGCCCATCCCAGCCGACTTGATCTGGAAGATATCTATGCCCGCAGAGCCACCGAAATGGGCATCCCCCTGAGTATCAACACCGATGCTCACAGTCCAGCTGATCTGGATATGCTACATTTCGGGGTGGCAACCGCTCGCCGCGGCTGGGTTGAAGCCAAAAATGTGATCAACACCTGGGATACAGACGCTCTGCAGGAATGGCTTCTGACAAGGAAAATTCTTGACCCAGGTTGACCTACAACACTGATCATGATCCCGGTCTGATCCATTCCATCAGCTCCCGAAATCCGTTGGTAGTCTTTCCTATAACAAGCACGAGCGAAGATTTGCCCCGGAACTGAACACGGCCCTTCGAAATCATTGACCTTGACCGGCTAGCTCGACCATGGTAGACTGTAAACGTTACTGCTTCTAAAGAAAATCTCAAGAAAAAGGAGGCGCGTTTTATTATGAGTGTCAACAAAAGTGTTCCCCAACCCTTATTAGCGCGCCTCGTGTCCGTTGAATGAGATAAGCATTTGAGTCTGAATCTCATCGGCCACAGGTAACTCTGTGGCTTTTATCGTTAAATCAGGATATCCGGTCGCGGTGCGTTCATACTCTCCAGCGACCGTTTCCGTTTAACAGCGCTTGCTGGACATCATCAAAAAATTGTACCAAAAGGTTTATTGATCAAGATTACTGAGATAAGGAAGATGACTGACTACAACAAAGCTATGAAGAAACACTTGCGTACCCAAGAACTACGCAAAGCCTGTAAGAAGACCAAACGCAGGCAGAAGACAAAAAAACCTCGACGAAAAAATTGGATCGACGCTGCCTACGACGAGTATGATGAACTCAAATTTGATACATTCGAGCGTATCATGCCGCGTGGCGAACGCGAACGCCGCCGCAGTGTTGAACAGATGACAAATGCCAATGCGGAAATAAACCGACCCGAAGAAGAATTTACAGCAAAAAGCCCTCAGGAACCTTCGGGAGACCCAGATAGGCTGCAAGGTCAGGTGATCGAGGTGAGCACTGGGATGTGCCGGGTGAATCTGGGTGAAGAATCAATTTTATGTTCTCTCCGGGGATCACTCACCGCGGCTGAAACAGGCTTTACCAATATAGTCGCAGTAGGAGACCGTGTAGTTGTCAGCAAGAATGGCTCATCCGAAGGTGTTATTGAAGCTATCCTACCCAGAGATAAAATTCTAGCGCGCCCTGATGTCTTCTACAACCATCTGCGCCAGATAGTGGTTGCCAATGCCGACCAAGTCCTCATCGTTGCCTCCTGGAGACAACCGCATCTCTGGGCAGAGCTGATCGATCGCTACCTGATCGCGTCTGAAATCAATGACCTCACCGGATTAATCTGCATCAACAAGATTGATTTGGTTGAGGATCAGGCTGAATTTAAGGCTGCCATCCATCCCTACCTCCAACTGGGAATTCAGCTGATCTTGACCAGCGCCAGAGATGGCACTGGAATCCACCAGCTCAGAGAGGTACTCCGCGATCATACCACCGTGCTGACTGGGCTATCTGGAGTAGGCAAATCTTCATTATTGAACGCTGTACATACTGGTCTGCAGCTGCGCACAAAGCAGGTCAGTTCCCGCTGGAGCCAAGGGCGCCATACCACCTCTCTATCATCTTTACTGCCATTGGATTTTGGTGGTTATGTCATAGATACGCCGGGCATCCGTGAGTTCGGTCTCGTTGGAGTCCACCGTTCGGATTTGGCATATCACTTCCCGGAGATGGCTCGCTTAGCAAACCGCTGCCAGTTCACCGATTGCACCCATCTAGATGAACCAGCGTGCGCAATCCGTCGAGCAGTCGCTACCAACGCGATTTCTGAAAATCGCTACCATAGCTATCAAAAAATCTATGCAACGCTGCCTGAGTAAAATATTATGATAGATTTAAAACTATGAAAATGAAAATTTCCTGCACCCCCAGACGGATTCATCAAATCAGGACGGTAGTATCTACAATATCCTTGAGGGTAATCTTACTCAGCTATAAGTTTTAACTTACTGGAACTCGATCACCAATATAACTCATTAGTGATGGTATGCAGCCTTCCGGCACCTGTATACCATCGCTTTCTCATCAAGGACCAGGCAGCTTGAAGTTATCAAACAGATTTCCCAGACTTTTACCAATGTCCGTGAGTGGTCCCAGTGCTTCACAACCGGTCAATAAAAGGGAAATCGACACAAAAACCCAGATGATTCTTCTCTTCAGGAGTTTCATCGCGTTCACCTCAATGAAATTAAACCACAAAAAACGCTGTCGTTTGACTTCTCAATATCAGCCATTTTACCCCACGATTGTCTATTATAATTAACCCCTTGCAAGCTTCGAGGTTCACGATTATTCTCTTCACAGAATGATCAGAATATAGGATTTTATCAGCAATGACACAATTATCTCCCCTCGAGCCCCTTAATTCGCCCGAATTCAAGACTATGCTCCAGCAATGCATTCACTGTGGTCTGTGCTTGGAAGCTTGTCCAACCTATTCTGTATTTGGGACTGAGATGGACGCCCCGCGAGGGCGTATTGCCATGATGCGGGCAGCCTCCGAGGGACGCATCGGATTGACAGACAGTTTTCAGGATCACATCACACTGTGCCTGGCCTGCCGGGCATGTGAAACAGCTTGCCCCTCCGGCGTCAGATATGGTTCACTTGTTGAAGTTGTCCGCAGCACCATCGAAGATAATCGATCCCCTGGTCTCCTTGAAAGATTCATACGATGGCTGACGCTTCGCCAGATGCTTCCAAGGGCAGGTCGATTGCGATTGGTTGCCAGAATGATGCGGCTCTACCAGGTCAGCGGATTACAGCATCTTGCACATACCCTGAACCTGCTGCCCGGACAATTACAAATGATGGAGAGCCTGCTACCGTCGGTTTCTACGAACTACCCTAACTATCGCCATCCAGCCCCCCATTTCGGTGCTAAACGCGGAAAGGTGGCTTTTTTCCACGGCTGTGTGCAGGACGCTTTCCTGGCAGGCGTCAACCAGGCCACCATCCGTGTGCTGCAGCGGAACGGATTTGAGGTACATTTTCCCAAGCACCAAACCTGCTGCGGCGCAGCTCAGCTGCACTTAGGAGAACAGGAGCTGGCCAAAGAACTTGCCAGGCGGAACATAGATGCGTTCCTTGAGATGGAGGATTCTTTTGAGTCTGGTTTCCTTGCTATCATCAACAATGCCGGTGGCTGTGGTGCTACTCTAAAAGAATATGACCACCTGCTGCAGAATGACTCGCTGTATGCAGAAAAGACAAAAACCTTCGTAGCTCGAGTCCAGGACATCTCTGAATTCTTGGACAAAAATCTGCGCATCAAACCTCAAGGTGAGCTGCAGCTGCGTGTGACATATGCTGACTCGTGTCATTTGCGGCATGCACAGAAAGTCGTACAGCAGCCTCGCCGCCTGTTGGAATCTATCCCCGGCTTGGAGCTGGTGGAACTAGATCGACCCGACCTTTGTTGCGGCAGTGCAGGTGTGTACAACCTCCAAAAACCGGATCCAGCCAACGCCATTCTCGATGAAAAAATGGCTGACATCGCCAAAACCGGTGCAGATATAATCGTAACTACCAACACAGGTTGTTATTTTCAACTTCTACACGGCGGAAAACAAACGGGCTCATCTGCGCAGGTGGTTCACCTGGTCGAACTGCTCGATAAATCCTACGCTGTCGAAGCCGGCGAAGAGACAACCAAGAAGCTGTTTGTCTGATCGTCGTGATCTACCATGTGGTTTTATCTCTTATAAAAAACATCTATATCCTTGACCAATAACTTTCTGTTAAGCCCGGTTAGAATAATATTCATCCTTTCTACCAGAACAAATTTCAGAGGCGATCCATGCTAAACGATACTGCGGAACTGGCCCTCAGAGCTCTGCTCTCTCCCAACCAAGTCGTCACTGACCCGGTCGAACTGATCACCTATGAAGTTGACGCGGCACAGGATCGTGGTCTTCCAGATGGTGTGGTTTTCCCAGAAACTTCAGAGCAAGTCCAGCAGCTCGTCGAATGGGCGCGAGAATATCAGGTCCCACTGGTGGCACGCGGAGCAGGTACCGGCCTTTCTGGCGGTGCTGTTGCCCATTTAGGGGGAGTCATACCCACATTCTCTCGCATGAACCGTATTCTAGTGCTGGATACCGCTGGACGCAGCGCGGTAGTTCAACCTGGTGTGGTCAATCAGGTGCTGGATGGGAACGCCCAGTCCTCGAATTTATATTACCCGCCAGACCCTGCCAGTGGACAAACCTCGACATTGGGAGGCAATGTTGCTGAGAACGCTGGCGGACCTCACTGTTTTAAATACGGGGTCACCACAAATTACATCACCGGTTTGGAAGTTGTCCTGGCAGATGGACAAATCGTACAGCTCGGCGGTCCATCCCTGGATTATCCTGGATATGATCTGGTCGGATTGTTCACCGGCAGCGAAGGAACCTTAGGAGTGATCACTAAGATAAACCTGCGCTTGCTGCGGAAGCCACCAGCCGTCAGGACTTTGATGGCCGCGTTTGATTCCGTCGAGCAAGCCGGCGGTTCGGTTTCTGCTGTAATCGCTACTGGATTGGTTCCGGCGACTATGGAGATGATGGATCAGAAAATCGCTCGCATTGTTGAAGACTACGCTCACCCAGGCATTCCCACGGACGCAGGCGCATTAGTGATCATTGAAGTAGATGGTTATTCCGCCAGTTTGGAATTCCAGATGTCAGAAATCATCCGTATCGTCACAGAATACGGCGCTCGCGATCTGCGAATCGCCCAAACCAGCGAGGAGCGAGACAAGATTTGGTTTGCTCGCAAGAGCGCTGCCGGTGCCATCGCGCGCCTGGCCCCTGCATACTACCTGGTCGACGGAACGGTGCCCCGCAGTAAGTTGGCAAAGGCTTTAGCCATTTCTAACCAAATTTGTAATGAATATGAACTGCTGGTCGGTTATGTCTTCCACGCAGGCGATGGCAACCTTCACCCTCTCATCCTGATGTATCCAGAGGATTCAGAACAAGTCGCCCGGGTCCACCAGGCGGGGCATGAGTTCATGCAGGAGGTTGTCCGTTTGGGTGGCAGTATCAGCGGTGAGCATGGTGTGGGCATTGAAAAACGATCTTACCTCTCACTCATGTACACACCTGAAGAACTGGGGGTGATGTATGATATTAAACGCGCCTTTGACCCGAAGAATCTGTTCAATCCAGGTAAAATCTTTCCAGATGATGTGCCTGAGATTACCATCAGCAAGCCAGGAGTCACCATCCCCATTGGTTCATTCATACCTGCTACTGCGGAAGAGGCTGCAGAGGGTCTCTCAAACCTTGCCTCGACCGGTCAAGCGGTAGAAATTACCGGGAAAGATAAAAACAAAGATTCATCCCATCGGCCAGATCATGTGATTCTCTCAACCCGCCGGTTATCCGGGATCTATGATTACGCACCTGACGATTTATATATTACCGCCGGTGCAGGTACAAAACTATCTGAGCTGCAATTTTCCTTGGAGAAGGACAGAAAATTTTTACCTCTGCTATCACCCTGGCCTCAATCCACGCTTGGAGGATTGTTGGCTGTAAACTTCAATGCCCCTCTGCGTATGCGATATGGGGCTATCCGCGACCAGGTGCTTGCAATGACTATCGTCCTGGGTGATGGGCGCGTGATCCATGCAGGTCGACCGGTGGTAAAGAACGTAGCGGGATATGATATTCCAAAAGTTATGATCGGCTCCTATGGCACCCTTGGATTAATCGCCGAGGTCACTTTTAAGCTCAACACGCTGCCACAAACCCGTCGCAGTTTATTATTTCCTGTCGAGAAAATTGACCAAAGTCTCACCCTGGGGAGCACAGCTCTTTCACAAGCGCTGGTGTCTTCAGCGATTACACTTTCCCACGGCATACCTTTATCAACCCTAATCGATTCAGAGAATATTGATATGCTGACGTATCTGATCTATACTGCGGAGGGTCTAATCGAAGACGTAGATACCGAATTGGAAATCGTCCGCGACCGTCTGGTTGAAAACGGTGCACCTGAACCCATTGTGGTCGAGAATTTCTCCGGCAACGATCTGTGGATACATTTGTTAGGAGCAAACACCACCGAGGCAGTGAAAGTACGCTCTGGTGTACCGGTAAAAGATTTGCCCACTTACACTCTAAAATGTGCCAAGAGTCTTAAGGCTGGGGCTTACCTGGTGGATTTCGCCAATGGAATGCTTTACGCCACCGCGAGCCCGGATGGAGTAGGCGAAGCCCAGGCCTGGGTGGATGAGCTGCGCAAACCAGCATTGGCTGCGTCTGGTTATACAATTATCCTGGAGTCCCCATCAGAATGGGGTGACAAATTGGATCCCTGGGGTTATACGCCTGATGCCCTGCATCTCATGCAAGCGCTTAAATCTCGTTGGGACCCTGCGGGCATCCTAAATCCAGGTACCTTCCTCCAACTGTAGTAGCATCATCACTCCCTTCAGCATCCCCGCTGACGAAGCTCTCATTACCCATCCCCGTTAGGTTCTCCACACCCTATCGCTTGTCGAGCGGCGCCCCAGGACCTTAAATGCCTTTGCAGTTCTCTTGCCAACTCTTTCTCCGCGAGTATAATCAATTAAATATTACCCTGTGATTTGGCACATTCTGTGCACCAAAGTGAATAATTATGGCTAAAACCTATCTTGAAAGTTTGTTAGGCGACAAAGAAAAGATCATCCTCATCTCCAGGCAGCATTGGTTCATCCTGCTCAGCTCCATCTTCCTGGAGCTGGTTTTCATCCTGGCAATCATCATCCTTTTCACCTTGGCACTCATTTTCATCCCTGCAGCCTCACCACTACTGGCATTAGGTTATTTGTTGCTCATCATCCCATTAGCTTTCATGGCGTATGACATCATCGTGTGGTCTAACCGTCAGTACATTGTCACCAATCGACGGGTGATGCATTTGTCGGGTGTTTTCAATAAAAGCGTCACCGACTCATCCCTTGAGAAAGTCAACGATGTGAAGATGGAACAATCTGCTTTGGGA
>Ga0209536_100007456_pt1 | contig 16571 bp, 9 predicted proteins | sample DeeMarSeWOR28_12_FD_187461 | JGI IMG/M metagenome (GOLD analysis project Ga0209536, IMG submission 187461) | Marine sediment microbial communities from White Oak River estuary, North Carolina - WOR-2-8_12 (SPAdes) (version 2) | ecosystem: Environmental > Aquatic > Marine > Intertidal zone >... | reverse complement strand
TCTGGTTGAGCACCTTCAGCGTACGAGTGAGCACCTGTTCCAGGTCCAGGCTGGCAGAGAGCTCGGTGATCAGGCGCAGTAGGGTTTCGGTGCGCTGGTGGGCGCGCGCCAGTTGCTCTGTTCGCTCGCGCACACGCTGGTCGAGTTCATTCGTCAGGCTGCTTGTCTCTGCATACAGGCGTCCATTCTGTATGGCGATTGCAGCCTGGTTGCTGATAGTTTTTGCCAACCCGACTTCATCTCCGGTGTAATGGTATGGTTGCGCTGAGTGTACCAGCAAGATGCCGTGCAGGTCGCTTCCTGTGGCCAGCGACAGCGCAAGCAGTGACTGCGTGCCGATCTCGTCCAGATACTCCATGAGAGGTGCCAGCTCTTCTTCCGAGCTCACGTCCTCGCAATAATAGACCCCCAGGGTCTGACGCAGGCGCTCGAAAATCGGGGCGTCTGGAATTGTGCGCGGTATGGTCACCTCTCGAGATGGGAGTTCGGCCTTCAGCACCGCCGTTCCCGAGGTATCCAACATAACCGCTGAGACAGCAGTGCAGTTGAGTGTTTCGATGAGCTCCTGGAGTATGATCGAAAGCAGATGGTCGGGGTCGAGAGAACTGCTCAATTGGGTGGAGAAGCGGTTGAGCATTTCCAGGCGCTGCGAACGCTGGTCGAGGTCTGTGGCTCGGGATACGATCTGCTGGTATAGGTTTGCATTTTCCAGGGCAACCGCCGCCTGTCCTGCAAAAGCAATGGCAATCTGTATATGCTCGGCGTTGTAAAAGTCTTCCTCGTCCTTTTCCAGGGCGATAACACCGATTACCTCGCCGCCAGCAACAAGGGGTAGCCCCAGCCAGGAGCGGTTCGGATTTTCCACCAGGGAGGGGAAGCGAGGGTCATTGCGTACATCCCCTACATAGATCGCCTGGCAGGTATCGATCATCTCACGCAGCAAGACGCTATCTTCGATCAAGATCGAAAGCCCGGTGCGGACATCACTGTCCGCAAATCCACGCGTACCGTGCACGAACATCTGGTCATCCTGGCGCAGCCACAGCGTGCCGGTGTTGAATGGCAGGATTGCTTCAAGCTGGTCAAGCAATGAGCCAACCAGTTCCTCAGGCTGCAGGTTGGAGGAGATGATTGCTGCTGCTCCGGTCAGTGCCTGGAGCTGGTTGGCTCGCAGCTCCGCTGCCCGGAACAACCGTGAGTATTCCAGGTTCAGCGCGGTTTGCTGGGTCAAGGAGGTCACCAGTGCCTGGGCATCGATTGAAAAGGCTTCAGGAACCTTGAAATTCTCGACCACCAGCACACCTAAGGGATCAGTTCCTGGGGCTTTCTGCAGCGGCACAGCCATGCTGGAGACCGGCAGCAAGCCATCGGTGGCATCATGATAATTGAGCAGCATATCCGAGGTCAGGTTGTACAGAGTGGGGAAATTCACTTCCTCTACCCGGATAGGCTGGTTCTTGGAGAACGCCTTGCCGGGCAGGGCTTCTCCGGGCCGGTAGTGGATCTGCATAATCTTTTCCTGAAGCATGTATCCCGCGGCCGCCTGTGGTATGAGCTGTTCTTTCTTCGGATCCCAGATCACTACCAGGCTGGCCTGGGCCGACGGCAGGACATGCAGAGCGCTCTCAACAAGGGTTTGTAAGATCCGTTCTGGCTCAAGGTTGCTCAACTGGCGGTTGAAGTCCAGAAGCAGATTCACTTCAGCCAGGTGCTGGCTGATCTCCAGGAGCAGGTTCAAGTTCTGCAGCGTGATGGCGACATTCCGAGCCAGCAGAGAGAAGAGCTGCTCATCCTCCGTTGTGAATGGCGCCAGAGGTTTCTGGCTGATGGCCAATATCGCAGAGTCCAGTCTTGCTCCGATAAAGATCGGTATGCAGATGAAGGATTTAGCCTCCAGTGTGTGCAGCAGTGGGGAAGCAGACCACTCGGAATCCGTCCCCAAGCGGGAGACCAGGATTTGCTCGCCGCTTTGCAAGGTGTGCAGCAGTGGGTTGCGTTGTCCGATGAGCGCGTCGATCTGGATATTGCTCGGCACACGACCCAGACTGTGCAGCAGATGCGGTCCAAGGTGCCCGGGCTCGACGATCAGGGCAATATCCATGTCCATACGGGTTAATATCTCTCGCCCGAAGACCATCAAGACACTGGAACGATCGCCCTGCCGACTGACGACCTCAGAGATATCCATGCCGGAACGGATGCGAGCTGCCCGCTGGCTGAGCTGCTGGACGGCGATAGTCTGCTCCAGATCTTTATGCATCAAGATTGGTAGGTGGCTGTGTGCTGTATGTACAGCCTGCTCAGCTCGGGCCAGGTCTTCCTGAATACGCTCAGCACGGGACTTGAGCCCGCGAATATTCCGGTGGCTTGTAATGACGTAGAAAGCCTGCTGGACGAAAATCTCAAGCGATTCCAGGGTCTGGAGATCAGGGCGCAGGTGATCGCGCGGTTCCTGCAGGGTGATAATACCCAATGGCTGCCCGTCGTGGTCGGTCAATGGGATGAAAAGCAGATCCCCGGGCTGCCAGACGTAGCCAGATGCTGCCTTATCAGCTTCGTGATGTGTATCTGTAGGGGATTTTTCAACCGGAACGAAGGTTGCATTCCCCAGTGCGAACTCTGGCAACATCAATTCGCTGTAGCTGGCCCATGATACCGGTGCGCTTCCTTCTCCTGGGGCGGAGACCTCGCCGCCTTCAACTCCGGTTGGAGAGATCAGCTGTTCTTGATCTGGGTCGTAATAATTAATGGATACTCGATCGAACAGGGTCGATTCCTGTATCGTCGAAGCAATCTTAGTCAGGGAAATTTCCAGCGCTTCCAATGATCCATCATTCAGTGATGTGTTCAGCAGCTTGGCCAGCGATTCAACTCGCCGGTTGAGTAATTCACTCTGCCGGACGCGTTCCTGGTAGCGATAAGCGTTGCCCAGCGCAACCGCGGCCTGCAAAGCCAACGCCTCACAGATTTCCATCGCAGTCTGATCGAACAGGCGCGGTGTTTTTGAATGTAAATGGATCAGACCGGCAGGGTTGCCCTGGTAGCTAATCGGTACGATTAGTGATGAACGGATATCCAGGTGGGGAGGTGGACAGGAAGCTTCTGCATCGCCGGTTAGATCATGAGTATCTGATTCATAGTCATCGCAGATCAGCGCCTCTCCGCTCTGCAGAACATTCATTTCCAGAGTGGTCATGCTCCCCGGAATTGGATCTCCGATCTGGAGCAGTATTCCGGGCCAGGACATGGGTTGATCGTCATTATCCGGCACTGGCAGATCATCTCCATTATTGTCGAATAGAACGACATTGCCACAATCGGCATGTGTGGTCTGAAGCACTTCATCATACACTTGCTGAAGTATTTTATCGAGGTCGAGGTTCGTATTGAGCTCTCTGCTGAGGCGCGTTAACGAGGTGAGTTGGTCAACCCGTCGGCGCAGGGATTCATCCGTTTGGGTATACAGAGAGGCAGATTCGATCAGGCTGGCGAGCTGTCCACAGGCAGTAATGACCGTCTGCACATCGCTGTGGGCGAAGAAATGCGGCTGGTAGCTTCCGATCAAAAGCTCCCCAATCCCCCGGTCTCGAATGACCAATGGTGCAATTATGGCAGATTTCAAGCCCAGGCTGAATAGCATCGGGTGATACAGACGTGGCAGACGTGGATCATTCTGGATGTCGTCGCTGAACATGTAGTTCTGTGAACGGGAAACGCTCCGGGAAAATCCAGGGTCCTCTGATGATATCTGCCCCATTCGGATGGCAAATTCCGGTGAAATGCCGAAGAGTGAAGGCTTATGGAGGCGCAGCTGGCCGCGTTCCTTATCGAAGAGCAGCATCCCGACCTTATCTGCGTTCAGCAGTCGACCAAGGTCTTGCAGGGAATATTTCAAGACCTCGTCCATTGTGGCAGATGATCCGGTCAGGCTGGCGATGCGTCGGAGCGTTTCGGCGCGCTGTGCCCGGCGCTCCGATTGGTAGATCAGCTCGGCGTTCTCAACGATCGGCCCGACCTGCCCAGCGATAATCTCAAGCAGCCGTATATCATCCGGGTCGGAAGGGGATTTTTCCTGTTTATCGCCCACCAGGATATAACCCAGGCTTTTACCGCTGGAGGTCAAAGGCATCAGAACCATCTGCGTGATTCCGGCTGCGACAGCCAGATTATCGAACCCAAAAGCCTGGAGTTTGGGATCGGAAGCTGCCTGGGGAGCGATGATCGGTTCCCCTGACATCCACAGCTTCTCTGCCGGTGTTTCTGGTTTGATCACCGCGCTAGCCCATTCGATCACGTCATCATGCAGCCCCATAAAGGGGTGCTGCCCCTCCAGAGTGTGGCGGAACTCATCGTATAGAATAAAGCCAAGGAAATCGACATCGATCAGAGGTGCAATGCTTTCAATGAGGTGTGAGAACAGGTTCTTTACATCTCGTCCGGTGCCAACTGCTCTGGCAAGGTCAGCCAACCCGGCCAGTTCTTTCCCTCGCAGCTGTTCCTCTCTGTATAACAGCGCATTTTTTAAGGCGCTCGACGCCGGACCAGATAGGATCTGCAGGATGTCCAGGTCATTCCGGCTGTACGCTTCTTGTGACAGCGATCTGAGTTCAAGCGTGCCGATTAACTCTCCAGCATTGACCAGCGGGACGCCGAGAAATGATTGTGCAGGCAGGGCTTTCGGGTCTGGATTCGATACACCTGCAGTGACCCCATTCGTGCCCAGCTTTATGACTGGATTACGTTTTTCGAGCAGCTGCTCAGTAAATGCCCGAGAGCCTGGTTCATTGATATGGACTTCTAAAGCCTTTCCCCTGACTTCCGCCATGCTGGTCAGCCTGTAAACGGTTAGCTGAAGTCTTTCAGAATCATATATGGTGACCTCAGCGCTGTCGTACGGGACCAGGGTTTGGATATTCTCCAAGATCGCCTTGATTGTGGTCTCGATATCCAGGCTGGCGGCCATTGCCTGACCCAACTCGTTCAGTAGCGAGACCGCATTGCGAGCGTTGTGGTTGTTCGCTTCCTGACTGGCGTGCCCGTAATTCAGGTCTAACAGCGGCTGCACGGGCTGGAATGCGAGCAGATTAGCTTTGTTATCCCCGTAGGGGATGGAGTAATTGGTGATTTGGATGGTATGCCCGTTCAGGTGAAGCCGATGGTCGCCAGCAATCGAACAACTCTCGAAGAAGGCATCGCTGGGTCTGAATTTGCGGCTGATGTCTTCGATCGAGGGCAGCTCATCCCAGACATTCAGGTATTCTCGTGCACGACTGTTGATATAGGCGACGCGCCCTCCCGCCTGGACGATCAATATTGCTTCTTCAGGCTGGTCAGGCTCATCAAACTGAGACAATACCAGTGCGGTTTTCGTGGTGTCTGGCTGGGCGGGCTGTGCCTTGCGCAGCATAACCAAGGTCAGCAGCGCAGCCGACAGGCCAAGCATCACAAAAATAGTGCCTAGAATTGAAATATCTATTTGTGCCATGACGTTCCAGGTCTGCACCTCAGCCGACTAAGTCTGTGTTTATATATCCGACCTTCTGGCCTCTGCTGCGATTTCGGTTATCTCGCGAATATCAGCAAAATCATATTGGCTTGGCGATACAACCCCTACCGACATCGACATTAATGGAGTCTTGATCTGCTGTCCTGATTCATTGATCGTGACGACATAGCCCTGTTCACGGTCTATAAAGCTGTAATGGGCGAGCACATCCTCTGAGAAGCGTGTTTTTAAAGACTGCCTGATCTTTGGGGCGTTATCGTCGCTGGTTATGATAATGAAGCTATCACCACCGGCATGACCGATAAAATCATTCTGAGTGCCTTGGGCGTCTATCACTTCACCGATCATCATGGCGGTGAAACGCAGTACATCGTCGCCTGCGACGAAGCCATACACATCCTTGAAGGTATCAAAGTGATTGATGCGCACATCCATCAGCGCCCATGCGGGCTGCCGGATGATGCGCCGCAGCTGTTCTTCGATCAATCTGCCGGAAGGCAGCCCGGATCGGGGGTCGGTTAAGCTCTGCTGTTCCGCCCGGGAGATCGCTCGCTGGACGCGTAATTTCAGCTCTTCGATATCAAATGGTTTGGTGATATAGTCGTCCGCTCCCAGCTCAAGCCCCTGCAGCTTATCACTGCGTTCATCTTTCTGTGTGAGAAAGATGATCGGCACGTGGCTGGTGCGTGTGTTCGTCCGTAAAATTCGGCATACTTCGAAGCCATCGATATCCGGCAGCATAATATCGAGCACGATCAGGTGCGGCAGGCTCTGGCGAGTTTTCTCCAGCGCGTCATTGCCGCGTGGCGCTGTCTCTACTTCATAGTTGTGCCCGGTGAAGTAGATCTTCAGCATATTCAATATGTCAAAATCATCTTCGACGATCAATAGGCGAGGTTTACCCATCATGACCTCCTGGGAGATATCGATAACCGTTTGCGCTGCTTGCTCGATTCCTGCTGCATTACGGTACCATTTAAAATATGATTGCTTCAGTGACCCGGTTGTCACCAGGACTCGACCACCAGCTCCTCGATCCTGGGATATAAACGCGGGTGGAGGCTGGCGAAGGAAAGCTGGTGGTGGTCGCTATCCTCAAAACGAATATCGCGTTCGATTACCCGGCGGTCCCTGGTGGCATATAACACAACATCGGATTCGATCGTTCGCGCTGGAAAGATGATCAGACCCGCGCCAATCCGGGTGTTATGACCGATACAGCCGCCTAACACCGGTCGATTGGAATAGTTCAGCTGGCAGTTGCCGTCTCTGGCACGGATAGGGGTCAAGATCAGATTGAAATCTGTGAAGGTTGTCCCGGCGCCAATGAATGTATTGCGACCGACCACGCACATTTGCAAGCAGGTATTCTGGGCGACCATGCTGTTTTCCATGAGTGTGGTCATAAAAAGGGATGACCGGAATGGGAGAAACGAACCATCCCCTACGACGGACAGCATGAGCTGGCAGTCCTGGGAGATGTTGACGTTGCTGCCGATAATACAGTTTTCGATTACTGCCCCGGCATTGATAGTCACGTTATCGCCGATGATGGTCGGGCCATGAATGGTGGCATGCGGGTCGATGACGCAGTTGCGACCGACATGTACCAGCTCCGAGCTTTCCAGCACTTGCTTCCCCTCCAGCATAGCTTTGGAAAGAATCTTTAGCTTGTAGAAGGGGAATTTCTCGAGCTTCTCCTCGAACCGGGCGCCGCGGGTAAACTGTCCAAAGACGATATCGGCGATAAAGATATGCACCCATGAATCGATGGCGATCAAGCTGCGCCGCGGCACTTGAAAGGTCAGGTCACCCTGTTCATACGCCATGTAGGTTGGGACGTGATAATAGCCAGCTTCTGTACAATCCAGGTCGATTACTACTGGCTCGGCGGACATGGGTTCGATCTCGGAATGGATGCCTTCCGGGAAGTACCACAACTCGCTGAGATACAGGTCGCCGTCCGGCGTGTAAGATGTTGAAAGGGGGAGGGCGTGCTCTCTGAAGGCTGGGTCATTGGCAGAGCAGGCCGCCTGGCAGGGTCGCCGGCGCAGCTTCGCTTCTGCAAGGAATGCTTCCATATAGTAGCTGTCGAAATACAGGTTGTCCCTGTAGAGCAGGCATTCTTCTTCTACTCTAGGGAATTTAGCACCATATGGTAGCTCCAGCTCCCGGTGTGTGTGGGGAGCCAGTATATCCCTTTGAGCCAGCCACAGGGGTTTATTCTGGATGCGTAAATCCCGCGCTCGCTCGTTGAACGGGTAAATATGGCGTGGGTCTTGAAGGATGATCTTTATCATAGTGCTGGACCGGTACCTGTCTGCTCCATTGGTTATGGATCTTCTGGTGGCACAGGATTAATCGTTCATGCCTCAATCATTCTATGGGGAGCTTATCAATACGTATCGTACAGTTCGTATCGCCTTTGGCGACGCAATCAGTCTCCTGGATATTGTAAAATTTGCCACCGCTTACCCAATAAAGTGCCTCTTGCAGGGTTCCGACTGCTAGATGGCAGGCAGGACTATCCTCATGTCGATGGTAGCATAGCGGACAGTTTGTCATATGCCAGTAGAAGCTCTCTTCGTCTTCTTCCAGCCGGACTTGCTGGTCGGTATACTCGTTGAATATCCCAGAAAAAATTCTGCCTCCCTGGCGAATTTTTGTATTTTGTGGCAGCAATCGATATTCCGGGTCCGATAGATCCATGAGCTGACCAAATTGGCGCAAACCATATTTGAAACATGCACGACCCGACCGCATTGCCAGACCTTGACCACCCCGCGCACCATATACTGCCTGCAGGGAGGACATCATCTTACCGATCTGGGGGTATGGCACCTCGCGATCCAAATTATCCGGCGGATAGTTCTGTACCAGGTGTGCCAGATCGGCATGTTTGAGCACCGCCTCCAACCCGGAGTCTCCGAGGACTTCCTCCAATCCCATGAGTATGATCCGCACCAGCATATTTGGGTAATACAGCTCAGCAGTTTGTCCGGTCATTGTGTTTGTATCTCGTCATCCAGAAAGTCCCGTAAAGTCTCCATGAAACGCTGAGGCTCGTCCAACATAATAAAATGCCCTGATGCAGGGAACAGCTCGATGCGGGCGTGACTGATCCCTTCGTGCATGGGAACCCACTGCTTGGAGTTGACGACAATGTCTTTTCTGCCGTACATCCCCATTGCAGGGATCTTAATTTCGGATAAATGCGGTCGCAGGTCGGTGCTCCGTAGAGACGAGATGCTCAGCAGGAAAGATTCGAGCGATACCCGCGAGAGATCGTGATCCATCATTGCAGGCCAACGTTTATCTCGAGTGTAAAACGGCGCCAATACCCGGTAGGTGAGCTGGAACGCCCACAGATTGTTGTAAACCAGCCAGGCGACCGGCCGGTAGCCAAATAGTTTCAACAGAATGGAGAGCGATGAGCCGACTATCGGAGAACCGATCACAGCCACTTTGCGAACCCGGTCTGGATGGTGGATCGCGACTGACAGCCCGACTGTCCCCCCCATGCTGTGACCGACCAGCGGAGCGTGGGCGATGCCCAGCTGCTCCATAAATTGGTTTACCATGCTTACAAATACTTGGACTGAATAATTCTCCAGTTTCTTTCCAGATTCACCAAACCCCCAAAAATCTAATGCGTATGTCCGGTAATGCTGGCCGAGGTAGGCCATTGTCTCCTGCCATAGACCCCATGACCCTAGCCAGCCATGCAGCAAAATAACCGGGTTCCCTCTCCCGTAAACTTCATAATGGACGATCCCTTGATCGGTAGTAATTGATGACACGGCAATTGAACTATCTTCGTCACTTATGCCTCGCCCAAATCCATCTCAGCCAATATGCTGTAGAGCAGTTCTAACAAGACTGACTTGACATTCTCTTTATCGATTGCTACACAGGGCAGCAATTTGACATTTGAGTCCAGCCGCAAAGCGATCCGCATGTCCTCCGAATCCCAGGCATCATCTTTGTCTTGTTTATTGGCTGCAACGACGTAAGGGGTGGGGGCGTAGGCGCGGAATGTTTCCAGGATGCTGCGCGCTTCCCGAAATGTCTCGGGTCGTGTGCTGTCAACCATCACCACGAACCCCAACATGCCCTCCGAGAGAATTTCCCACATGAAGTCGAACCGTTTCTGACCAGGAGTGCCAAATAGATACAGCACCAGGTCGTCATCCACTGTAATGCGTCCAAAATCCATCGCTACGGTGGTGGTCTCTTTGACCCGTTCGGCTACTGAGGAAATCTTGCGCTCCGTGGAAACGACATCAATCTCACTCACAGAGCGGATAAACTCGGTTTTGCCAGCATTGAAAGGTCCTGTGACCACCATTTTAACTGTTTGCATAGTTAGCTACCCTTACACTTGTGTAAAGAAGAATCGATGATGTTGATTGGGCCATGATATCTCTCATAATGAACGGATGCGGCTGATGAGCCTGTTGATCAATGATTTCTGCTCTTCCGGGGTACCCTTTTGTACGGCCTGCCGGGAGGGGAGCTGTACCGGGCGTACACCTTCAGGGCGCACAATATCCACCAGCCCGGCTTGCAGCAGGCTGTAAGCAATTCGCCTTATCTCTACATCATTCAGCTTTGTAGCGCGGGCAATCTGGCGCATCGAGTTCTTCGGGTTGATATACGAGACAACCCTCCATTCCTCTACGCTAAGATTGAGATTGCGCAGGTTTGCACCTGGCCGGTCGGTAAATTTCAATGCCATATCCAGGCTCGGGATTTCATCCTGCAGCTGCTCCACCTCGCGCATCCGGCGTGTGCCTTCGATGATGATGTTCTCCAGGTTGATGCGCACGGTGATTTTATCGCCGGGAGGCAGCAGGTCGCTTTCAAATCGGAACAGCCCTTCCACCAACGTGAACAAGCGGTTGAGAACTGCAATGAAGTGGTTTTGCAAGCTGACCAGGATGTCCTGCTGGCTGATGTAATTGGCGTTGATCAGCAGCAAACCCAATTCCTTGTCGCTCATATGCCCGGCACGCTCTCTGATAATTTTGTGCTGTGCGGCAGACAGTTTTTTTGCACGGTAAAGGATGGTGGCCAGTGAATTGTCCTCTTCACCCACCCTGGCATACGCCAGTTTGCCCTCTCGAAATGCAACCTGGATCGCGACGTTCTGCCCATCGACGATGAGTGTGCCCGTCTTCTGCGCCAGGTTGATCAAGTTCAATAATTGTGAGACGGTGAAGTCTCTGAGATTGCCTTTCAATGCCATAGCGGCCTCATTACATGCTGGTGCGCTGGTTTATCCGGATTTGATATTGTTGCTGCATTCGCCATCTGGCTGATCCTATCCTCTAAAATCATTATTCCTTGACACTGCTACTGCTTGAGTTTATAATCCTGTTCGCAAAATTCCTCGGTAGCTCAATTGGCAGAGCGGGCGGCTGTTAACCGCTAGGTTCCAGGTTCGAGTCCTGGCCGAGGAGCCTGACAGCAGAGCATCGCTCAAGAATTCCCCCTTGATAAATTCACGGGGGTTTTTTATTGGTTCTCATCTCAGTTCTCGCTCTCCTGAACCGTTCGGTTGCGCCCGGCCTGTTTTGCGGAGTACAGGGCCTGGTCTGCCCGTTCGATCATAGTCTCTAAAGATTCTGAGGCTTGTTTCAGGGCTGCGATCCCAATGCTCACGGTGATCCTGACCGGCTCATTCTCAGTGGGGTAGATCACTTTGGCAATGCTCCGCCGCAGGCGTTCAGCAGCCTGGTAGGCATTGAATAAATCTGTCTCCGGCAGCAAGGCGATGAACTCGTCACCGCCATAACGCCCGGGAAGATCGACCTGCCGCAGCTGGCGCTCAATCTGGGATGCCACGCCTGCCAGCACCTGGTCCCCGATCAGGTGCCCCTTTGTATCGTTGACCTGTTTGAACAGGTCGATATCGATCATCATGGCTGTTAGCGGGCGGTCGAACCTGATGGCACGTTCTACTTCGCGGCGTCCTAATTCAAAGAAGCCGCGCCGGTTATACAGCCCGGTGAGTGGATCTGTAATCGCCTGTCTCTGCACCTCGGTATACAGCTGGGCGTTCTGGATCGCCGTCGTTGCAGTGGCAGCGAAGCTGACCAAAAGCTGCAGATCGCCTTCGGTGAAGGCATAACGCCGGTACGCATCCAGCGAAACCGCTCCCAGCGTCCTGCCGCCCAGGATCAGCGGGGCGATGATCATAGATGAGATGGCGCGTAGCTCGGGGATGTCACTGCCGTGACGGGATTCTGGGTCGGCATGGGCATCATGAATGAGCAGAGGTTTTCGTTCGCGCACAGCGTTGGCGGGAAAGCTGGCGCTGTCCGTTGGATTGAAGGTGCGGATGCGCGGGTCGGTATAGCCCTGCACAGCGCGCAGCTGCAGCTGACCGGTATCGCGGGCAACCAGGTGCAGGGTGCCTTTCTCGGCAGCCGGGATGGCGCTGATTGCCGCATCCAGGATCTGCCCTAGCAGCACCTCTAGGTCCAGTGTGGTGAGCAGTGCGGAAGTGGCCTTCTGCAGAGCAGAAAGCTCCTGCGTGCGGTGCTGCAGCGCATCCATCGCCCGGTATTTGGCAATTGTCAGGGCAAGCTGGTTTGTAGCCTGTTCCGCCAGGGCAATCTCGCGCTGGATGAAGTTATGCTCCGATCGGTAGGAAACCAGTGCTACGCCCATCTTCTGGTCGTCGGCGACCAGTGGGACAGCCAGCAGCGATTTGAGCTGCAGCTGGGTAGAGAGTCTCGTGCTTATATATGGTGAATTGCTCGTATTTGTCACTTCGAGAGTCCTGCCAGCATTCAATACTGAAGGGACCAGGGGTAGGTCGCTGCTGTCGAAGTGGATCGACCTGTATATCTGGCGCAGCGGCCCGTAGGCGGCAGCCGGGATCATCAACTTGCGAACCGGTTCCCACAGGATGACCAGGACGTTATCGGCTTCCAACAGCTTCCCCAGGTATTCAACCAGCGACTGCAGCATCGCCTGGAAGTCCTGGGTTTTCAAGGTGGTGCGGGTGATCTCGTTCAATAAGCTCAGATAGCGTTCCCTCACCCGCAGCTCAGCCTCCCGGCGTTCTGCATCCCGTTGGTAGTTCTTGTGTTCGGCGATCAGCTTGGCATTCTCTATTGCCAGCGCTGCCTGGTTGGCAACTCCATTAATAATTGACAGGTTCTCCTCGGTCAGCTTTTCGCCGTTCTCACTCTCGACGATCAGTTCACCAACATAGGCATCACCGATCTGCATCGGGATATTGACCGTGCGCCGCTCAACCGGAATGGCTCCTTGGGATATCCCCGGTAGTTCCACGACTTCGCGCGGCTGCGCAGCTGCGTATTCAATCAGGCCACCATCTTGGGCAATGATCTGGCACACCACCCGGATATCGCCGCCGATGGTCTCTTGCAGCTCATGTGAGATTATCTTACAGATATCCTCCAGACTGGTTATGGTTGCCAGCTTCTCACTGAGCCGCAGCAAAGATGTCTGCTGGCGGACAAGCTCCTGGCTCTCGTGTGATACGTCCTCGAGCTGTCCTTGGATGGCAGTGATACGGCGGAATGCTATCTCGATGATGATGACCGCCGCCACGACCCCAGCTAACCAGGTAATAAAATGGGTCAGAAGGTTATCCTGCTGATAGGCATGGATTATCTCACCGGCTGTGATGGTGAGGATGGTGATGAAAATTATCAGCCACTTCAGCCGCCGAAGCCGGACGGCGGGAAGGTGGATTCCATTCATTGGTTGTATAGTATCCTGATGCTTGGAATTGATGTAGTTAAAGCCACGCGACCCGCTTATATTATCTGCCTGGTTTCCGTTTGCTTAACATTTCATAATTATAGCTTAACTCGTTAAGACTGATCTATCCGTTAATTGTACGTAATAAAACCGACAGGACAGGTCAGCTAACCAATCTGCAAAGGTTGTTGATTTACTTAAGTTGCGATTGTATTTGTGGTTTGAAGGGGAATAAAACCGGTTCCGAGCACTTCTTGGGCAGGGATCACGATTAGAAATGCCTTAGGATCAGCCTCACAAACCAGAGCTTTGATGTGGCCTACCTCAGTTATGGTGACCGCGCACAACAACACCTCATGGGATTTGCCCGTGTACATCCCGGTGCCGTGCAGAGAAGTGACTCCACGATTCATATCCCTAAAGATGGTAGTGCTCACTTCTTTCGCCCTATCTGTGATGATCAGGGCTAGAAGCTGCCGCCGCCGGCGGCTGTGTCGGAACCAAGGACGTTTGGTGGATTCTTTAGCCGATTCACTCGTTACAGGGATTCCAATATCCAGCGAAAACTTCGGCAGCACTTCTCCTGACGCCTGCTGCAAGCCCACTGTTGAGATGGCCAGGATTATTAATGAGCTGATGAATATCAGGACCACGATAGTTACAACAATACCGGACAAGGCACCGATGGACGCCCGCGCGGTGAAGTCTGACCAATTTGTAACTGCTGATGGGAATAACGAAATTTTGGTAAACCAGGCTATAACCAGGATAAAATATATGTAGATGTAGTTGCGCCTCAGACGTCTGCCGAGGGCTTCCAACATCGATATGGGAAAGTTTGGGTGTAGCAGGCTTTCTGCCAGAGCCTCTGCCCAGTCATCTGCTGGATGGAAGGGGGGGACCAGCATTGCGGCATAGAAATCTGTTTCCATAAGCCGTACCCGGGAGCTCCAAAGCTCGTAGTAGCGATAGCGGCGTGATTCGATGACCAGGAATATCGTTACTAAAAGTACATTCAGCAGGATTACTCCATGAAACCCTGATTGGGCGAAGGCGATTGTCAGTGACGCGCCGGTTGCTACGACTGCCCAGTTTGTAGTGGTGTCAAGGCGGGTGCGCCACAGGTTAGCCCGCTGTATCTCAGCACGGAAGAAATGCACCATCGCGGTTGTAAACTCGCTTGGGCGCAAGCGATAACCGCGATATGTCCATACAGCTTCCGCCTCATTGGGGTCCGCTTCTTTTGGGTCCTGCCTCCGGTTTTCATCGTCATGTATGGGATCTTTGCTGTTCATTCAAATACCGTCTCCATCATTTCTAATTGAATATGTTCAACTCTGAATACGATGATATCAGATTATCCTAAGATAAAATGGCTATCTTAATGGGGGCAGTACACATATTCCTGTTGGAGGATTGGTCAGTGTATATATCATTGGCTTAATGGATTTAAATATTGCTTCTGACTATTCTCCTTTGGATCGGGATACCTGGTGGAGCATTTGTATCCGGAAGTGTACTCCCCTTTCTGTTATAATCTGCTGGTTCATAATCCAAGGGAGTGGTTGGGTCCCGGTGGGCTCCCCGGTCTTCAAAACCGGTGGCGGGTCGTTCTGCGGGCCGCGGTGGGTTCGACTCCCATCCACTCCCGCCTAAATCAGGCATGGCATGCTCCCTACAGATACCCCCGAATCAACCGAGTACGAACGGCTTACCTCAATCGTCGCACGTGTCTTTGTGATTGAGGACATCACGCATGGTGACCTGAGGAAGCAGTATCTGCTCCGCTATCGCGGTCACCTTCGCGAGACCGACTCTCAGGCTGCTTATGACCAGCTCGCTTCGGCGCTGAAGCCTTTTGAGATTATGCCAATATTTCGCAAGGATGGTGATCGGCAGTCTATCTTGCTGATCCCAGGGGTGATCCGCCCTGGCCGCTCGCGGACCTGGATAAACCTGGTTCTGTTCATAATCACGGTGCTCAGCGTCCTCTTTGCTGGAATCATGTACACTCTGGGGGGAGTCTACGACGGTCCATCTGGCCCATCCCTTCCTGATCTGATTCCTTATGTGATTGAGAGTCTGGGGGGTGGTGTGGCGTTTGCAATCAGCTTGCTGGCGATCCTGTTGGCGCATGAGTTCGGTCATTACCTCGCCGGGCGATATCACAAAACGCATGTGACGCTGCCCTACTTTATACCGTTTCCTTTCAGCGCGTTCGGTACAATGGGCGCCTTTATCCAACTCAAGGAGCCACCCAGGAATAAGCGCATCCTGCTGGATATCGGAATAGCTGGCCCGCTGGCAGGTCTGGTCGTCGCCGTACCGGTGGTGATTATCGGCTTGAGCCTGTCTCGGGTCGGTCCGATACCCACCTACTTGCCGCCCGGGCAGGGGCTGACCATCGAAGGCAACTCGATCCTGTACCTACTGAGCAAGCTGCTGGTATTTGGAAGATTACTACCGGCACCAATGAATTTTGGCGGGCTGACGCCGCTGACTTATTGGGTGCGCTATTTCTTCACCGGACAGCCGCTACCCCTTGGTGGTGTGGATGTGCTGCTGCATCCGGTCGCCTGGGCGGGTTGGGCAGGTCTGCTGGTCACCGCTTTGAATTTAATCCCCGCCGGACAGCTCGATGGAGGCCATATCATCTATGTGCTGATAGGAAAGCGCGCCACTGCCTTGCTGCCTTTCATCCTGGTGGGATTGGTCATGCTGGGCTTCTTCTGGTCCGGCTGGTGGTTGTGGGCACTGCTGATCTTCCTGTTGGGGCGGATGCATGCCGAACCGCTGGACCAGATCACGCCGCTCGATCCGCCGAGGCGGCTGCTCGCCGTGCTGGGGCTGGTGATCTTCGTCTTGGTGTTCACGCCTGTACCGCTGCTCGCCGTTGGTCTGTGAGGTATTAGCTCTACAAAGGCTAATTTGCCGAACGTTCTGCATATTTCCTGCATCATTAGAATCCAGACCTTATCACATCATATAATACTTACCTATCAGAGTTGATAACCGCGTTGAGGCTGATTTGTCTTGTCTGCATGGCGCGGCTATGCTAAACTGCTTATGGTAGGTGATTGAATGTCCGATGATGTCATGCTGCGGGAGGCAGTCGAAGCCATCTATGCAGGCCAGCGGGCGCGTGCCCGTGACCTGCTGACTCGCCTGCTGCGGGCAGATCAGACCAACCCGACATACTGGCTTTGGATGAGCTCTGTGGTCGAGTCTGCCAAAGAACGGGTCTACTGCTTGCAGTCAGTGCTGCGCTACGACCCGGAAAACCGGGCTGCCAGGCAGGGCTTGCTGATTGCTGGTGCAATACCCG
>Ga0209536_100007455_pt1 | contig 16572 bp, 15 predicted proteins | sample DeeMarSeWOR28_12_FD_187461 | JGI IMG/M metagenome (GOLD analysis project Ga0209536, IMG submission 187461) | Marine sediment microbial communities from White Oak River estuary, North Carolina - WOR-2-8_12 (SPAdes) (version 2) | ecosystem: Environmental > Aquatic > Marine > Intertidal zone >... | reverse complement strand
CTTTCAGTCCGCATTGACCCGGATCGGCGAACAACTCGGTAGCGGCAAGCGGCGCTGAGTGTGCCATGACCCCGGCGCTGATCTGGTTCCGCCGCGACCTGCGCCTGTCCGACAATCCCGCCCTGCACAATGCGCTCGAGCGGGGATACCGAGCCGTCCCCGTTTATATCCACGACCCACGTTCGCAAGCTACCGGCGCGGCCGGTGACTGGTGGTTGCACCACAGCCTTACCGCACTGCGTGAAGACCTGCAGCGACTGGGCAGCGACCTGGCAATACTGAAGGGCGACAGCGCCACGCTGTTATGCAGCTTAGCCAGACAGACAGGTGCCGGCGCCGTGTTCTGGAACAGGCGCTACGAGCCGGCCGCGGTTGCCGAGGACAAGAACACCAAACAAGCCTTGCGTGATGCCGGTCTCGAAGTGCGCAGCTTCGGCGCAGCCTTGCTGCGGGAACCCTGGGATTTCGGCAAGGCGGACAACAGCCCTTACCGGGTATTCACGCCATTCTGGAAGGCCCTGCAGAAAAGCGGCCCACCCCGGCACCCGCTAAGAGCGCCTCGCGCGCTTTCGCCAATCGCTAAACCTTTCCCTGGCAGCGTCAGTGTAGAGGAATTGAATCTGCTGCCGGTCATCGACTGGTACCGCGGCTTCCACGACCGCTGGAAACCGGGAGAGGCCGGCGCCTGGGCGAAGCTTCGCAGCTTTCTGGACAACGCTGTCAAAGACTATCCCGAGGACCGGGATCGTCCCGCGCTGCCGGCTACGTCGCGTCTATCGCCGCACCTGCATTTTGGTGAAATCACACCGTCCCAGGTCTGGCACAGCGCACTGGCCTGGGCGACCAGTGAAAGCGAAGCCGGTACGGTGGCCGCCGCCGAGTCCTTCCTGCGCCAGATCGCCTGGCGCGAATTCAGTCATCACATGCTGTTTCACTTTCCACACACCGCGGAGGAACCTCTCGATACACGCTACCGGGCCTTTCCCTGGGAGACTGACTACCGAGGCGCACTGGAGGCCTGGCAGAAAGGTGAAACCGGTATCCCCATAGTCGACGCCGGCATGCGGGAACTCTGGACGTCGGGCTGGATGCACAACCGTGTGCGCATGATCTGCGCCTCCTTACTCACCAAGAACCTGCTCGTCCCCTGGCAACAGGGCGCGCGCTGGTTCTGGGACACGCTGGTCGATGCGGATCTCGCCAACAACAGTTTTGGCTGGCAATGGACAGCCGGTTGCGGGGCCGACGCCGCGCCCTATTTCAGGATATTCAACCCGGTCGCGCAGGGCGAACGCTTTGACGCCGATGGCAGTTACGTGCGCCGATGGCTTCCCGAACTGAAAGGGCTGCCCGCCAAATGGATTCACAAACCCTGGGAGGCACCTGAGGAACTGTTAACATCAGCCGGTGTAATTCTGGACAAGAACTACCCCAGAGCCATCGTCGACCTCAAGCGAAGTCGAACACGTGCGCTGGAAGCCTGGGAGCAGGTCAAACGACAGCGCGTCTGAGTCATTCACCGCGCACCAGTTCGAACCGCAGCTTGCGTGCACTGAGCTCTGCGAGCAAATCGGCAAACGCTTTCCTGAGAACCGCTTGCTTGCCGCGAAACCCCAGCTCTATGTAGCTATCGGCTCCCATGTGGGGCAGGCTGAACAGTTGAGCCTGACCGTGCCGCACGCTGAGTGACTCCATGAGTTCGTACAGACTGGACTCGGGTGCACCTCGAATCTGCACCGAACGCTCTGCGCTCTTCTCCTCCATCCAGGGGTAGTAAGTCTCCAGCACCCAATCCAGCATGGGCCACGCCATGTTGGGAAAACCCGGAAAGAAATGATGCTCGTACAGGGTAAATCCCGGGATACGATTGATCGGATTGGGGATAAGCAGACAATCCTCTGGCAGTTCGGCCATGCGTACGCGATTGGGGTAGGCCTCCGCGCCGAACTGAGCCTCGATCAGCGCCAGCGCCTCGGGGTGTACCTCCAACCGGCAGCCGAACGCCTCCGCCGCCGCCTGTCGGGTGTTATCGTCGGGTGTCGCGCCGATGCCACCAAAGCACAGCACCGGTAAGCTCTGCTGCTGGGTCTGGCGCAAGGTCTCAGACAGCCCGCGGCGCCCGTCGCCGGCGACACGGTACCACGCCAGGGACATGCCGCGGGTGGCCAGGGTCTCGGCGACGTGGGCGAGGTGCTTGTCCGTGCGTTTAGCGGAGAGGATCTCGTCACCGACAACCAGCAGGCCGAACTCCGTGTGCCCGCGCATCAGCAGCACGCTACAGCCTGTTGCGCAACATCAGCTGACGCGGGTGAGGATTCATGTACACCTGACGGCTGATGTAGGGGTGTGGATTACCGCGGAAATGGTGCTGCAGCAGCGTGATGGGTACCACCAGTGGAACAAGCCCTCGACGGTAGTCATCGATCACATCAGCCATATCGGCACGGTTGCCGGCGTCGACCCGTTTGCGCAGGTAGCCGAGCAAATGCTGCAGGACATTGACGTGGCGTTCACGGCTGGCCGGCGTTTTCAGCACCCGCATGACGGTTTCAATGTAGCGCTGGGCCAGCGGTTCCAGCTCTTCGTGGCCAACCCCAGCTACCATGCGGCCAAGTTCCCTGTAGGCCGCGGGACTGTGGGCCATCAGCAGGAGTTTGTGCCGGGCGTGGAAATCGATCAGCTCCTTCTTGCTCAAGCCGCGACCCTGCAGCCTTTGCCAGCGCGCATAGACGAATACCCGGGAGACAAAGTTTTCCCGCAATCCCGGATCGTTCAGCCGGCCCTCTTCCTCGACCGGCATCAGCGGATTGGCATCCTGTACAGCCCGGGCGAAGATACCCGTGCCTTCCGCCTGCGGCATACCTTTGTTGTTGTACACCTTGACCCGTTCCACGCCGCAGCTCGGGGAGTCCTTCTTGAAGACAAAACCGCACAGGCCGTCGAGCCGGCATGCAGCGGATTCGCTGTACTTCCGCAGCGCATCGGTCACGTCGAGGCTGGCATCCTTGCTGCCAACCGCGCGCGGCGCCTCAATGTCGCCGACCAGGCGTATGGTTGGTCGGGGGATACCCATGCCGATCGCCATCTCGGGACAGAAAGGCACGAACTCGAAGTGCGCACCGAGCTCCTCGAGCACGAAGCGGTTTCTTTTGTGTCCACCGTCGAAACGCACCTTGGCACCGAGCAGACAGGCACTCACGCCCAGCCGCACGGGTCCAAGCCCGGATTCGAAAACATCTGGTGTCTGGTCTGACATCACGATCTCCTTTTCAACTGTTGGCGGTTCATAGCAGGGCCTCGATGGCGGCGATCAGTCGCGGGTCGCGCGGATCCACCTGACTGGGAAAACTCGCCACCACCCGCCCCTGCCGGTCAAGCAGGTACTTATGGAAGTTCCAGCGAGGCACCTCACCGGTAACGCTGGCCAGGTGCTGGTACAGGGGCTCGGCATTCGGCCCGATGACCCGCGTCTTGGCGAACATCGGGAACTTCACCCCGTAGGTCAGCTGACAGAAGTCGCGGATTTGCTTCTCGGTGCCCGGCTCCTGGCCAGCGAAATCGTTCGACGGAAACCCCGCTACCACCAGGCCGCGCTCGCGATACTGCCCGTAGAGCGCCTCCAGGCCTTCGTACTGCGGGGTGTACGCGCACCTGCTCGCAGTGTTGACGATGATCACGACCTGTCCCCGGAATTCTTCGCAAAGGTGCACCGGTTGCGCCTCCGTCAGCGGTCGCTTGTGGAAGTCCAGCGCGACCGGGCAATCAGAGGCCGACGCCGTGGCGGTGCTCCCCAGCAACCATATGGCACCAAATTTGAGGATCCACATTTTCATCGCAAGCTCCTGGCTTCGTTCACTGGTTGATAGAAATGATACACGATGAAAGAGTATTGATACATGCTTTGTACAATATTTCACCCTTTTTTCTGTCTGAGCGAAGAAATTCGCCGAGACCACTTCCACAATGTGATAGGGATATATAGCATTTGTGAATCAATAATTTAATATCTTATTGCCCAAAAGCTTCGTTTACCGCGCGCCTTCGGAAGTGCGCGCAGCAGAATTTACTGTTGACACCGTATGGCATAGAATGTACAACTATTGTACATCACTAAGCGGGGCTTTGGAGGAAGACAACGTGAACGCCAATCAGCGCGCCATCAACTGGACGGAGCAGGGACTGGTCCCCGACACAGTGATCCGACACGGCATACGCCGGTTGCTTCGCACACGCCTGGACAAGCTCCCAAGTGGCGCGGAGCAAGAGGCCCGCGCCAAGAGCGAGTTCATCGCTGACATGCGGCAGCAGGTCATCGCGCCCCTGCCCCACAAGGCGAACGAACAGCACTACGAGCTGCCGGCGCCGTTTTTTGCGACGGTGCTCGGCCACCGCTTGAAGTACAGCTGCTGTTACTGGCCGGAAGGCACTCGCACTCTGGAAGAAGCTGAGGAGGGAGCCCTGCGAATCACCTGCGAGCGCGCCGGCCTCGCCGACGGCATGGACATTCTCGAGCTGGGCTGCGGCTGGGGCTCGCTGACGCTGTGGATGGCAGAACACTTCCCACGCAGTCGCATCGTCGCGGTGTCGAATTCGTCGGCACAGGCTGACTTCATTCGCAACAAGGCTGAGCGTGCCGGGCTTGACAGCGTCGACGTAATCACCTGTGACATGAACGAGTTCGAAACGCCGCAACGCTTTGACCGGGTGGTGTCCGTAGAGATGTTCGAGCACATGCGCAACTACCACCGGCTGTTCGCCCGCACCGCCCGGTGGCTAAAACCGGCCGGCAAATTCTTCCTGCACATCTTCTGCCACCGCGCCGTGCCCTACACCTTCATCGATGAGGGTCCGGCCGACTGGATGAGCCGCCATTTCTTCACCGGCGGCATGATGCCCAGTGACGACCTGCCACTCTACTTTCAGCAGCACATGCAGCTACTGGGGCACTGGCGCTGGAACGGCCGCCACTACCGGGATACCGCCAACGCCTGGCTGGGCAACATGGACCGCCACCGCGACCAGCTCTGGCCGCTGATGGAGACTGTGTACGGGGCGGAGCAGGCTCAGCAATGGTGGATGCGCTGGCGCATGTTTTTCATGGCCTGCGCCGAACTTTTCGCTTACGACGACGGCGAACAGTGGTGGGTCAGTCACTATCTGTTCGAAAAACCCGGCGCCGAAACCGCGGAGCACCCGGCGTGAAGATCCTGCTCAACGCACTCGCCTTTCAGCTGGGCTGGTTCGCCTGCGTGCTCGGCGGCGCGCATCAGCTTCCCTGGCTGGGGACACTGACGGCGGTGCTGATCGTCAGCTGGCATCTCAACCAGGCACAGCGTCCGGCGCGGGAATTCACCCTGCTGGCAGCAGTCGGCGCGCTGGGCGCGGTTTGGGACAGCCTGCTGGTGGCGGCGGGCTGGCTGAGTTACCCGTCGGGGACGCTGATGCCCAGCACCGCACCGCACTGGATCGTCGCCATGTGGGTGCTGTTCGCCTCGACGCTGAACGTCTCGCTGCGCTGGCTGCGCGGCCGCTGGGTAACCGCCGCCTTACTCGGTGCGACCGCCGGGCCGCTGGCCTATTACGCTGGCGCCAAGCTGGGTGGCGTGGTGATCAACGAGCCGCTGTATGCTTACGCGGCGCTGGCGCTGGGCTGGGCCGCTTTCATGCCACTGCTGAGCATCTTGTCCATCCGCTATGACGGCATGCACGTCGCTGCCCGCCCGGCGGAGGCTTGACCAGGTGTTTGACTGGGATCTGTATCTCCTCGGACTGACGATTACGTCACTCCTCCTCCTGCTCACATGGATCGTGAGCCTTTTCAAACACGATGTCAGCATCATCGACAGCGGCTGGTCGCTGCTGTTTCTCGCCATGGCGATTGGCTACACCAGCCCGGCGTGGCTCCACGGCGAACTCGGTGCGCGCGCAGCGCTGCTGCTGGTGCTGGTCAGCCTGTGGGCACTGAGACTGTCACTCTACATTAGCTGGCGCAACTGGGGCGAAGGCGAAGATCGCCGCTACCAGGCCATACGCCGCAAGCACGAGCCCGGTTTCGGCCTGAAGAGCCTGTACCTGGTGTTCGGCCTGCAGGGCGTACTGGCGTGGTTGATCTCCCTGCCGCTACTGGCCGCCGCCACCTCGACTTCCGAGCTCGGTCTGCTGGACCTTGCAGCCGTGGCGCTGTGGCTGTTCGGCTTCGGCTTCGAAACCGTCGCCGATGCCCAGCTCGCCGCGTTTCGCTCGGACCCGCGTAACCGCGGTGCCGTTCTCGAGCGGGGACTGTGGCGTTACACGCGCCACCCGAATTACTTCGGCGAGTGCCTGATATGGTGGGGCTTCTATCTGCTGGCCGTTGCCGGCGGCGGCTGGTGGAGTTTCCCCGCCCCGCTGCTGATGACCCTGCTGCTGCTGCGTGTGTCCGGCGTGGCCCTGCTGGAACGCGACATCGGTGAGCGCCGCCCCGCCTACCGCGACTACGTGCTCTCGACCAATGCCTTTGTTCCCGGACCGCGCAAGGCATCGCCGCTGACCGGAGATTGTGGAGGCAGCGCGTGAAGGCCGCCGCGCTGAGCGCGCTGGCCACGCTGTGGCTGTGCGCGGCGCCGACCCCGGTTGACGCCGGCGTACCTTCACAGCGCGAGTGGCACTTCGAGGTCCTGCTGGATGACAAGCCCATCGGCGTGCATCGCTTTCAGCTCAGCACCGCCGGTGAGACCCGAGAGTTACGCAGCGAGGCGAGCTTTCGTGTCAAGATACTGGGACTCACTGTCTACGACTACAGCCATCAGAGCAGCGAGCGGTGGAAAAACGACTGTCTGCAAGGCATCGACGCCAGCACCGACGACAACGGGGACGACTTCTTCGTGCGTGGACACGGTGGCGGCGACGGTCTGCTGATCGAAAGCCAGACCGGCATTGCCAGCCTGCCCGGCTGCGTAATGACGTTTGCCTACTGGAACCCGGTCATGCTGCAGCAACAACGTCTGCTCAACACGCAGACCGGGGAGTACATCCGCGTCGACGTGGAACAGCTTGGCGAGCAGACGCTGCACATTCAGGGCCTCGCCGTGCCAGCCCTGCACTACCGCGTGCGGGCAGGCGAACGCGACATACAACTCTGGTACTCAAGCGACCGCGACTGGCTGGGACTGAGCAGCACCACGCGCGGTGGCCGGCAACTGCACTATCGACGGCTGAGCCCCGTCGAAAACGACGAGGGCGCGTCCGATGGCTAAGCGATGGCCGACGGCCAGCGTCCTGGCGGTGGCGATCTTGGCGGGTTGCAGCTCAAACCTGCCCCCCATCCGCACCGAAGACCACGTCGACCTGCAGCGTTTCATGGGCGACTGGTACGTCGTCGCCAACATCCCCACCTTCCTCGAGCGCGACGCCCACAACGCAGTGGAGTCGTATCGGTTGCTCGACGACGGCCGTATCGCCACCACCTTCACTTTTAACGATGGTGGCTATGACGGCGAGCGCAAGACCTACACACCCACCGGCTTCATCCGCGACGAGCAGTCAAACGCCGTGTGGGGCATGCGCTTCATCTGGCCGATCAAGGCCGACTACCGCATTGTCTACGTAGACGACCATTACCAGCACACCATCATCGGGCGCGAGAAACGCGATTACGTGTGGATCATGGCGCGCTCGCCACAGGTTCCGGCCGGCGACATGCAGCGACTGGTCGACATCATCGCAGCGCAGGGCTATGACACCTCAAAACTGCGCCCCGTCCCGCAACGCTGGGCGGATAACCCGCCTGAACAGGGAGACCCGTCATGAAAATTGCCGTCATCGGCACAGGTATCGCTGGTAATGTCGCCGCCTGGCACCTTTGCAGGCAGCACGATATCACCGTGTTCGAGGCCGCCGGTCACGTCGGCGGTCACAGCCATACACACTCGGTGGTCGAAGACAACCAAACACTGGCCATCGATACCGGCTTCATCGTATTCAATGACTGGACCTATCCCAACTTCATCGCCCTGCTCGACGAGCTCGGCGTAGCGTCCCAGCCCAGCGACATGAGCTTCGGCGTCAAGTGCGAACAAAGCGGGCTGGAGTACAAGGGCAGTTCACTCGACACGCTGTTCGCGCAGCGGCGCAACCTGCTGCGCCCGTCTTTTCATCGCATGCTGTTGGACATCCTGCGTTTCAACCGCGAGGCGAAGGCGCTGCTGGACCGCCCGGATGAGCGACTCACGCTGGGAGACTACCTTCACGAAAACGGCTACAGCGAGACCTTCACCCATCATTACATCGTCCCCATGGGTGCGGCCATCTGGTCGGCCGAGCCGCGTCGGATGCTGTCGTTCCCGGCTCAGTTGTTCGTGCGCTTTTTCGCCAATCACGGGCTCCTGAACATCAGAAACCGGCCGCAGTGGCGTGTCATCCAAGGCGGCTCCAGAAGCTACGTGGACAAACTGACGGCGCGCTTTCGCCACCGCATCCGGCTGAATACGCCGGTAAGCCGCATTAGCCGCAAAGCGACCCACGTCGAGATCTGCAGCGCCCACGGAAAAGAACGATTCGACCGGGTGTTCATCGCCTGTCACAGCGACCAGGCACTGGCCATGCTGCACGACGCCTCGCCGCAGGAACGAGACATTCTCGGCGCCATTCCCTACCAACGCAACGAAGTGGTGCTGCACACCGACACTTCGCTGCTACCGCGCAGGCGCCTCGCCTGGTCGGCCTGGAACTATCACCGTCTTGCCGGTGACAACCCGGCCGTCGCGGTGACCTATAACATGAACCTGCTGCAGAGCCTGACGGCGAAACAGACCTATCTGGTCACACTGAACAACACCGACGCCGTGGATCCGAGCAGAATCCTCAAGCGGCTGAGCTACGATCACCCGGTCTACACGACGGCCGGGGTCGCCGCCCAAAGTCGGCAGGCGGAAATCAACGGTGTCAACCGCACCTATTTCTGCGGCGCCTACTGGCGCTACGGTTTTCACGAAGACGGTGTCGTCAGTGCACTGAACGCGCTAGGTCACTTCAAGGAGAAGGATCATGAGACAGAGTTGTCTCTACCGCGGGCGAGTTAGGCACAGGCGCTTCGCGCCTGCGCATCACGCCTTCGAATACAGCCTGTTCATGCTCTACCTCGACCTTGGCGAATTGCCCGGGCTGTTCGATCGCTACTTCCTGTGGTCCTCGCGGCGCCCCAACCTGGCGTGGTTTCGCCGCAGCGATCACCTCGGCGACCCGAATCGACCTCTAGACGAATGCGTGCGCGACCTGGTGGAGGAACGCAGCGGTCGGCGGCCGAGCGGCCCGGTGCGCCTGCTGACCCACCTGCGCTATTTTGGCCACGGTTTCAACCCGGTGAGTTTCTACTACTGCTTTGACCGGGCCGGAGAGGTAGTCGAACACATCGTCGCCGAGGTCAACAACACACCCTGGGGTGAACAACACTGTTACCTGCTGGAGACAGAAGCCGATCAGCTTGAACAGCGCGTTCGGCGCTTTGAGCTGAGCAAAGAGTTTCACGTATCGCCGTTCATGGGCATGGATATGGACTATCACTGGCGATTCAGCGAGCCCGCAGAGAAGCTGTTCGTACACCTGCAGAATCGGCAGCAGGGGGACAGGCTGTTCGACGCGACCCTGTACCTCAACCGTCAACCCATCAATTCGGCTTCGCTCTGCGGGGCATTGCTGCGTTACCCGCTGATGACAGTGAAAGTCGTGGTGGCCATCTACTACCAGGCGCTGCGCCTGTGGCTGAAGAAAACCCCGTTCTATCCTCATCCAGAAAAAAAGGAGGCACCGCACGCGGTGAAAACATGATGAAAGCAAGCCTGGTTTCTGCAAGCGCCCCTATCGAAGACCGCCGTGGTGACGCCTGGTTCTACCGCCTGGTCAGGCGCGCGGTCATCGGCCGGCTGGCAAAACTGGAATATGGCTCGCTGACCCTGATCGACGGTGACGACTGCCGCCGTTTCGGAACGTCGCGCCAAGGTGAACCGCACCTGACCCTGACCATACACGACCCGGCCGCCTGGTTGGACGTTGCCTGCAGCGGCGGACTGGGCGCGGGCGAGGCCTACATGGCCGGGCGCTGGCACTGTGATGACCTCACCGGCCTCATACAGCTCTTTCTGCGCAACCCGCAGGTGATGTACGGACTCAACGGTGGCGCCGGCAGCATCATGTCGTGGGTCAACCGGGCGTGGCACGCCCTGCGGCGCAACACCCTGAAGGGCAGCCGCCGCAATATCGCCGCCCACTATGATCTGGGCAACGAGCTGTTCGAATTGTTTCTCGATGACACCATGATGTATTCCTGTGCCATCTTCGAGCACCCTCAGGCGACGCTCAAACAGGCGTCGGTCGCCAAACTGGATCGCGTGTGCCGCAAACTCGACCTGCAACCCGGTGATCACCTGCTCGAGATCGGCAGCGGCTGGGGTGGTCTGGCCATTCATGCCGCGCGCCACTACGGTTGCCGCGTCACCACCACGACGATATCACGCGAGCAGTACAGCTTGGCCATGGAGCGCGTCGAACAAGCCGGACTGTCCGACCGCGTCACCGTATTGTGCGAGGACTACCGAAGACTCAACGGAAAGTATGACAAACTGGTGTCGATCGAAATGATCGAAGCCGTCGGTCACGCCTATTTCGACACCTACTTCAAGAAATGCAGCGAGCTGCTCAAACCCGACGGCCTGATGCTGCTGCAGTCGATCACCATTGCCGAACAGCGCTACGCCGCCGCCAAACGCTCAGTGGATTTTATACAGCGTTATATTTTTCCGGGTGGTTGTCTGCCGTCGGTGGCGGTACTCGGCGATGCCGTCGCACGCAATACCGACATGCGTATCAGGGATGTCGAGGATATCGGTCCTCACTACGCCACCACCCTGCGGCGCTGGCGCCAGCGCTTCATGTCCAGACTCGAGGCAGTGCGCGCCTGCGGCTACCCGGACGAGTTCATCCGCATGTGGGAATACTACCTGTGCTACTGCGAAGGCGGCTTCCGCGAACGTGCGATCGGCACCGTACAGGTGCTGCTGGGCAAGCCGCTCAACCGCTCGGAGGCACTCTTACCCACGCTGCGTGCTGCCGAGGAGCGCGCCGCCTGAGCCCTGTAGATGCGACATGCTGGCGTTTAAGATTTCGCCGTCTTCTGCGCAGACGTGTGCCCTGCTCTTGTCCACCTCTGAAGGTCCTGCATAACTTGGGTTTCGGGCAGTCTTCACTCCCCTTTTCCAACCGGTCACCCTGGCAATGTCGGCTACCTGCTCCGCAGCCCGTTCATTTGGGAAACAGGAACTTTACCGCCAGCATGGCACTCCAATCGGGGCCGTTGTCAGTACTTTCCACATTGCTGAAGGCCTGCAATTTGAAGTCGACCGGCTGCTGGCCGAGTTTCACCAGGCGCCCGAACCCGCCACCGACCGGCACCGTCCAGCGGTTGTCGCTGTCCGCCTCCCAGTTGGCGGTAATAATTGGCGTCGAGGTGAGGTACCACCCCTTGTCGAAGTTGTAATTGATGAAGTACTGGAAAGTCATCTTGTTGACACTGCGGGCACTATCCGGACCGGCATAAGACCAGAGGTTCTGCAACAGTCCACCGACCACCCAGCTACCTGGCATGCTCAGGGCCACGGCGCCAACGCCGGCCGACCACTTGTCCGACCCCAGTCCGTCGGTGTGCGTCGGGAAGTCCAACACAGGGCCGGCACCCATAATCACCTTTCCCGGTTTTGCCGGTGTAAAGAAGGCCTGGTACTGGAAATTACCCCAGCCGTTGCGATCCCCGGAATGGCCGCGAGGAATTTCAACCTTGCCGAAGTCCGCGCCTGCATCCGGCCCGTCAAGGTCGATATAGGGAATGATCAGGCGGTTGATGATATTGATGCTGCCCACGGTCAGCGGATAGACAGGCTTGGCGACGACCATATTGGCCTCTGTCCCCGCCGGCATACCATCATAATGCCAGACTTCCACAGGCAGGCTGACGATGTTACCGATGGGGTTTTGAGACGCCTTGGCGAGGTCTTCGGCATATGTTACTCCGACCCCGGTGCCGGTCAACAGTGCAACTGAAAGGCATATTAGCTTCGCCCTGTTTAGTGACTGTTTCATGGTTTCGTCCCGTCCGTTTCCTCGCTTTGCGGTGCCTCAGAATTTCAGGCACCTCAGTAAAGAATCGTAGTCGGGAGTGGAAGATGCTTCAACTCCTTCGCATGGGGTATGTCGCCCTTTAGCGCCCGAGATCACCATCGTGCTTTTACAGGTGGTCCGTAAAACCGGGGCCAGACCAATCAAGAGACATGCACGCCATGCTTGGAAACTACAGTACCGATCGGTTTCCGCGCATTGTGAATTGTGATTGCGCTCCAGAACCGACGACGCCGAGCATTGGTGCCCGGAATTTAAGAAACAGTATTAGTAAGCTAAACGCCGATTTAATCACTCCTTAACGAATCATGCGCGGATAACGAAGCGACCCTCGCGCGGTAACCAGCGTAAAATCGTGCGTCGTTCCGCATTCGCTAGTGTCGGTCGCCAAACAGTTTGTAACTCCTTAAATTCAAGAGTGATAGCTCCTACTGCTGAGAGACTGTAAAACTGGGTTGGGCGCACGTTTCGTCAATTCTGACGACCCTCGCTAGTAGGCCTGCGGCTGGATCGGGCACGGAACCTCGAAGATTCCTGCCGTGCCCACCGAGCCGGCAACCAGGAGCCTATTAGTCGAATTGCTGTTCAAACGGCCGCTAGTAGAAGCGCAGCAGCGTGACCCCGTACCAGGTACCCAAAAGCACCGGCCAGAACAACAGCTTAAGGCTTAGATTATCGTGGTATTCGAAAATCTTCCAGCGTGATCCCCGAAACAGCATGGCGAGAGCGATAGTCTGCAGAGAAATCAACACATACATGGAGAAGTAGAAGAGCTCGATGTACGCGATTTCCGGTGTCACGATCCGGTTTCTCTCGTTGACGTGCGCCAGGAGCAGGATGAACAGGAAACCGGCCGAGCTCTGTATCACATTCATCGTCGTGACCCCTGCCTTTTCATCGACGTTCCGCGAAGAAACGTAGAGCACGATGAACATGATGAGTGCCACGATCAGAATCGGAATGATATTCGCGATAAACGGATTAAGAAAAATCCGTTTCACGACGACACTGAATTGCAGTGCCGGATAATCGGCGATCGGCGTAGTGTTTCCGAAGGTCGTCTGGTACTCGATGTTTTCGAAAGTGAAGTAAGAGGAGACCGTCTCCGATGAGGGAACGGATATGGCGCTGTTCAGTCCTGGCCTGGCAGATGGATTAAGCACGTAATAGCTGTCCAGATCCGGAATCAGCAGAACGTGCTTGCTCAGATCCGGATACAGGATTCTCACCTGAACATCGTTCTGCTCGAACGGGAACTGCTGATAGCTGAAATCCTGCTCCAGAGTCACCCTGAACTTCCAGGTCACCAGGACGTAGTCGTCGTGATCGACCTTTGAAATCATCTCACTGACAAGTCCGCGCGACTCGATCGCCGATGTGTCTGGGAAGTAGAAAGCTGGCGGCGCGGTGTCATACAACGGCTTCGGGTACTTCATCCAGAGCTTCCCGATGAGGCTTGCCTCGAATGCCGTCAGCTCGAATGACTCAATGAAGATGCCTGTCGGCACTTTATGATAGTTGGCCTGAGCCAACTTGAACAAATCCTGGTCATAACGATTCACATACTTGTTGAGGATAGTCTTGTTGACTATCCGCTCCTGATCACTGCGAAGCAGGGAAAAGTCAGTGGTAAGATTGAGATACCAAATGGCCACGATATTCGCGACGATTATCAGGGACACGGCGGACACCATCCACCAGAGCTTTTTTGGGTCGTTCCGATCGATTCGAATCAGGAAAGCCACAAAGATGATGAGAAACATACTGGCGCCAATGCAGACATGGATGATCTTCCGCCTGCCCTGATCCGACGCACCGAGTAGGTCGTCTTCGGCGAAGACGAGCACGCTCTTCCAGCCCGTGGACGCCAGTTCCCTGAAGAAGAACCAGGAGTATTTGTATGTGTAGGTGCTCTGGTACTCGACAACACCCTCCGAGGCGTTCTTCAGCTTGCCCAGAATTGCCTCGGTTTTTCCATGCCTCAATTGAAAAACGTTCTGCATCAGGTTTGCCGGATCGGGATGAGACAGAATGGCCCCGTTGGCGTCGTAGGTGAATCCGTAGCCCGACTCACCCACGCTCAGGGAGTCAACGACCCGGGTAAAGTCGCTCAAGCTGAGCGTATAGTCGACCATCCCCATGATCTCGCCGTCCGCATCAAACAGAGGGACGCCATAGTCGACGACCATGGCTTGCGCTGCTTGCGCGTAGTATGGATCCGACCAACTGGCTTCGCCCGACCGCACGACGCCCGTGTACCACTTCGCAGTTTCCAGCTCGTCAGATGTGTAATCGTAGCTGTCCTCGACGAACTGAAATTCGTTCCGACTCTTGTTGAAGAACGGTGCATATCGCTCCTTTCCCAGGAACCGGCCGGGCTCGAATGCCACCGTCACACCGAGGAGAATCGGTAGCTCGAGGCTTTCGGTTCGTATGCTCGCCAGAAGCTTGTCCTCGCTGCGGATCGCGGCCACTTCGGTAGAGTACTCCGCCGCTCTCCTGGTAATGCCGAAAAGTATAGAGTCAAGGGTCTCTGCCACCCGGTGACCTGCCTGTTTGCCGAGCTCGATACTCGCCTGTTCTCTATCATGGGAGTAGGTGGCCAGGTCGGCGACGAGATAGACTGTGAGCGCAGCGAAAAGCGTCAGCAACGCGCCGAAGACGAATCCGGGATGCTTCAAGGGGGCGGCTCCCAGAGCAACGCACCAGGCGTCGGCCGTTCACGGATGTCACTCGGTGCGGACATCATGTGCGGCTACCGAGGGTACCAGGCAACCCGAATCCTGGCTCTGTCGTGTGATGACCGCCTTGTTGGTATTGGCGCGCTGCAATAGCATTGGCTGTCCGAGTGATCGTCCTCATCCTTGATGATTCTACTCCATTCGGTATCAGGCAGCGCGTAATCCAGCCAAGGCAAGACTGGAGTACCGATGAAGTTGCGGGTTTACTCGGAAACTTGCCGCACAAGATCAGCGAATCACCACTCCCCAGCGCTGTCCGGGGCACCCGAGCTTCCAAGGTCAGGACAAAAAAGCAAGTGGACGCACATGATGGCGGTGTATGGGACTATACTTTGTCTACGTTACGGTTTGCGGTTGTGGCACGTTGAGAATTATAAGGAGTGTCCCGATGCCAGTTTTATCCAGGATTTATCGCCCAAACTCTGTCTGCCTCGCTCTATGCTTGGGGGTCAGCGTGGTTGTGTTTGCCCCGAGCCTGGCGCTAACGCAGGAGTATTCTACGGCGCAGGAAGACACCGAGGTCGTCCTCGCGCCCGATGAGTTTTCGCCCTACGCCGGACGCAATTTCCCACAACGGCCACTGTGGGGCGACTCTCATCTTCACACCATGGTTTCCGTCGACGCGGGCACTATGACCCGGCTTACCCAGGAGCAGGCCTTTCGGTTCGCTCGCGGCGAAGAAGTGACGACCACCCACGGGCTTCGGGCGAAGCTGTCGCGCCCGCTCGACTGGCTGGTGGTGTCAGATCACGCCGAGATGTACGGGCTGATGCCGCAGCTTTTGGCTGGTGACGCTGAGGTTCTGTCGACGGAGCAGGGCAAGGCCTGGTACGAAGCCCTGACCTCCGGCGATCCTCAACTTGCCTTCAAGACCGCGATGGAGATCGTGTCATCACTGTCCAACGAAGAGCCACCGATCGACAATCCGAAGGCGATCAAACATGCCTGGGAGGAATACACAGCGCTGGCAGACCAATACAATCAACCGGGCGTGTTCTCGACCATCATCGGCTACGAGTACACCACCGAGGGTGCCAACAACCTGCACCGCAACGTTCTGTTCCGTGATGGTGCGATCCGGGCAAACCAAGCCCGTCCGTTCTCGCAATACGACAGCAAGAACCCGGAGGACCTGTGGGCATTCCTCGCGGAATACGAGGAAAGGACCGGCGGCGAGGTTCTGGCGATTGCCCACAACGGCAACCTGTCGAACGGGCGCATGTTCTCGTGGAACGCCTATGACGGTTCGCCACTCACGGTCGAGATTGCCGAAGCCCGCGCGCGGTTCGAGCCGCTATATGAGGTTACACAGATCAAGGGCGATGGCGAGGCGCACCCGTACCTCAGCCCCAATGATGAGTTTGCTGACTTCGACACATGGGATGCGGCAAACCTCAACGGTACCGAGCTAAAGAAGCCTGAGATGCTCGCCGGGGAATACGCGCGCGAGGCCTTGAAGCGGGGTATGAAGATCGAACAGAAGCTCGGCGTTAACCCGTTCAAGTTCGGCATGGTCGGAGCGACCGATTCCCACACCGGCATGGCTACGGCCCAGGAGGACAATTTCTTCGGCAAGCATTCTGGCGTGGAGCCCGAACCGAAGCGGTGGAAACATACCGTGATCGAAGCGCCGGATCCCAAGTTGTCAATCTACGGCTGGAAACAGGCGGCGGGCGGCCTCGGTGCG
>Ga0209536_100007454_pt1 | contig 16572 bp, 14 predicted proteins | sample DeeMarSeWOR28_12_FD_187461 | JGI IMG/M metagenome (GOLD analysis project Ga0209536, IMG submission 187461) | Marine sediment microbial communities from White Oak River estuary, North Carolina - WOR-2-8_12 (SPAdes) (version 2) | ecosystem: Environmental > Aquatic > Marine > Intertidal zone >... | reverse complement strand
ATCCACAGCTTGGTGCCGTTCAGAACGTACCCGTTCCCATCGGGATCGGGCTTGGCCGTCGGCGTGGCCCCCCGGTAAGCATCGGCGATGATCTTCGAGCCGCGGCTGACGACGATGTAGCTGCCCCGCGTGCCCGCCGGCAGGTTGCCCTGCAGCTCGCCAAGGATGGTGGCGCCCGCCTCGATGGTCAGGGTGACGGCCGTGCCGCCGCTGCCGTCGGCGCCCACATCGCGGCCAACGAAAATCGGGCCCTCGATGCGGATGCAGTTCGCGGACGTCCAGGTCGTGTCGCTCAGAATCGAGTCGCTGACGACGTCAGGGTTGGCGCAGACCGGCCGCGAGTCGCTGCCGTCCGCCGCCCAGACGGTCCAACCAGTATACCAGGCGTTGGCTGGGGAGGTGCCCGGAGCCACGGCGCCGGCGTAGTCGGTCGCCTGCAACGTGCGGCCGTCCGTCGGCATCACGATGCCGGGGTCATTGTTGAGACCCGCCGCGTTGAACGACTGATACCCAGCCGGCATCGAGGTCGGGATCACGTTGGGGGGGCTGGCCTGCGTACCGACCGTATACGCCGAAGGCGTCAGGTTCGGGTCGGCCACCAGGTTGTTGAAGCCCCAGTTGAAAAATTCCTTGTTCTCGTCGGCGGCGTATCCGTCGCCGGACGCGTCGGTGAAGTTGGCGTCCGGGTTCGTCCCCGAATCCGCGACGTTGTTCCAAAGGATCGAGCTCTCGAGCCGCAGCGTCTTCGTCGGATCGTTCTGATCCGCCACCGAGCAGAAAGCGACATCGGCGCTCACCGGCGTAGCCGCATTTGAACCTTCGGCATTGGTCGCGATGACGGTGACCTCGTAGTTCGTGTTGTTGTCGACGCCGCCGAAGATGGCCTCGTCCATCGCCGAGCTGCCGGTATCCGCAGCAACGGTGGTTCCGCCATCGTCCGCCAGTACCGCGATGTGCGTGGTGGCGCCCGCTGAGGGCGTCCAGCTGACGTAGACCGTGTCACGGCTCGTGAAGGCGGCCAGGTCAGTGACGGCAGCCGGGCCGTTACCCGGTCCCGTCGTCTCGTCGTCGTCGCCGCAACCAGCCAGGGCGAGCACGCCGATCAGGGTCAGCGCAAACCCGGTTTGGGGTAGCTTTCCGAACATGCTTCTCCCTCTTTTCGTTGATTTTGTTCTGAGGGTGGGGCCTGCCCCTGGCCCTCGGCAGCACCGGGAGGGATCGGTGCCCTTTCTTTCCTCGCGCAACTTCCCTCCCGCGCGCCTCTGGGGTGTTCTGTTTCTATATGTCGTAGGAATAGCCAAGCTCGAACGTGGCGCCGATCTTGTATTCCCGCTGCAACAACGTGATACCGTTGTTCGACTGCTCGAAGCGGAACGGCGAGTTCAGCAGATTCATCGCCCTGAACTTCAGTCGCGACTTGCCGAACCACCTCACGATCGAGAAGTCCAGCTGGTTCCGCGACGCTTCGTAGATGTCCGGCACGCCCGACCCACCCGCCGCCGTCACACGGCGGCCCATGGTGTTGAAGTAGAGCCCAACCTCCGTGCTCCCCATCGGGTGCGAGTAGAGCAATCCCAGGTTCAGCGTCCAGGGCGCCTGGCCTTCCATCGGCCGTATCTCGTTTGTCGGAATGAACGCGCCCTGCTCGATCACGTTCACCTCGGACTTGGCCAGCATCACGTTTCCGATGAAGCTGAAGGTGTTCAGAGCGCTCGTTAGTTTGTCGAGCCGCTGCCGCATCTCGAACTCGAACCCATACAGACGGCCGTTGTCCGCGTTCTGGAACGAATAGGCGGCGGATGCGGCCGCCAGGAACACCTGCTCGATTGGGTCTTCGAAGTTCTTGTAGAACGCGCTGAACGAGAGCACTTCGCCGGGTCGCGTGAAGAAGTCCCAACGTAGATCGGCGTTCCAGATCTTCGCGACGCCCAGCCCCGGGTTGCCGATGATCTGGCGCAAGCTTGTCGCCTCCGTGAACTGGAAGGGTGCGAGCTCGCGGAACTCGGGGCGGTCCAGCGTGCGGCTGTATGCCAGGCGCAGGTTCATTCGCTCGTTTAGACCAAAGATGACGTTGATCGAGGGCAGAAGATCCTCGACGTAACCGTTGCCACCGTCCGATATGTCCGTCAGAAGTTCGTCGCGGCTGGTCAGCTGCAACCGATAAGTCTCATAACGCGCGCCGACGATCGTTCGAAACCAGCTGGTAATTGGCAACTCGACCATGCCGAACGCGGCACGCCGCCGGTCCTCAGCCTGATACTGGTCGCCGGGCTCGACGATCTCGTTGATCTGGAAGTCCTCCGGGTTCTGCCGGAAACCGACGATCGTGCTGTCGGTGAGTGCCTCGTCGATGTTTTCCGTGATGCCACCCTGGAACAGCCAGTTGAAACGGCGAGCCGCGAAATCGCGCTCGCGGTTCCGCGCCTGGGCACCGACCTTGACCGCGGCCGGGAGCGACGACCACACATTGAAGGGCACCCGCCAGCTGAGGCCACCGCTCAGATCATCATCAGTCAAGTCGCTGTAGAAATAGCGACCGCTTTCACCGCGCTGTTCGAGAAGCGGCGTGACCGTGTCCGCATCCGCGAACGAGCGCATGTAAAGCGACTCGCGCATGCCGGGCTCGTCACGGTTGGCGCTGGCGGCGGTGACGCGCCATTCGAGACGCGAATCCCAGGGCAACCGGTGTTCGCCCAAGACCTGGCCCCAAAGCATCTGCCGAGTGATCATGCGCAGCCGGTCAGCGACCACAAAGCCACCGATGTCTTCTCGGTTATCGCCGAAGAAGGTCCGCGCCTCGTCGTCACCCACCCGGGTGAACATCGACTGCACAGCGATCTTGTTGGAGGCACCGATCTTGTAGGTCAGGTTCGCGATTGCACCGATGTTCACGGCCCGAACACCCGAGTTGAACGTGTAATCGACGTTCGCCGCGCGACGCTCCTCAGGGATGTCCGGATCGAATGCGTCCGTCCGCCACTTGCGTTCGATCTCGTCGACGCGGACGACCCAGTTCTGCTTGTATTTCACACCGGCCAGAATCCCCAGCTCGTTGCCGAACAGGCTGGCCCGGGTTCCACCCGCGATACCGATACCGAAGTTGATCGGAGGCGAATTGTCCGTAGGCGTGAACTGCCGCGGCAGAACCATGCCGAGCTCTTGCCTGGCCTCGGGATTTTCAGGCAATCGGTCGCCAGTGAGACCGCCCGGCACCTCAGGAGGAAGGGCACGCGTCCCGTCATCGATGCCCAAGAAGTCCGTGCCGCCACCGCTGTAGCTCAAGAAATTGTTGCTGCTCAGCTGGCTCTGCGTGTTCGCGCCGAACAACAGACCAACCGTCAGAAACGGACGGTCGAAGAACTCCTTCGTTTGGATCTTCACCGATCCGCCTGAGAAGTCCGCCTCCAGATCCGGCGTGTAGGTCTTCTGAGTGGTCAGCGTCTCGAGGAACTGGGCCGGGAAGATGTCCAGCGGAACGACTTCTTTGTCCGGCTCCGGGCTGGGCAGCGGCGAACCATTCAACTGAGTCTGACTGTAACGCTCACCCAGGCCCCGTACGTATACGTATTTGCCCTGACTGACCGTTACACCGGTGACGCGCTTGGCCACGTCCGCTGCGTCCGAGTCCGGCTGGCGGGAGATGTCCTCAACACCAACGGCATCCTCCACGGCATCCGACTTCCGCCGGTCGTCCAACAGCTTCGCGGCGTTGCCTTCCTCGCGCTCGACCGAGACAGTGATCCCTTCCAGGGCGATGGCCTCGGGAGGCACCGATATGTTGAGAGTTCTGATCTTGCTCGCCTCGACTACGACCCCCGTGATCGTCTTCGGCGCATAACCGAGAACTTCCACGACGATGTCGTAGGTGCCGGGCGGTACGTTGAATATCGTATAGCGGCCATCCAAGTCGCTGAGCCCGCCGACCCCGAGGCTCGGGATGCTGACCTGGGCGACTGCGATCGGCTCCGCCGTCTTCTCGTCCAGGACGCGGCCCACGACTTTGGTCTTCTCCTGTTGTGCCGCGAGTTCGCTCGAAGCGAGCATGACCAGCAGACAGGCCAAGCCCAGCCGTGACAGGCCGGCCAATTTGCGTCGACCCCCGGGCATACTCCGTCTCGCCCGGCGTTCCTTGGCGCCGATTTCTACTTGCATATTCACAGCTTCCTCTCTAGGGAATTCCACCATAGGTATCGTGGCAGAATTCTAGAGGAGGGCTGTAACGGCCCTATCGGCTATGCCGTATCAGTTTCGTCACAAGTCGGCGACGCCCGCGTATCGACGCGCCGAGGGCATAACTCTATGCAAAAGAAAGCGTTACGAGGATGATGCTTTCGAGGGTGTAACGACTGGGGACCGGCCGTTGGTCGTCTAGCGCCTGGCGGTCACCTCTACGGGCGTCGGCATGTCCGCGGCAACATCATGCTGCCAACTGTGCAGCCGATTCAACAGCTCGGAAGCGATCGCGGGCATCTCCTCTGATAGGTCGTGGGACTCACCAAGGTCGACGCTGAGATCGTACAGCTCCACGCGACCGTCCTCGTACCACTCGATGAGCTTGTACTGACCGACTCGAACGGCGGCCGCGGGGGTGGTCCGCCATGGGCTATCCATTCCCCGATAGGCTTCCAAGTAGGCCGGGAAGTGCCAGAACAGGGGGCGCGGCTCGATAGCTCGTCGCTCCGTGAGGAGCCGATATAGGCTGACGCCATCCAACGGGATCCGGGGGTCCGGAGCTACGCCGATGATCTCCAGAATGGTGGGGTAGACGTCCGTGCCGATGACCGGTGTGTCGTCGCTGATGCCGCCGCCGATGTGACCGGGCCAGGTCACGGTTAGCGGCACGCGAACGCCTCCCTCGTAGAGCATGCCCTTCGAGCCACGAAGCGGCGCCATCGATGTCGCCGGCCCGTACCCCCCGTTATCCGAGTAGAAGATGACCACCGTGCTAGACGCCAACCCCAGTTCTTCCAGCTTTCCAACAACCCGACCCACGCTCTCATCGACGCTCTCGATCATGGCCGCGTAGGTCGGGTCATTGTGCGCGTCAGTGCCGGGCCTTTGTGCGTATTTCTCGACGAGAGCGGGCTTCGCCTGCAGAGGCGTGTGGACCGCGTAGTGAGACAAGTACAGGAAGAACGGATTCCCGCGGTTCGCCTCCATGAAGCCCAATGCCTCATCGGTCAGTCGGTCCGTCAAGTACTCCCCTTCCTCTCCTTCAGCCAGACCGATCAGCTCTCTCTCGCCGCGTTTGTACGGAAAGAAGTATGTCGGCGGGTGACCGACGCCGTCGCCGCCCACGTTCACATCGAACCCGTGATCGGTGGGCGCGCTGCCAGTCTCGCCCAGGTGCCACTTCCCAAAGTGACCCGTAGAGTAGCCCGCATCGCGCAGAACCTCCGCGATCGTGACGATTTCCAGGTCGAGATCGGTGTCGTTGGAAGCCGGGACCAGCTTGCGGAGTCGAGCTTCGCCGCGCGCAGGAGATCCGACCGTGTAGACCCCGTGCCTTGGAGTGTAGAGGCCCGTCAGCAAAGAAGCGCGGCTGGGAGCACAGTTGGGCGCGTTGGAGTAGGCGTTGGTGAAGACGATCCCGGCCTCGGCGAGCGCGTCGATGTTGGGGGTCTCGTAATAGGAGCTGCCCATGAAGCCGGCGTCGCGCCAGCCAAGGTCATCGACGTAGACCAGGACGATGTTAGGCGGGGCCGGTGGCCGGGCACAGCCGGCAATCAGTACCAGGAGTAGCTTGAAAGGTCTGAGGTCCAAGGGGCTCCACCCTCAACCGACACCAAGACGGCCCTAGGAACAGGGCCGCGTCGCGAAGCAATAGGCCGGGAGGGGATCGAACCCTCAACCTACGGATTAAGAGTCCGTTGCTCTGCCAGTTGAGCTACCGGCCTATGGTTGAAGGACTGGCAAAACTAGCGGCCCAGCCCGCCGCGTCAATCCCCATACCGCTGAAGTACTTCGGGCCTGGGCTCGGGGAAGCGGTCCGGGTTGATGGCCCATGCCATGGCCTCCAGCCCTTCGATCAGGCGCGGCCCGGCCCGGGTGAAGAAAGCGCCGTCGCCGATGAAGACACGATCTCCGCGCTTCGCATTCAGCTCCCACCAACCGGGCCTTTCGCTGAGGATGTGCATCTCGGAGCGCAGCCGCTCAACGCTCATATCCTCGCACGCGATGATGAAGACTCCAGGGTCATGGTGCCTCAGTTCGTCCCAGTGAAAGCGGGTAGGTGACAGGCCCGGGGTATTGAGCGCGTCGACGCCGCCGGCGATCTCGATGAGTTGCGGGATCCAATAGCCCCCCGAGAATGACGGCTCCAACCATTGGGCGAAGGCGACGAGCCGGCGCTGTGCACCCCTGGTAGCGGCCTCCACGGCGTCGAGACGTTCCCGCATCTCCTCCACCAGCTCGCGTGCCTCGCCCATACGCCGAATCGCGAAGCCGACACGATTGTGATCGTCGAGTACGTCGTCGAGATGGCGGGGATACAGGATCATCAGCTCGGGTCGCGGGTTGAGCCCCTCGGCGATCGCCCGCACACCTTGAAGCGACACCAAAGAGAAGTCGCCGGGCCCCTGCGTGATGACGACTTCGGCCTGACATCCCCACATCGCAGTCTCATCGAGCCGGAAAAGGCTACCGAACTTGCGATTGGTCTCGACTTTCTCGTGGTAGATCTCGGCGCTGGTCATCTCGCTGGGGTCGAAGCGCGCCTTGGTCACGATCTTGCGCCCGCTGGCTTCCGGCGGGTAGTCGCACTCGTGGGACACGCCCACGACATCCTCGCCCGCCCCCAGGGCAAACGCGATCTCCGTGGCTGTGGGAAAGAGGCTAGTAATCCGCATCAGGAAGGGAGCGCCGTTGGCCCGTCTCCAGCTCGCGGCGGAATCGCTCGGCTTCCACTAGCCGATTCACCTGGCGATCGAGATCGTGCACGACGTCCTCCAGCTGCGTCATGCGGGCTTCGACCTCGTCCTTATCCGCTTTCAGGCCTTTCATCTTCGCGTATTCGCGGAAGAGCGGGCGCACCACCACGTGGGTGGCCAGCGCCAGACTGGGTACGCCGACGACGAATATGATGGCCAGAATGCCTGCTATTTCTTCCACTGTGTCTCCAGGAATGGCTTTGCGGCGCCGCACGTGCCCAAAAAACATAGGCTCAAAGCCAGACCACCGGTAGCCCCGCGCCAACCTTTTGGCCCCTCGGGCTGTCCAACTCGATGACTACACCCAAGGGAGGATTACGCCATGAATTCGAGGTTCCTCATTCTGGCCACCGCGCTGGCCGCCTTCCTCTGCACCTCCGTCGCTTTGCCCGTCACCGCAACGGCAATGCCTCAAGCCAAAGTCGTTCAGGACGATGACTGGTGTGACGACGGCTCGAGCGATGACGAAAGCGAGAGATACTGCGAGGTACGGGAGGCTACGCTAGAGGCCAACCGCAACGTCATCGACGTCGATGGCAGCCCCAACGGCGGCGTCCGGGTCGAGGGTTGGGACAGAAACGAGATCCTGGTCCGCGCCAAGGTCGTGGCACGTGCCGGTTCCGAGTCGGACGCCCGAGCCATAGCCCAGGAAGTCGAGCTGGATCTGGGAAACAGGATCCACGCGGAGGGTCCCAAGACCGGGAAGAAGGAAGGCTGGTGGGTCAGCTACCGTGTGTTTGTCCCCCACCGCTCGAACCTGAAACTCGAGAGCGTGAACGGCGGCATCTCGATCTCGCAGGTCTCCGGCGAGATAGACTTTCGTACGACCAATGGCGGAATCGTTCTCGACGCTCTGGCCGGAGACGTCAACGGCAGGACGACCAACGGGGGTCTCAAGATCGAACTGTCCGGCGACGAATGGGAAGGGGCCGGCCTCGATGTGCGAACCACGAATGGTGGCGTGAAGCTCGCCATTCCCGACGGCTACAACGCGGAGCTGGAATCGGGAACGGTGAATGGCGGATTTCGCATCGAATTCCCCATCACCGTCCAGGGGCGCATCGATCGCAGGATCGAAGCCGTGCTGGGCGACGGCGGCAAGAAGATACGCGTCCACACGACCAACGGCGGTGTCGTGGTCGAGCGGGCCTGAGGCGACAACCGATCTCTCGTAGTCAACCAGGGCGGTGGGCTCGACCCATCGCCCTGGTTCCATCCTGTTGTCTTCACCCCCTACCCTAGCGGCGCAAGCCCTTAAAGGTCAGGTTTGTCACCGTTAGCCCTTGGAATCTTCAGCGAGCCCGGTCAGTCGGGCTCTCGTGGAGGCCCAACATGTATCGGAAGTCGCTGTTCTGTCTAGCCGTGCTGCTGCTATCCGCCCCGGCCAGCGGATGGGCACAGAAGTTCCAGGTAGCACCCTACGTGGCCTACCGGTTCGGCGGCAAGTTCACGAACGTCAACGATCCGACCAACTCGCTGGTCAACACGCTCAAGATCGACAACTCGTTCGCCCTGGGCCTCATCGCGGATTTCTTCATCACTCCCGTTGTGGCGATCGAGGGCTCTTTTGCCTACCAGCCGACAAAGATGAAGGCCGATATTCCGAATAACCCCATCGAACTCTTCGATGTGAAGGTCAACTGGTACCACCTGGGGCTGCGCTTCGAGACGCCTCGCCAGGATGAGCCCAAGCCGAGAGGTTTCCTCTCTGTGACGGGAGGTGCCACGAGCTTGATGGCGTCGGACCGGGGGACCGAGACCAAGCCCAGCTTCGGCTTCTCCCTCGGCGGCGAGTACTTCTTCAGCAAGAACGTCGGGGTCGTGCTCCTCGGTCGCTACGTGGGGACGTTCTTCAACTCGAGCGACCAAGTCTTCTGCCCGGAGATCGGCGGACAGTGCTACCAGCTGCCGAGCAGCACCACCATGCACCAGGCCGAGATCTCGGGCGGCGTATCCATCGCCTTCTAGCGTGAGGAATACGTTCGTACCTGCTCATTCGGGCGAGGTCGCACCCGGGAAAGACCTCGGTACGAGGACAGCGCTCTGGGCTGCGACCCTCGTGTCCATAGCGTCCGCAGCCACCACCGGCTGCGGGGCACGCGGCTTTACTGAAACCCCTGCGCTCCCCACGAGCCCGGGGAGTCTCGACGCCGTCGTCTACCTAATCGGGGACGCCGGCGCCGCCACACCCGAAACCCCCATCATCATCCATCTGCGCCGCGAAGTGGCCGACGTATCCGGGGAAATTCCGGTCGTCGTCGCGTTCCTCGGCGACAACATCTACGAGCACGGCCTGCATCCCCAAGGCCACCCGAGCCACGAACAGGACGCGGGCTACCTCGAAGCGCAAATCGATGTACTCCGCGGCACCACGGCCAAAGGGGTTTTCGTGCCGGGCAACCACGACTGGGGCTACGGAGACGAGCGGGGGGCCGAACAGATCCGGCGCCAGGGCGGTTACCTGGCCGCTGTAGCGAAAGACGGCGCGGCCGATGTCGAGTTGATGCCGCCGGCGGCGTGCCCGGGCCCCGACACCCTGAGGGTCGGCGAATCGGCTCTGCTCGTGATGCTCGATACCGATCTCTGGCTGCGGAGCGATCAGCCCGGTGCCGACTGCGAGAACCGGTCGACGGATGCAGCGTTGAGGTCCCTGTTCCGCGTGCTGCGCGAGAACGGTGACTCCGAAAACCGCGCCGTCATCATCTTGGGGCACCACCCACTGGAGACGTACGGCCAACACGGCGGTTACTTCGGGTTAAAGGACCAGTTCTTCCCGGGTCTGAACCTGTGGAAGTACCTGTACATCCCTCTCCCGTTTCTCTATCCGATCGCCCGGAACTCGGGGATCTCATCCCAAGACATGTCGAGTGGGAAGAACAAGCGAATGCGAGAAGCGTTCGCCGAGGTCCTGGCGGAGGCACCATCGCCACCGCTGGTGTGGGCCGGCGGTCACGATCACAGCTTACAAGTGTTCGAGGGCGGCGGCTACAACGTCGGGTACCATCTGGTGAGCGGAGCTGGAAGCAGGCCGACAGCAGTCGGATGGGACACGGCCCTCTATGCCTCCGGGCAAGCGCAGCGCGAGATGGGATACATGCGGGTTGAGTTCTTCGAAGACGGGCGCGTGTTGCTCAGCGTCATCACGGACGGAACCCAGAGCTGTGATGGCTCGACAGACTGTATCGGGCAGCCCACGCTTCGCTACTGGCGATGGCTGGCTGGGCCGGACGCTTGACAAACCCAGGCTGTGAACCGATAACCGTAGCGGTCGCAGGGGTCGGGCTGCGGAGGAGATCACCGGAGCAGTCCCTGGGCCTGGCAATCCAACAAGGAGATGTCCACGTGATCAGAAGAGCGCTGTTGGCACTCATTGTCGTCGTTGCCCTCGGGGCAGCACCGGCCCAGGCACAGAAGATAGAGCTGACACCGTTTATAGGGTATCAGTTCGGCGGGACGGCTGCGTTATTCAACGGCGACATGAAGCTGAACGACGCAATGAACTTTGGTGGCATTATCGACTTCGAGGTTCGGCCCGGCGGCCAGATAGAAATCAGCTATACGCGACAGAATACCCAGTTACAGTGGCGTCCCTTCTCGGGCACTCCCGAAGACATCGACATGTCGGTGGACTACTGGCAGATCGGCGGCCTAGGCTACGTCATGAAGGGGGATGCCAGGCCGTTCGTCTCCTTCACGCTCGGGGCCACGCACTTCATACCTCGAGAAGACACCATAAATGACGTGAGAATCGACGACGAGTGGCGATTCTCGTTCGTTTTCGGGCTCGGTGCCAAGTACTTCCCGAACCCGCGTGTCGGCTTGCGATTCGCCGGCCATCTCTACAGCACCTTCCTCGACACCAACAGCGGCATTTGGTGCGGAACCGCTTCCGGTTGCTCCCTCGGCTTCTTCGGGGCTGGGATATTCCAGGTGGATGTCCAGGCAGGCCTGGTCATCGCAGTGGGCGACTAGAAAGCACGGACGCGACGACGCCCGGGCCTTCGAACGCGAGGGCCCGGGCGTTGACCCTCACGGAGAGGATCTTACTGAGTGCCCTTCTCAATCAGTGGCAGGGCGTCCGCAACCTGCAGATCGATGAGGTTCTCGATGATGCGCTCGGTCTGCATCCAGCGGGCGGCCATCACCGCTCCCAGCTCCTTTTCGGCCCTCTTGTAGTACTTCTTCTGCAACTTCAGGCGATCTTCGCGCAACTTGAACGAGTCGTCGGCAATCTTCTTGGCCGTCTCGTCGGTCATCGTTCCGTAATTTTCCGCGAAGCTCTTGATAATGGCGAGCCTGCGGTCGCCGAGCTTGGACAGTTCGAGGTCGTATTCGCGGTAGATCGGCCAGAACACCGACGATTGATCGTCGGTCATCTGTAAGGCCTCGGTCACGACCGCGACCTTCTCGGTCTTCATATCCTCGCGCAGCAGCTCCATGTACCGCTCGTACTGGCCATAGGCAGCCGAGCTGCTAAACATGACCGCCAGCACGACGAGCGTCGCAACCTTGCCGATAACATGAATAAGTGAACGCATCTTCGTCCTCCTGTCAGGGGCAGTTTGTTACTTCAAGAACGGCAATTCGGTCTGGATTTGCAGGTCGCCCAAGTTGTTCAACATCCTCTCAATCCAGATGAACTTGCCGGCGACCATCGGGTTGATCTCCTTCTGGAACTTCTTGGTGTACTTCTCACGCAGTTTGTAACGGTCTTGCTCCAGCTTGAAGGTCCTATCCGTAATCTCCTTCACCCTCTGCAGCGTCATACGAGTCTGATAATTCGCTGTGTACTCTTTGATCAGCTCGATACGCTCGTCGGTGATCTTCGCCAACTCGGCCTCGTATTCGCGATGCATAGGCCAGAAGACCTCCGCCTGCTCATCGGTCAGATTGAGTGCCTCGGTGAGCAAAGCTACCTTCTGCGACCTGATATCCTGCCTGAGCAGTTCCATGTAGGAATCGTACTGGGCGTGGGCCGCTGAACTCCCCAGCGTCACAGCCACCGCTACTAGGGCCGCCGCACGGCCGAGCCTTTGCACTATCGCACGCATATCACTCCTCCTTGTATCCGACTCAGGCGCTGCATCGCGATCATGCCGCGTTGTCGTCTTGGGCTGAGGTTGTCTTCTAGGGACCCTCCAGTCTAGGGCAACGCAGCCGAGCGTCAAGGGGCTCCGCCACAGCCGTCTCGTTGCGGTTCAAACGGGCATGGGCGACATTGTCGGGGCTTCACTACCTGCCGGACTGTCTAAGCGAGGTGAAAGAAAACACCGAATGCCGCGATCCGTTCTGACCTTCTCCATCCTGCTTGGCTTCGCCTCTCTATCCCCGGCGAGCCTCCACGGTCAGGCTCAAGATACCCGACCGGTCATAGACACCATCGTCATCGAGCGGAACAACATCTTCACCCCGGAGGAAGCCCAGTCGAGCAAGGTGTTCCGGGTGATGAACGGCTTGCACATCACCACCAAGCGCTGGGTGATCCAGCAGGACCTGCTTTTCAAGCAGGGCGAGCCCTACGACTCCGCTCGTGTCGCCGAAAGCGAGCGAGTTCTGCGACTGAGGCTGATCTTTCGCGAGTTGAGCATCGACACGACGAGGATCGACGGCAAGTTCGCCGTAGTCATCACGACCGTGGACGGTTGGAGCACCAAGCCGAAACTCAAGTTCTCAGTAGCGAGCGACGGAACCTGGACGGGGACGTTCGGGGTGAACGAGATCAATCTGCTCGGCACGGGCAACCAGGTGTACGTGGCATACGAGAAGCAAGTCGATCGCGATGGAATCAATCTGTCCCTTCTCTTCAAGCGGACGTTCGGCTGGGATTTCGATGCCGGCGGTAACTACGCGGGAATGTCGGACGGTTCCAATGCAAACTGGAGATTCGGAAAACCGTTCCGGACGCTGGACACTCAATTCTCTTATCAGTACGACGGCCTGGCCGCCGATCAGCGGATCATCCAGTTCCGAAGAGACGACGCAGGCGTTCTCGACTCAACGCTCTACAACCGGACTGCCTTCAACAATACGGGGCTGGGGGCGATCGCGACCGTCGCGCAACCCACCAACTACTTGCGTTGGGCCGCTACCGCTACGGTGAGAAACGAGGAGTACGTACTCAAGTCCTTCGACCAGCCGGTGCCTGACACCGTCACAGGCACGCTGGGTGCCTGGGGTGAGTACCGGAAGGCCAACTACATTCAGGTTCGCCGTTTCAACGGGCTGGGGGCCGAAGACCTCGACATGAGCACTACGATCCGGCTCACGGCGAACGTCGTTCCGAAGATCCTCGGCTGGGAGCGCACGGGGTTCGCACCGGGTATCGCCGCCACCACAGCTTTTCTATTCCCCAACGGATACGTCTGGGGCGCCCTGGACGCCAACGGGCAGTTCAGCGGGGCGGGACTCGACTCGGGACGTGTCATCTTGAACCTGTCCGTCGGTTGGAAGCCGACTGCACGGTTTGCCACGGTCTTCCAAGCTCAAGCCGGCGCGCTCGACGACCAGGCACCGGGCCAGGAGTTCGACCTGGGTTTCGAGTTCGCACCGCGCAGTTGGGAACCCCACTCGTTCGTCGGCGATCGAGAGTTCTGGTTGATGTTCGAGCAACGGTATTTCGCAGTCGATGCGCTGTTCAACCTCATCGGCGTGGCCTTCGCGGCCTTCTTCGACTATGGAGGCGCTTGGTACAGGGGCCAGCCATCTCGCTTCGGTGGCAACCTCGGGGTCGGCCTGCGACTGGGCTCAGCCCTCAGTACGGTGGCCCGCACCGGGCGAGTGGACCTCGGATACCGCTTCGGCAGGGAGGTCTCGGGAGATCGGTGGGTGATCACTTTCGGGATGGGATTCGTCTTTCCGAGGAGAACGATCCCGGTAATCCAGTACACGGCTCAACCGCCCCCGTAGGATCGCTGTGCGCATATCAAACTCCCTACGCGCGACGGCGGCACTGGCAGCGACGCTGCTTCTCGCAGCGACATCCACGCATGCGCAGGAAGGATCGGACTGGGCCCGGGTAGGCGGCGGAGCCCTGGGACTGTACTCCGGCGCGGCGCTCGGCACCGTCGGCAGCCTGATCCCGTGCAGCCAGACCTACGCGGGTGCCCGTTGCGTGCGCGGCATCGGTGTGGTGAGCGGCCTGGTCGGCCTTACCGCCGGTTTCTACCTGGGCGACCTCGATGAGGATGCGGTGGTCGATGCCTACCGCGGCGCCGGCTACGGGTTGCTCATCGGTTCGGCGGCGGGAGTGGTCCTGAAGGAGGTGGTGGAGCGCTACAACTGGGCTGATGTTGCGGCCACCGGACTGGTCGGCGCGGCCATCGGTTCGTCGGCCAAGGGTGCAGCGATAGGATTCGCTGCGGGATCGGTCGTCGGCCTCGGCCTCTTCTGGGCCATTCCATCCTTCGAGATGCCGAACGCCGTGGGCGTTGCCGTCATGGGGATGGCTCTAGGAGGGATTAGTTCCTGGGTCGTCCGGAGCTTCGAAGCCGACCAGGCCAGTCTGACCGCGCAACCCGTTGTGCTCTCCTACCGTATCGCGATGTGAACTGGGCTCGCCGCGTCTTCGTCGCTACGCTCGTCACGCTGGGCTCCGCCTGCGCGATGAAGCACGAACAGTTTCCCATGCCGGAGGGGCGAGCGTGCCCGGCGCCGGACGCGCTGGGAGCCGCTACGGATCTAAGCCTCTCCTGGTACTCGCCGGTCCGCAGCGGAGACCAGAAAGCGCTGGCGGAGTGGTGTACCACGGTGGGGCCGGCGGTCGTCGACTCTATCCCGGCCGAGGGGTTCAGCGGTTGGCAGTCGGGCGACTCGCTGGCCGTCGTCACCTGGAACCTACACGGTGGCGCTGGGGATCTCCTCGGCTTCATCGATCGGGAGCTCGGCCTGTCGTGCGGTGAGGGATCGCGTGAGCCGAGGACTCACTTCTCCAGTTTCGTGCTGTTGATTCAGGAAGCCTTTCGTCGTTCGGAGGTCGTCCCAGTGGTAGCGGACGGACCGACCCTACCGCCGCCGCTCAAAGAGAAACCACGACCGGGACCTCGCGTCGACATAGTGGAAGTCGCCCAGCGCTGTGGATTGTCACTCTTCTACGTCCCGTCCATGCGAAACGGCGCCGAAGAAACCGAAGGCGGAAGAGAAGACCGAGGAAGCGCGATACTCTCGACGCTACCGCTCTCGGACTTGATCGCGATCGAACTTCCCTTCGAAGCGCAGCGCCGGGTGGCGGTCGCCGCCACCGTTCACAATTCGAGCCGAGACAGCGTGCGGGTCGTCAGCGTGCACCTCGACGTCGCCTCGAGCCTGCTGCGTTTGTTGACTACGGGCAACTCGACGCGGCAACGCCAAGGGCTCGCAATCGAGGACGCGTTGTTGGAGACGGAGCTCGTGAGGGCCGGCGTCGCCGACTCGTCGCACGAAGCGCGCTGCTATCCGTACTGCAGTAATGAAGTGACGCCGCGGTTCAACGCGACGACGATAGTCGGTGGAGACTTCAACACGTGGTCGGTCCACGAAACGGTGATCAAGCACTTCTACCGCGAGTTTCCCGATTCACCGCCGCACGACGGCGAGCCGACGCGGGGTGCGTATCCAACAGACTTTCTATTCTTTCGGCGGGGCTTTGAGGCTCAGGCTGGTCTGGTGCCCGACTCACACCGCCTCGTTCAAGATTCCTATCATTCCGACCACAAAGCACGAATCGTCTGGCTGAGATGAGCGACGCCCGGGAACCTGGTCCGGTCCCCGGGCGCCTGACTGCCGAAAGTCGTCTGGCGCGACCTACATCCAGGCGACGCCCACGAAGAAGTTGAAGTACGTGATGGAACCGGACCCGCCGGAAGACGCGGCCCAGTTGTAGCGCGCACCCAAGAAACCTCTGGCGCGCCAGCCCATGGGTGTGACCACCGATAACTCCGGCGCTAGGCCGAAGTGCCAGGCATCATCCGTGACCGCGTAAATACCGCCTTCGACGCGTCTCTCTATATAGTAGACGCCGGCGTTGAGCCCCGCTGCGATGCGCGTGTTGCCGGGCAGGCCGCTGTACCAGTGCACGTTCGCCATGATTGGGAACGAGTTGATGTAGCGGAAGAAATCGCCGGTCAAAGCACCTGCGGCATCGAAACCCTGAGCTTCCAAATCGATGGTCTCGACGCCGCTCTCGTTCATAACGTGCCAGGCCGTCCAGAAACCGGCCGAGACATTTTCCTTGATCATGTTGCGGCCGCCGAAACTGGCGCCGCGCCAGCTGAAGGTGCTGATCAAGTCGGCGGTGTTGCCGCTGGCCAGCGAGGTCTCGTACGCGAAGCCGAACCACCAGTCGCCCTGCGCCTGGGCCGGTGAGCCCACAGCCAGCACCATGATCACCGCTAATAGAACTCTATTCTTCATTTCCCCATTCCTAAGTTAGCGTTGGTCACGAGGCGCTTCTTCAGTCGCCGGCGCCGGGGCTACGACTGCCAAGTACGGTGACTGCTGAAAAGCCTGTGGGATGTTGCGGTTGATCCTGTCGGCCGTACCGGCAGCGCTTCCGCTCAGCAGGCCGCTGATCGCGGCGTCCCAAAGCACCTTGGCTGTGGTGTCGTTGATCTGGTCCCGTCCATCGAGCATGTCGATGAAGATCGTTCCCGTGTAGTAGGTCTGCGAG
>Ga0209536_100007451_pt1 | contig 16575 bp, 17 predicted proteins | sample DeeMarSeWOR28_12_FD_187461 | JGI IMG/M metagenome (GOLD analysis project Ga0209536, IMG submission 187461) | Marine sediment microbial communities from White Oak River estuary, North Carolina - WOR-2-8_12 (SPAdes) (version 2) | ecosystem: Environmental > Aquatic > Marine > Intertidal zone >... | reverse complement strand
TTAAAAATAAAATGAAACACAAAAAACCGAACCGACGGGTCGGACCCCGTCGAACAGTTAGTGAAAATAGTTCAAATGCCGGAGTGAATCATCTGCTTGCGGCTTCCTTGCTGGTGCTGGTTTGCCTAATCGTTTATTATAATTCGTTGTCCAACGGGTTTGTCTTTGACGATTTTGGATCGATCGTTGAGAATAAATATCTTGGGCAACCGGGTAAATTTTTAACCTCCCTGTTTAGTGATTCCTATTTTTCCGTTGCCGGTGTCGAAGCCAGCTATCGGCCAGTGGCGACGTTGTCCTATTTTTTTATCCATTCGATCGCCGGACTCGATCCATTTTATTATCATCTGGTAAGTATTTTATTACACGCAATTAATGCTGTTTTGGTTTATTGGATGGCTAATTTGATCCTGCACCAACGTCTCAGCGCCCTGATTGCGGGATTGATGTTTGTCACTCATCCGGCGATTTCGGAAGCGGTTAATTGTATTGACTACAATGATGATCTACTGGCCGCCTTTTTTTTCCTCCTAGCATTCATCGGTTATATCCGATTGCACGCTGCCGAGGTCTCATCCAAGTTCGGAAATTACGCCTTGAGCCTAATTTTTTTCTCTTTTGGATTGTTGTCCAAGGAAATGGCGATTACTCTGCCGGCGATGATCATATTGTACGACCTCGTGCTAAGAGATGCCGGCCGGCAGCCGCTAACGTTTCAAAAAGCGTTGACCACCCTGAAGAAAAGGTGGCTCTTTTATGTGGGATACATGGTTGTCAGCCTGGTTTACGTGGTCATACGGTTTTTCCTTTTAGTGAGTCCAGGTGGGTACCTGGAATCTTCCTATGGAGGTTTGTTTGAGCGGATTATTTACTTGCCCGGTCATATCTTCAGCTTCATCAAACTGGCCATATTGCCGAACAATTTAACCGCAGATTATGTGTTTGCCTATCCCAACAGCTTTTTTGACAGCGTAAACTTGATGGGCTTTGCTGTTGTGATTGGGCTGGCCGGCGCCAGCTTTTTTATCTATCGGAGTTCGAAAGAGATTTTTTTCGGTATCTGGTGGTTTTTGATCACCCTGTTGCCCGTCTCCAACCTGGTTGAGATTTACAATCCGTTTGCCGAGCGGTATCTTTATATTCCGATCATCGGATTTTGCCTGGTGGTTCCGGTCCTAATCAGCGGTCTGGTTGGGAGACGAATCGCAAAACCATTCCCTGCAGCAGTGGCAACCATGATACCTGCCTTAACGATGATCAGCCTTTATTCGGCTGTCACCATCTCGCGCAACCCCGACTGGCGGAACAATTTTGTGTTGTGGTCCAAAACAGTTCAAACCTCACCCAACAGTCTCATCGCGCACGGCGGTCTCGGGCGGGCATATCAGGACCAGGGGATGTTGGACGAGGCGCTGAGGGAGTTCGAAATCGCCATTAAGCTGAATCCAAAACACGCCAAGACATACTACAACCTGGGTGTTTTGTATCATCAGAAAGACGATCTGAATAAGGCGGTGGAGAATTTTAAGCGATCCGTTATGCTGGACCCCAACACCATTAGGGCCCATTTTAACCTCGGTACGATTTATCATAAGGAAGGCCGGCTGGACCTGGCGATCCGGCACTATGTTAAGGTGACTGAGCTAGATCCTGATGACAGTGAAGCCCATTATAGACTGGGAGTGGCTTACGCTATGCAGGGAAAACTGAATCGAGCAGTGTTAGAGTGGGAAAGAGTCCTGCAGCTTGATCCGCGTAACAGCGCCGCGCGGAATCACATAAAAAAAGCCAAGGAGATGCTCAAAAGTTCCGGGGGTGTGGATTGAGGCAAAAGGTCACTTTCGGGGGGCGGAGATTTGTATCGTGGGTTTATACTCAGTAGTGACGACTCCATAAAAAGTCGAAAAGCACCATTTTTTATCATTCCGGGCTTAACTCGGAATCCAGTCAAACGATGGTATAATACAAATCCATCCATTTACCATATTGTTTTTAGGCCCTTCAATCGCGATTATCGTGGCCCTTATGAGGACTATTCGCGGCTGGAAAGCCGCTCCCACGACCCTACAAATAATTAAGGTGACACGTTTGCATTCTACGAGAAGAGCTCTCATTGTATCGGCGGATCGGTGGTGCCGACGATTTGCAGCAACGATAAAGAGCTACAGCTCATAGGGGATTTCAACAAAATCATGTTTTGAGGGATCGAAATCTTTAAGGTTCCGGGTGGTTAGTATTATCTTGTGATGCTGAGCAATTGCGGCTTGAAACGCATCCGGTAATTTCCAGCCGTGTTCCCGTCGCAGTTCCGCAGCAAGATCCGCGATGGGTTCATCAACGATCAATAGTTGATATTGATCCAGAAGAGGGATGATTTTTGTTTTATCTTTTTCTTCAATACCGGTTAAAATCTCCGCGCGAGTTATTACCGATATTGCCGTTTGCTGTGGTTCTATCTCCAAAATAAACTGGGTGGCTTTTTCAATTCCATTTAGATGATCGATTAAAATGACGGAATCAAGCAGCCTCTCAATCATCGGGAATCCCATTCTGCTCTAATTTTTTTCTGGTAGACAAGTCCGTCTCCTTTTCCCCATAAGCCCCTGCTGTTTTGAACCAGAGTTCGGTAATTTTCAAGGAACTCAGCTTCCTTTAATTTGTGAATTCCTCGTCGAATGGCCTCGGCAACAGACATCCGATGAAGGTTACTGTAACTTTCAAGCCACCGTTTATCTTCTTCAGAAAGGGTTATTATCGTTCGTTTGCTTGCCATAGATGTCTCCATAGGTATAGGTGATATATATATCTATATATAGATATAAATTAGCTTGTCAAGTTGAAATATATGTCCCTTATTTGAAATCAAAATCAGAAAATCATCAGCTAATCATATTGCATTTTTCCACCATTTAATTATTCCATTGCTAAGCTTACGCCTAACACAACCTCTTGGGGTATATACGCTAACTTAGACACAGAGTCATTACGGTGAAACAGACTGTGTCGTAATTTCAAAAAGCGTTTCGATTCTGCCGGTCATGCCGGGCTTGATCAGGCATCCAGAAGTGTGGAACTTTGGAAAACAACTGGATTCCGGATCCGTCATCCCGGACTTGATCCGGGACCGAAATGACGAGAATATCGGTAGGTGGCGTTTTGCCAATTGCGACACGGTCTGGAAAGTCAAAATCCAGTTAAACGATTTTATCATATAAATCCAGCCAGTTGGGATTACGATGCTCAATCAGTTCCAATTTCCATTTTCGCTTCCAATTTTTCAACTGCTTTTCCCGAGTAATGGCGGATTCCATGCTCTCGTGCAATTCATACCAAACTAATTGGTGAACATTGTATCGTTTGGTAAATCCCTCTACGATATTGTTTTTATGCTCCCATATCCTTTTTACGAGGTTCGAAGTCACACCGAGGTAAAGCGTTCCATTGCGCTTGCTAGCCAAAATATATACTGCCGGATGTTTATTCACTGCTGCTCCCTGGATGCCGGATCAAGTCCGGCATGACAGATAAAGATTAGTCAATTTTTATAAATTATGATGCAGTCTGTTACGCCGGAATCTCAATGCCGCATACTGCGGGTTTGCGTATATATCCCTCTACGGGGTTTCTGAGGCCTCGTGCGCTACAGGCTGAGTCCTCAATGTATCGGCGGAACAGGGTCATTCCGGACCTGATCCGGAATCCAGTGTTGTTTCAAGGTATTACGCTTCTTGATGCCGGATTTGTCATTCAGGTCCCGGATTAAGTCCGCAATGACAATCACCAAAACATGAATCGCGTTTAGGTCCTCCGAGATTGATATCAAAGTCTGGGGTGTCAACCACAGCCCATGCGTCGGTAAAGCCTCTAAGCTGGGCTTCTTTACTTCTCATACTCCCCTTTAAACCCATAATATTTATATATGTTATAATGTTGGGCCAGGCGGTTGTTACGAAATACTTTTATGTCAATGGACTCCGGGTCCATATGATTAAAAAGCGGTGAATAGCGGTTGGCCCGTTCTTGATGTCGTTTTTGATCAACAATAAACAAAGCATCCCAGCCTTTATGATCCTTTGCCGAAAACCATAAACGGTATTGATCGAATTTATGATGCAACGATGTCGCTACGGTGCCGGGAAACAGATAAACCCCTAACTGACTGATTCTAAAAAAGCGATGACCGAAAATAAAGGTTTTACCTGGATTCGTCATCTGAGCGCGGATAGATTCCACCTGGTGTGCGATTGTATCCCAGCCAAATAATTCATTGCTGAGATCGTAGCCGATCTCAAAAGGCTTTAAGGGTTTGATGCTTGGAATGTGCTGATTAATGTTCAGGGATACCTGCCTGGCCCAAGAATACAACGGGTCGGCAATTGGCCACCACAGAGCGACGTAAAGTACTGCACTCATCACCAATCCTGCAGCGGCAGCAGTCAAGGACCAGCGGCGCCATCGAATTCCGGATCTTCCGGGCTGTTCAATTTTTTTCACCATTACGGCCGCTATGGCGATGGCTCCGGTCCACCAGCCGACCGAGGTCCAGTGGGGCAGAATTTTACTGGTTAAACCGGTTCCGCAGAAAAACGCAAAGACCGGTAGGCTGGTCCAAACCACGAAGCGATCCGCAGCGTTGAGCTTCTTCTGGCGGATGATGAAAACAAACGCTGCGATCAGCAGTCCGAAAATCCCCGGGGACCATACGCCAAATTGACCCCCGATAGCCAGTAAAAATTTACCAAAGTTGAGTTCGGCATTAGAGCCGCGACCCAATTGATAGCCGTAGGATATCCAGTCATGATTGGCATTCCAGAGAATATTTGGAACAAAGACCGCTAAACCCACGAGGACGGCAACATAGGGCTGAAGTTTAGCCAGCCAGAAACGATGATTTGGAGATGTGATTAAATATCCCAACAGGCACAACGGCAGTAAGACCGCGTGGTACTTGCTGAGGAGCGCTCCTCCGAAAAAGAGACCTGCCAAGATCCACGGCACCATTCTGTCGGTTTGCATGGCGCGCCAGCACATCAGAAGAGTTCCACACCAGAAGAGATTGAGAGGGGCATCCGGCAACAACGCCACCATCAAGAGATGCTGATAAGGCATTAGTAGTAACAGAATTGCGGCTGAGAACGCCACGCGTTCATCCCGATACAACGCGAGAGCCAGATATCGCATCACAATCAAACTTAAGGTTGAACAGATAATCGGTCCCAGTCGAATATAAAAAACGTTCTCTCCGAACAAAGTCGTCAGGGCGGGCAGAAAGGCCACCATAGGGGGATGATCAAAGTAACCCCATGCGAGGTGCCTGGAATAAAGAAAATAATGGGATTCGTCCACACCAAGGCCGAATTTGTCGGCAAGTACCAGACGAAAGACCGTAAAAGCGAATATTAGGAGCCAGAAAAGCGTTCGGTAGATTTGTTGGGAGGTTGGCTGGTTGCTGGTTTCCATATGGCTTGTAAACGAGGGTTTACAGGTTCAGAGTTCAGGGTTCAGGGGTTTAGGGTTCAGGGGTTCAACGTTCAAAGGTCAGAGTAGCCCGCATTTCGTTGACCTTGCTCGTAGGCTATCAAGTACTTGATGAAACCTCGAATCGCAGCTCGCGTGCGTCCGGCATGGTCATATACATCCTGAAACTCGGTATCAGTTATGTATTGCTGATCTAACGCCACGTAAAGTTCACTTTGAACTTCTGTGCAAGACCGTTTTGCGTAACGTAGAAAACGAATAACCTCTGGATTTGTCTCCGAATCGAATCCTTCCGCGATATTATGCATGGAGGAACCTGCAGCATTCTGAATTTGCCCCTTCAAGCCGAAGTCGCGAGCGAACTTGGGCTTCTTTGTCAAATTATATACCTTGCGAGCGAGCTCCCGGCCAATTGCCACGCCTTAATATCCTCAAACCGTTCTATTCGCATGCACTTTCCTCCCCGCCGTTACGCGGTACTGACACGGCAGGTCCAAGCTCAACAACAAACAACTCAGATCAACGTATCCCCTAAACCCCAGAACTTTGAACCCAGAACCTCTAAACCCCCCTTTTTTATCCCTCCAAAATCTGCAACGCTTTTGCGAGCACTTCATCAGGACTTATTTTTTTCAAACACAAATTGTCTCCATCGCAGGGGGAATTGCGGTGATTGTAAGCCGTGAGACATGGCGAGCAGGAAAGGGAAAGATAGAAGTTAACGGCATTGTTGTCCATGTTGCCATACAGGATAGGCGTTTCAGGGCCGTAAAAAATAATGGTTGGAATCGGAGTCATGGCCGCAAAGTGTCCCGGCCCGCCGTCGTTCGTGATGAGCAGCGATGAAAAGTGAAATATCCGCATGAGCTCCCGGATGGTTTTAGTATAGCCGGTTAAATCCACACAGCTGTCGTTCCGGCAATGCGCTAAAATCTTCGCGGCGACCGTTTTGTCTTCAGCCAAACCGATGACGCATACAGCATAGTCTCGTTGAAGCAAATTGTCCGCTAGTTGATAATAATATTCCAAGGGCCAGGCTCGAATGGGCAACAAACCGCCGCCTGGATATATCAACACGATCCGTTTGTCTTCAATTTTGGGCGCAACGGCGAGCAAACGCTTTTTAGCCTGCTCGATCTCGCTCGACTCAAATTGGATTGTCGGAGCGGTCAGTCTTTCATCTGAAACCCTGCGTTTGGCTTTGGGGTGAGTATCTGAACCGATGGCATCGACCAGGGTTAAGAATTGCCGGGAAATGTGATGATACGGATTGTAGAGCACGGGGCGATTCATAAAATTTCCCCGGTAGAGGCCCTCCTGGGTGTGCGGATGAAATCCGACCCGGGTTGCGGCACCGCTGAGAAATGACAGGATACTGCTGATTCGTGAGAACAATTCACAATCGATAACCGTGTCGAATTTGATCTTCCGTATTTTCGACAAAACACTAAGCATATCCCGGGTGAACGTCAGCATTGATGAATTATCGATTGCCAGAATATTTTCCGCCGGGATAACATCCAACAATTCAACGACTTCCCGATTTTTGTCAAACAGGAGAATGTGTATGGTCGCATGCGGAAATTTTGCTTTTAGGCGCTGAAACATGGGATAGGCCAGTACGAGTGCCCCCATTTCGGATAGCAGCAAGATTAATATGCTGTTGGTGTCGGAAACATTCTGATGTTTTTTAAAGAATCGATAACCTAGCGAAAGTATTCTGCAGATGATCGTTCCGACATACCGGTCGATAATTCGTTGGGTTTGAACTTTCATTCGACTCCCATTGAAGTCTTAATTGTGTTTTTTACGCCTGTTATAAAAAAAATTTCCCATCACGAAGACACGAAATTTAGAAAGCACGAAATCTATCTTATCTCTTCTTCGCGTTTTCATCTTTTCGCGCTTTCGTGATTAATTTATCCTTCAGAATAAAATTTGAAAAAGTGATTCATGATGAACTTCACCGTTGCTTTGTTGACATGAAAATTCTCGCGTCCTTCGGAAAAGTATGTCACACCGGATAGGGGCTGATAAATGGTGGCCATCTCGAACGCAGGGAAATAAAAAACATTTTTATGCCGCACCGTAAACTCATCCGCCACCGCCCGCAGGGTGGATTTTGAATTGCAGCTGGCGCTGATCACATCCAGATCTTTACGAAACGTGGCCCACAAATTGACCGGCGAGACCGTAACGAGCAGCTTACATTCCGGATTGTGTTTGGCCATAATTTCATGAATCCGCTCTAAATTATCAAGATTCTCTCCATAGCGGCTGACCCTGAACTCATAACGGGACATGTCCCCGCCTTCGTTGACATACGGCCCGGCAGGGAGGCAAATTACCGACTTATCTACACGATCCTGCCAGATTTCGGTTAACCCGAGGGTCAATATGAGAACCTCTGCTTGGGTCAGTGCGCGTCTAGAATGCCGGCAATGGCGTCTAAAATCTTCCTCTGCTTCTGTAAGACCGTCATATAAGATAACTCGGCGGTAGGGGTCCTGGATTTTTCCCGATTTTGGTGCCTGCCACCAACGTTGGTCCGGTTCCCATCTTTCAAAGGTGTATTCAAAAATCTGGCGCATACAGTGGGTACTGTAAACCCGTTCCCAGGCCGCACTGGCATGGATCGCGGCCGGGTGATGAGTTTCTTCGGTGATATAGGTATACTTTTTTTGAATCAGCCGGCGCCTGATTTCGCGTGCAAAACAGGAGCCCATCGAAGCAATTCGGGTTGATGGCGTTATTTTCAGGTCGAATTCATCCGGAGCCGGAAATGTTCCATCCACCGGTGGATTATCAAAGGATCCCGGCCATACCTGCCATTTTTCAAACCGGTGAACGGGATGTACGTCTGAGCGGGCCATAATTCACCTCCGTTCTTTCGTGCATTATGACGATCACTTATACCAAATATGGAGCATAAATAAAAGATTAAGGCAGATTGATCAGAAATAATCAATTCTGGTTATCGAAAAAAGCCAAGGGAGCATCGCGGAGGGTGTATTTACCTCAGATAAAATCATCCGATTTGGGCGTCACGGATAACCGGAAAATGGATTCCTTGACAAATACGCTATATTTTTTTAAATCCTGATTCTAATGGGAAAGGAATGTAACGGATATTCAAGTTTAGAAAAGAGATTCTTTGAAAAACCGCAGCAGAGAGCTAAGGAGATAGGAACGTATGGGTCTTGATGATCACGTTACCATGACCGTATCCCAGCTTGAAGAGGGTATTTCGAGTGCCAAAAGATACCCCCATGCAAATATTCATAAGGGTGAACTGCTTATTTCTCCGGAAGCATATCAGACTCCCGGAAAAGAAACAAATCTGATTGTCAGTCGTTTTGCCATCCTCGATTGCACCGGATCCATTCATATCGGACCCTGGTGCAATATTTCAGCCCGAACTCGGGTGTACACCCATGACCATATCCACAGGGGACGCCAACCGCTCTTTATGATTGAGGAGAAACATGGTGTTTTATGGCAGGATAAATACATCGGGACCGATGTCTGGCTGCATGACGGATCGATCGTTTTGTACCAGGTTACCCGGATACCGGATGGATTCGTCCTCGGTGCCGGTTCGGTGTTGACAAAAAATCCGGGATCTTATGAAATATGGGCCGGTGCGCCGGCGAAAAAAATCGGATACCGGGATGACGTTGACGATAAAATGCTCGAAGACCTTGTGAGCCGGAAACGCTATTTATTATAAATCAGCTTTTATGCAATAATTTGATGGAATATTTGATGCGACGAATAGGATGTGCTATAGGGACACGGTAACAACCATCCTGGGTATCTCACTAATCGTAAAATTGCATGGCTCGGAACTCGACTTATAACATCCTGATGTATTCCCACGACACCTACGGTCTCGGACACATCCGGAGGACGATGGCAATCGCATCCCATTTATTGGGACCTCGGACAAATATCCTGATATTGACGGGTTCCCCGATTGCGGGACGGTTTTCATTTCCGGAGCAAATCGATTTTGTGCGCATTCCCGGAATGATAAAAAAGACCAACGACGAATATCTGCCTCTATCAATAAAAATCAACGCCCGCCACGCTCTCGACATTCGAAAAAATATTATCACCGCCACCGCCAAAACCTTTCAGCCACACCTGTTCATTGTGGATAAGGAACCCTTTGGTCTTAAAAAGGAGGTCTTACCGACTCTCCAATGGCTGCGACGATGCCGCCCCGGTACTAAAGCCATACTCGGTTTGCGCGATATTATGGACGATGCAGAAACCGTCAAGCGGGATTGGGCAGAAAAAGGGGTCTACAACCTTTTGGACGAACTCTACAGTGAGATTTGGGTCTACGGTAATCAAACATTTTATGATCCAATTCAGGAATATAACATTAATGGTTCCATTAGTGCGAAAATGCACTTTACCGGTTACATTCCGCGTAAGGTTCCCGGCAAAGAAGCGGCCCGTAAACTCAAGAAGGAGATCGGGTTAAAAGAGGGTGAAAAATTGGTGGCGGTTTCCACCGGTGGGGGGGGTGATGGTTACACCGTCATGCATACCTATCTTTCCATGCTGGAATCTTCGCCGCGTAGGTTGCCGTTTAAAAGTGTGTTGGTAACGGGTCCGTTTATGCCAAAACACGAACGCAAAATGGTTTTTAGACGCGCCCGCCGGCTCGGGATACGGACCTACCATTTTTACCGGCAAATGGAGAAGATTTTCGCGGCAGCCAATGTCGTGGTTAGCATGGGCGGATATAATACCCTGTGTGAAATTCTCAGCCAGGGAACCCTAAGCTTAGTTATCCCGCGGGAAACCCCGCGCAAAGAGCAACTCATTCGAGCGCAGGCGTTTAATCAACAGAAACTCGTCGATTACATCCCCTGGCATGATTTTGCGCCGGAGAATTTGCAAAATAAGATTCTTGCGCTTCTTGAAAACCCCGGTCCCTATCAACAGGCGATTTCTCAATTCCGGCTGACCGGCATCGAAGCCATGCAGCAGCGTCTCCGTGTTTTCAGGTGTAAAAAATCATGAGCACATCCCGTGTGCCTGTTTTAGGAATGATCCTGAAGGGGTACCCTCGAATCTCAGAAACGTTTATATCCAACGAGATTCGTCTACTTGAATCCCTCGGTTTTGGCATCCATTTGTTTTCCATGCGTCAACCCCGTGAAACATTTACCCATGCCAGCGTCAAAAACATCCGGGCGAAGGTCGACTACTTGCCGGAAAGGCTGATTAAGCCGCTGCCGCGGTTTCTGTATCACAATCTCTCCCTGGCATCTAAAATTCCAAAACGATATGCGGCTGCAATCCAAACAGCGTATCGTCGATTTTTAAGAACTCGCAAATCAGCAACCATCAAGCATTTGTTTCAAGCCGGTTATCTGGTCCATCGCCTGCTGCCGCGAAGCGGTGTCACGCATGTGCATGCCCACTTTGCCCACTCACCGACGTCGGTGGCGATGTTCACCAGTCAGTTGACCGGTTTACCGTTTAGTTTTACCGCCCATGCAAAAGACATTTATACCTCTGATCAGGAACAACTGCGCGAGAAAATTAAACTAGCCAGCTTTGTGGTTACCTGTACCGAGTACAACCGGCGCCATCTGCTGGCCTTGTCGGATGGGCATGCCACACCGATCCATCGAATCTATCACGGAATTGACACCACGTTGTTTTCCGATTCCACCCAAGATTTGCAGATTCCTAAGCCACCCTATTCCATACTGACCATAGCCCGCCTGATTCCCAAAAAAGGGTTGCCCAGCATCTATGGTGCCCTCAAACTCCTCTACGACCGGGGTATTCCGTTTCATCACACGCTTATCGGCGACGGTGAAGACCGTGATAAAATCCTGAGACTTATTCAGGATATGGGCCTGGCATCGGTGACCCGCTGGCTGGGAACCAAGCCGCATCACGTGGTTTTGGACCAATACCGCCAGGCCGATCTGTTTGTGCTGGGTTGCGAAGTGGCACCCAATGGTGACCGGGACGGCATTCCCAACGTTTTATTGGAAAGCATGGCCATGGGAGTGCCGGTGGTGGCTACGGATATTTCAGGTATTCCCGAGCTGATAGAAAACACCAAAACCGGTCTTTTGGTGCCTTCCGGAAAAACGGACAAACTAGCCGAAGCAATGATTCGAATGCTGACCGACGCTGAGTTACGATCGCACATCATTCCAAACGCCCGAAAGCGTATCATCCAGCATTTTGACAGTAAAGCGTTAATCGGCGACCTGGCTGAAATTTACTCCAGTTCCATGCTCAATAAGTAAGTTACAAAAATTGAAGACCGTTGAGAAAAACCAGATTGCCGTGACGTTCGGCGGATTTATTCTGATCAGTGCATTATGCTGTTCACCTATGCTGTTCTTCGGGAAAACCCTCGTCCTGGGAGACACATTTTTCGAATCAGGTGAAGGTAGAAAACAGTGTCGGTTTTCAGCGAAATTAGCTTAAAAAAATATGAACATTTCTTTTTATGCCCCTCTTAAACCTCTCGGTCATGCCCATCCATCCGGTGACCTGGTCACCGCGACCGGTCTATTCGAATTTCTCTCACATCAAGGTCATCAGGTCACGTCGGCAAGTTCTTTTCGATGTCGCTGGTTATACTGGAAACCCTGGCTTTGGCCGACCTTGCTTTGGGAAAGGCAAAAGGTTGTTCAGAGACTTTCGTCCAAAACTGTGGATCTGTGGTTTACTTACCACAGCTACTACAAAGCGCCAGATTTGCTAGGTCCGGTTGTTTCCCGAAAAATAAATACACCCTATGTTATATTTCAGGGCATTTATTCCACCAAACGAAAGCGCCGGTTGAAAACCATGCCTGGATTTTATTTGAACAAAAACACCCTTAGCACCGCCGATCATGTATTTACCAATAAAACGGTCGATCAGATTAATCTCCAGCGCCTGTTACCTCTAAACCGGATTACCTATGTGGCGCCTGGTATCATGCCCGGTGAATTCACTTTTGATGGCAGCGCCCGGGACGATATGCGGAGGCATTGGCAGGTCGGGGATGAGCCTGTGATTTTTTCAGCTGCCATGTTCCGACCGGATGTGAAAACCGAGGGACTTCGCTGGGTGATCCGGGCCTGCGGTGAACTTTTTCGTCAGGGAAATCAGTTTTGGCTGGTCATAGCCGGTGATGGTAAAGAAAAAAAAAAGCTTCAGAAGATGGCCGCAGAGCAGATGCCGGGTCGAGTGCGTTTTGTGGGGAAGATCCCCCGTCGAGACATGTACCGTTATTATAGTGCTGCCGATCTTTTTGTATTTCCCGGGATCAGAGAGTCGTTAGGGATGGTGTTTTTGGAGGCCCAATCCTGCGGATTACCGGTCGTGGCATTTGACAATGCCGGCGTGCCTGAAGCTGTTCAACATTCAAAAACGGGATTGCTGGTACCGATGTTCGATTTAGATAGTTTCGTTCGGGCAATCGAACGGCTTCTAAACCATGGAGATCTGCGCCGAAGAATGGGTGACAAGGCCAAAACCTATATCCGCGAAACACACAATTTAACCAAGAATTACGAGAAACTTGAGAAAGTCCTTCATACCCTCGTTGAACGCCGGCCGAAACAATGATCAAAACGAACCCCTCTGCTCGCTTTGGATTGATACGCCACGCCGAAACCCTATGGAACCGGGACAAGCGCATCCAAGGTCACCGCGACTCGCCGCTGACAGTTGCCGGCAGACAGGCTGCCGAAATTTGGGGGAAAACCTTACTGTCGAGCCACTTGAGTCGAATTTTATCCAGTGATACCGGGAGAGCGCGGCAAACCGCAGAAATTATGAATTCTTTTTTAAAGTTACCCTGTAGTATCGATCATCGGCTGAGGGAGCAAAACTGGGGTCGATGGACAGCCAAGACTATTGCGCAAATTCAAGCCGACTGCCCCGACGAGCTGGGAGCTCAGATAAACGCCGGCTGGAATTTTTGTCCACCCGAAGGAGAGCGGCGTCTTGAGGTTTGGGATCGAAGTCGTCGGGCCCTGATTGAAGCTGCGGACAGGTGGCCCGGCGCCACAATTTTGGTCGTAACCCATGAAGGGGTTTTAAAATCGTTAATTTATCGACTTAGCGGCCGTGAATTTTTGCCATCAGAAGCGCCGCTGATCAATTCTGCCTATCTTCATTGGTTGGTCATTGATCACAACGATCTCTACCTGGAAGAAGTCAACGCCATTCGGCTGGCTTGAAAAGAAAGGACCGTACCTATGACCTGGATCACCAATCCGGACATTTGGATGGCTTTAGTCACGCTCACAGCCCTGGAAATTGTGTTGGGCATAGACAACATTATCTTTATTGCGATCCTGGCAGGTAAATTGCCCCAACATCAACAGGCCAAGGGACGAACCATCGGACTTTTGGTGGCAATGATAACGCGAATCGCGTTATTGTTTTCGATCACCCTGATTATGAAACTTACCGCGCCCTTGTTCACCGTGTTTACTGCTGAAATTTCGGGGCGGGATATCATTCTCATTTTAGGGGGGCTGTTTCTTTTAGGCAAAAGTACGCTTGAAATCCATGGGAACCTGGAAGGTGAGGAAACCCACGCGACTGAGAAAAAAATCCGCAAGGGTGTAACCTTTATGGGGGTTATTGTTCAAATCATGCTGTTAGACATCGTCTTTTCCATCGATTCGGTCATTACCGCGATTGGTCTGGCCCAACAGGTGGGCGTTATGGTGGCCGCCATCGTCATCGCGGTCATCGTGATGATATTGTTGTCCGGTAAAATCAGTGGATTTGTGGAGAAGCATCCCACAATTAAAATACTGGCGTTGAGTTTTTTGCTGTTAATCGGATTTTCATTGGTTGGCGAGGGGTTGGATCTGCATATTCCCAAAGGATACATTTATTTTGCTATGGCCTTCTCAGTATTTGTCGAGCTATTGAACATCAAGGTGCGCAAGAGGCCACCGTCGCCGCTGAAACTGCGCAATCCGCGATCGGCAAAGGTTGCTGAAACCTAAAATCGGAATTGGTTCAAAATTTTGGGGTGCTAACCCTACAAGACACATTCTTCACTTTTTTTGAATCAGGCGCCTTAGGTGCTGACGTTTACCCAAAAAATAGGCTCGCAAATGTAGATTTAGCAACCGAACTTTTGATTTCAACGTGTAATCAAATACCACGTCTTTAACCACTGTGTCGTCGACATGACCATAGGCAATTAACCAAATGATATTGTGCAGCATTTGTTTTTTTGTCAAGGGCAGTAACTTCGGTACAAATGCCCAGTTGCGCGCCATTCGTTTCTCCAGACTATCAACGCTTGCCTCCTCCTCATCTATGTAACCATCTTCAAGCGCTCTGAGGGTTAACGGATAATCCGGAAAATATTGCAGTGAGTACAAGTTGAAACGTCGGGGTTGCGGCAACTGCAATAAAAGCCGGATCGTTTCCCTTAAGGTTTCCTCCGAATCATAGGGATTATCGATAATTAAGTCATAGCGGACTTTAACGTCAAATTTGGATATTTCCCGGGCTAGTTGCAAAATTTCGCTGTTTTTACCGGGTCGGCCGAACACCTGATTCCGAATGTGATCCGTGCCTGACTCGATACCGAATTTGACGCGATGCAACCCGCTTTTAACCAGTCTTTCGATCATGGACGGTTTTATCAGTTTCGGGTTGTACTGAACTTTGAACGGCAAACCGATTTCCGGTGGATAGCGAGTTTCAAATTCATTCAACCAGGTCTCGTCGGTGCCGAAATTTTCATCATGGAACTCTACGACCGTCTTTTTGTTGCCTGGAATGGCGAGTAGTTCTTGCATCTCAGCGATGACGTTTTTAACCGAACGTCTGCGGCTGAAACGGCCTAATCCCTTATACATGGGCCGCAATAGACTGTTCACGCAATACGAACACGCAAAGGGACATCCCCGCGCAGGCATTACAGCCAAAATTGGGTCTTCCAGTGTTGGATCTTTACGGATTACCTTGTTGGAACCGATAAAATAGAAGGAATCTCTGCCATAGGCTGGAAAAGGAATGCGATCTAGATCCTGCATCAACGGTCGCATCGGATTTTTGATGATAGCGCCGTTGGAATTTATCCACAGGTTTTTAATTTGGCGGTACTCGGTCTCATCTCGCATCGCCGTGACCAGTTCGGCGAATGCGTCCTCTCCTTCACCGATGCAAACCATGTCGGCTTCGTTAACACATGTCTCCGGGCTTAGTGTCGGATGGATTCCTCCCCATATGACTGAGGCCGATGTATTCGACCGGATCATGTGGGTTATCCGCTTGGCAACGTAGAGATAGGGAGAGTAGACACTTAAACCGACAAGTTTCGGGTTGAGTTCGGCAATTATTTCTTTTAACAGGTGTTCTTCTTTTGACGTCGGATAGTTCACTGCATTGGTATAAAAATCCTGAAAAAAAACCGTGGTTGGCCGCACGCCCTCTATATTTTCCAACAATGCATGCAGGATACGGACCGGAAAATTTTGATACCGGTATAACGCCAGCAAAACAACTTCTATCGGTTTTTGGGAGCAGCTCATATTTCTATTGAAATCGAAAACCTGGTATTCTGGGACAGGTCAGAGATGAACGGGTCTGCCATAGGTAAAATCTGTTTATGGTTTCAGATTTCACGGTGTCAGGTGTCAGCCCGGCCGCCGGCCAAAAAAACGGCTGATCTAATCGAAAAAGAAACTCTGATAAAGCGAATACCCGCCTGCCATGCAAAGTGCGTTGGGTTAACGCAATCTTTAGTTATGAATCAAATGCTTAAAGTTGACACGGACCCGTTTAAAGGCCTTGCGGGCTGGTCGAATATCGAATCATGAATATCGAATCCTCCAGAGATAAGGCGGACAAGTGTCGAAGGAAGGTATTCTAACAAATTTATAAAAAGATTGAGCGTAGCGAAACCATCCTTCGTAATTCTGCGGTTCGATATTCGACATTCTGCGGTTCGCTTTTTAATAGTTTAGTTTCATATAAGCAGCGCCGCTGGCCGCGAGCGTCCAGTCTGATCGAACAAGAAACTTGGAAGTTTTGTATCGGTTGTAGTTTCTGAACTGTGGGAGCGGTTTTTAACCGCGATTACCC
>Ga0209536_100007450_pt1 | contig 16577 bp, 13 predicted proteins | sample DeeMarSeWOR28_12_FD_187461 | JGI IMG/M metagenome (GOLD analysis project Ga0209536, IMG submission 187461) | Marine sediment microbial communities from White Oak River estuary, North Carolina - WOR-2-8_12 (SPAdes) (version 2) | ecosystem: Environmental > Aquatic > Marine > Intertidal zone >... | reverse complement strand
GAGGCTTCAGACAGGACATCGTTCATGCTTTCCTTACGAAAGTTATAATTCTGTGACGTTGAAAACACAACCAGCTTGTCAATCAACACATTCAGCCTGTTGATTGAGTCCTTCACGGTCGTCACAAAAAATTTCTGCATGTCATCATCAGTATATTTTTCATGCAAGAGCTGGGTATAGGTCTGTATTGACGTCAATGGATTTCTGACTTCATGGGCTATTTTTGACATTAAATCATTGACGGCTTCGAGTTTTTCAACACGGCGCTGCTGTTGTTCAAGTTTTTTGGAATCGGAAAGGTCATTAAAAACTATCCCTGCTCCCAGAGGGTTCTGCTGCTCATCAACCAGCCTGTAGCTGTTAATACCCAGGGGCAGTCCCATTGGCTGGACTGTCACTTCATGACGCCTGTGTAAATTGCCGGTCTCCATGGTTTCAAACAGTATATCTCCAAGCGGGGACGGAAGCACCCTTAAGTCCTTGCCGATTATCGTGGACGGGTCGAGTTTCAGTATCTCTGCCGCCTTCTGATTAAAAATGGACACCTTTTCATCGGTGTCTATGGTGATCATACCGCTGCTCATACTGGCAAGGATATTATTGGTAAACTCTTTCTGATACCATATCTGATGATAGACATCTATGTCCTTGATTGCAGCAGCGAGATAATTGCACAGCACGTAGATTATCTCGAGTTCTTCGCGGTAAAACAGCTCTTCCGTTATTTTATTGTCGATATTCAGGATCCCGATCAGTTTCCCTTTATATATCATTGGGAACGAAACCACACACTGTAACAGTTCCATCTCATTTTTAATGTCGACTGACGCCTCATCAGCGTAGGAAACCGGCTTATGCATAATCCGGCCTGTCCTGGCAAGCCAGCTTACCAGCGGACTCTCGCTGCTTAATAAAAGGTTGTCAGCAAAATAAGGGTCCAGCCCGTAATTGGTCTTGACCTTGAAACCGTCTTTGTCCTTTATCATGACCGATACCTTGCTTACACGCGCTATCTCCATAACAGAATCGATAAAATGATCAAACAGTTTGCGCATATCAAAGCTTACGGTCAGCATCTTCGCAAAATTCACAACGACCCGTTCATGAACATACCGCCCGCTCAGGCTCGGGACCGGTTCATAGCGGCTGGAGAAGACCTCTCGTGGATACATCTCATGGTCTGTTTTATACGCAACATGCTGGCTCTGCACCGGTGCTATTTCATTGCGGGCCTGCTTTAATAAACGGATCTCTTTTTTGAATTTCTGTTTTTCGAGTGCGCGCTCGACAATGTCAGGCAGCTTTGTCCGTATTGAATCTATATCCACGCAGTCAAAAACGCTTTTTGGAAGGGCGTCCTTTGTATACTTGTCGATCTTCTCCGGTGCAATGAGTATGGTGATATCATCGTCAAGACTGCTCAGGAAATCCCTGAGAGAGGACAGGCTGTGAGAAACTGTGTCGATAAGAAGAAGGTTCAGGGGGATATTGCTGTACAAATCTTTTACTTCTTCCATCGTCTTCAGAGGATAGACCGTATATTTTCTGAGAGCCCCCTTGATATGCGGGACCATTACGTCATCCCTGTTGCTCAGTAATGCTAAGATCTGCATTGTTGCATGCTCCAGACTCCGGTATCAGGAAAATTCAAATTCATATCATATAAAATATTACCTATTATATATGGAAATCATTTATTCTGTACAGGCAGCGTTACCGTAAACGTTGCTCCCTCCGAAAGCATGCTTTCGACACGTAAGCTGCCGTTGTGCTCTTCCACTATTTTTTTGCTGATGGGAAGTCCGAGCCCGGTGCCGGATTCCCTGTTCGTGACAAAAGGGTCAAAAATCTTCTGGATGTCGTCCGGGTGAATACCCTTGCCGGTATCAGCAATTGTGACATCAACGCTGTCACCGTCAGGATGAATTTCGACCCGCAATGTCCCTTCTCCATTCATCGCCTGACACCCGTTAGTCATGAGGTTGGTAAAGAGCTGGCGCAGTTGTTTCATATCTCCCATCATGATGAAAGATTCACAGGCATACTCTTTTTCGAACATAATATTTTTATGTGCAAGACTGAGTTTACTCTTTACGTAATCAATGGACTCATCCACAAGCCCCACAAGATCATATTCGGTAACGCGGGCAGACTTTTTTTCAGCTGAAAAATCGAGCAGATCACAGATAAGGTCATCTATTTTCTGTATTTCGCCGACAACGATCTTTGAGAATCCTTCCCTGAATTCAATATCATTGTATTTCTCGGGCATAAGCTGCGCAAATGTCTTGAGCGATGTGAGGGGATTTCTGACCTCGTGCGCAAATGTTGCCGCCATCATGCCGATTGAGGCAAGCTTTTCCGAATCAAGCTTTTCCTTGTAGAGCCTCGCATTTTTTGTGGCAATCGCTATCTGGTCGGAAATTGTCTTGAGCATGTTAATATCTTCCCTTGTGAACATATCGCCTGATAATTTTTCACCGAGAAGCAGAAGCAATGCCAACTGGTCTTCAATAAATACGGATGCTGCTAATTCACCTTCAAACAGCTCGAATTCACGTCTGATCCTCTCAATTCCATCCTGACCTATTTTCCCTTCAAATGCCGGCAATTCGTCTTTAATCAGAATATTTTCAGTTTCAATCGTGAGACGGATTAGTTCAGAGTTATGAGTAAGGTTACCCTGCTCAGCGATATTCAATTCTTTCTTTTTAGTATATTTATTGAGTCGCTGGTAGACAACTTCGCAGTTTCGTCCGGATGCGGCATTAAGCACATATATACTGTGCAGTCCAAAAGTATCAAAAATTGTGTTTGCAATATACTCATGTATTGTCTTCAGTTCAAACATCGTAGTCAGTTTATGGCTTATATCCCGAATCACATCATAATAGTTGTACGTTCTTTTATAAAAATTCTTGTCAATGATTTTCTGGACACTGTTTTTCAGCGGATTGAAAAGAACAGCAATAGTGAGCGCGGCGATAATAGTTATTGCATGAGACGTCGCTCCTGCAACATTTTCTAGATATTTAGTCATAATCAGAATGAGAACTACAAAAAGACTGGCCAGAATGCCCCCAGAAAGGGAATAGACCATCCCCTTTTTTATCACAAGATGAATATCCATAAGGCGGTAACGCATTATAGCGTAAGTGGCAATAACACAATACAACGGTATGGCAAAATTCCCAACAGGATATATCTTCAAATCATATATAGGAAAAAAGTTTGTTAAACCGCCGGAAAAGCCTACGCATAATCCAACAAGAAAATATAATATTTGGTTACGTCTAATACCACCTGCAGCCTTCCGATATGCAATAAATAATTGAAGAATGCCGTAGAACACGATTGCAATCCACACTGCAAAAAACAAGTGGTACATAACTCCGGCAGTAAAATAGTAAAATGACTGAAAAATAAGTTTTGGTGCAGAAATAAATATATCTTTACTGCCAAAAAAATTTAATGCAAGAAAAAACGCCCCTTGAAAATATATAATCAGAAGGGTCTTCTTCTGATTCAATTCGCATAATAAATAAATAACATGAAAGAATAAAATGGGGATTAATATAATACCGATGTGAGCAATTTTCCATAACAGAAATACCAAATCCTCATTACTGGTCTTCCCTATGGCAAAAGCGAAGCTGCCCCATATAATGAGAGAAATATTAAAGAGGGCCCAGATATAATGAAGTTTTCTCGTGCCAAACTTCAAAATCATTAAAAGCAAGACGAAACAGGTAAGACTCAGTACCAGTCCGGATATTGAAAAAAAATTTAGATCCATTTATTTATTCCCTGAGGACTCGATGACGTTCGAATCATAATAATATTTTCATCACATATCATTTAGCCTTTTGAATATTGCTGCCGCGTTATACCCGGCAAATGCACAGCAAACTTTCATTGCAGTGTTGACCGTCGTTTCTATCTGTTCTTTTACTAAAGATATCTCTAAATCTTGATTGATATTTTCACAATTCAGGGTAGGTACAACCGTTTTATTTCTCATCGATAACAGAAGAATTGCGGTCTCCAATAATGCACTACCGCCTAAATTATGCCCGACATAAGGTTTAAATGCAGTGATGAATGGTCTCTCCGGTACTGAGCCAAATATGCTCGTTATGGCCTTTGCCTCGTAGTAATCAATGGCAGGTGAACCAACGCCATGCGGCACAAGCAATTGAATTTCATCTTTATGCATGTTGCCTTGACGGAGTGCCTTTACTATTGCATTCTGATAGGAATCACTTCCGATTTGAGGCGTACTTACTTTCCAGCCTTCCAGGCTGAACCCTCCCGCCACGTATTCAGCATAAATATCAGCATTTCTTCTTTGTGCATGTTCCAGGTCTTCCATCACTATGCCAATGCCGCCGTCACCAAAAACAAAACCACTGCCATCCTTGCAAAATGGCCTTATTTTACCGTCTTTGGAATAAAGATTAATGTCACTGAAATAGAAGTATTTGTATATCTCTGCATCATCAGAAGCCGCAACAACAACTGCAGAATTCTGATTACTCCTTATCATCTGTGCTGCAGACTCCATCGCATATAAACCCGAAGCGCAGGCATTATTGACGAAAAGAGAATACCCGTGAATATTGAATATCTTTGCTACATGAAACAGCGTCATGAAACTCTGCACATCATAGCCGCTTTTCAAGCATTCTTTATACAACTTTTCATAAAAATGCTTTCGGGACAAAGATCTTTCATTTTCAGATAATGTGGTATATGCCCTCTCGCTCAACTTCAGCAAAAAAGGCATTAATCCAAGATTCTCATGTGCCAATACAAGACCAATGTCATTCTCATCATGTCCGTATTTTAATCCACTATCCTTCAGCGCCAAATCAACCGCTGCTATGAGATAGCATAAATCAATGGGAGGTTCTTCTTCTTTCCATTCCGCCATGTAAGCAAGAGCGGTCTTGTCCAAATTGAAGGATGTGAAATCAAATCTATCCAGGGTATGGACAGGAAACGTTGCCCATACTTCTTCATTGAGCTTGACTTCTTTAGTACCTAAGCCAACGTCTTTGTCCAGAATACCCTTCCAGAAGGCAGCTTTCCCAATTCCGGTTGAAGCAACAGGACCAATACCGGTTATGACTACCTGCTTGTGTTTCTCCATAATGTTAATGAAATTTCTTGACCACTAAACACGAGTTATTGCCTCCGAATGCAAAGCCGTTATTCAGGGCGACATTCACTCTCTTGACTCTGGCTATATTCGGCACACAGTCTATATCGCACTCTTCATCCGGAGTCTGAAAATTTATTGTCGGAGGAATGATGTTATCCCTGACCGAGAGACAGCATGCTAATGCTTCAATCGCTGATGCAGCGCCCATGGGATGACCGAGCATAGACTTTATTGAACTGACAGAGATCAATTTGGTGTGCTCTTTAAAGACCCCTTTAATCGCCGCACATTCAGTCTTGTCATTGCCCGCAGTGCCTGTCCCATGAGCATTAATGTAATCTACCTCTTCCTTTTCTGTTTGTGTATATTTCAGTGCCTTCAGAATTGCCTTTCCAATCCCCTCCGGTTTTCCAGCAGTCATGTGATACGCGTCACAACTGATGCCATAGCCCGGTATCTCGGCATATATCTCTGCATTTCTTTGCAACGCTGAATCCAATGATTCCAGAAAGAGAACTGCAGCACCCTCACCTACGAGCATTCCTCTCCTGTTCTTATCAAACGGCTGACACTTCTCAGGTGCCATGGCATAGATACGCTGAAAACCCGTAAAGGCAAGCCTCGAAAACGCATCGGCGCCGCCGACAATTGCATAGTCAAGATCGCCGCGCTTGATAAAGTCAAAACCATAGCCCACGGCATAGTTACCGGCAGCGCATGCAGTAGGAATCAGATAGTTAGGTCCTTCAAGTTGAAAATAATTGGCAATATTCGCCGGTATATTGTTCGCGGAAGACTGCATGACTTTCGCCCTGTCGAGGTTTTCCGTGCCAGCGATTATCCAGGTATCTACAGCGTCCTCCAATGGTTTCTCCCCCATAGTGGTCCCCATAAAAACACCGATTCTCTCTTTATGAAAGCCTTTCCCGGAAAACCCTGCGTCCTCTAATGCCATTGAAGTAGCGGCTATGGATAGTTGTGAGGTCCGACCTAAAAAAGGGATCCTTCTTTTTGGAATGAATTCTTGGGGATAAAAATTTTTTATTTCACCGGCATAATGGCACCTGTAATCTTTTGTATCAAATGATGAAACTTTGCTGATGCCGGAATTCCCATCTAATATTGCCTTCCAGAACTTATCTTTTCCAATACCAACTGATGACAGTACGCCCAACCCGGTAACAACGACTCTTCTTTTATGAATATCTGACACTTACCCCTCTTGATAACGCTATAAGTTAATTTTCAAAGGGTCATAATAATGCATTGCCATTCATTTCCTCTGAATACTGAACACAAGGTTCGCCACAGCAACAACGTTGTCATTCACTTTTGCAGACACATCGGTAATCGCGGCATAATCGAGAAACTTCACCTTGTTCGTCTCGACAATGAGCCGGTCACCTGGGTAGACCGGTGCAAGGAATTCTGCCTTGACTTTACCCAGATAGTAATCCGGATCCGCAGCGGCTATTTCCGGCCTGTCAAGAACAAAGAGTATTATCGAAGCCTGGGCCATCGCCTCGATCATCAGGACACCTGGCATTACAGGGTTCCCCGGGAAGTGTCCTTTAAAATAGTCTTCGGCCCTGTTAACCTCTTTTACGGCCACAACCTTTTCAGTGCCATGGATTTCGATAATTTCATCAATGAATATAAAAGGCTCACGGTGCGGCAAAACCGATTTAATTTTTTCTTTGTCCCAGACCATGAATTACTGTATATTCAGTTTCTTTGTATACGCAACGATCTGCCCGAGATTCCTGATCGTGGGGATGTCCTTTTCAGGAATAACGACACGATATTTTTTTTCAAACGCGGCCACAATCTCGATTGCCTTTAATGAATCAACATTTAAATCGTTGAAGAAGTCCGCTTCAACAGAAAGCTTCTCTTCCGGGACCTCTATAATTTCAGCCACCATCTTCCTTAATTCATTTTCAACATTGCTGTTCATGTATTACCTCCTTAATTCCATTTAGACAAAATAAATGCAGCATTACTCCCGCCGGGTCCATGATTATTAATCAATACATTGTTGATTCTTGTAATACGGGAACAATTGGCCACATAATCCAGGTCGCATTCACTGTCTCTCACTTCATAATTAATAGTCGGTGGTATATAGCCATTATACATACTGCCTATGGAAGAGGCGATCTGAAACAGTCCTCCGGCACTGAATGTCTCGCCAATCATTGATTTTATGGAACTGACCGGAATGTTATACGCATATCTGCCAAATACATCCTTTATCGCTTTCGTCTCGAGCCTGTCCTGTTCATAGACCGAATTGGCTGACGCATTAATATAATCTATATCAGAAACACCTATATCTGTAGTTCTCAATGCCTCCTTGATGCTTTTCTTTAACCCTCTTGCATCCGGTTGATATTTACCCATTCTAAAGGCGTCAAAGCAATTACCGATGCCATTGACTTCAGCATAGATCCTTGCACCCCTTTCAAGCGCTGACTCCTCATCTTCTATAACAATAACTGCCGCACCTTCACTTAATATTATTCCGTTTCTCCTTCTATCAAAGGGGCAGGACAATTCTTCGCCATTGATGCCGGCAGAATACCCTAAACGATAAAATCCCGAATAATTCACCAGGGAGAGGCTCTCCACCCCTCCAACAAGGACTGTCTTGATACGCCTCATCCTGAGAAAATCCATAGCGTATTTCAGGGCATCAATGCTGGAGCTGTATCCGGTAGAAATTGTTGTGTTAAACCCCTGAATGCCGAACCTGATGGACACCTGGCTGGAAGCGGCATTCATAACGGTTCCCGGGAAAAGGGCCACATTGGTAAAAAGCGGTCCATCCTGGATCGCCTCTTTATCAAACTCTGCTATATTCCAGAGGGAAGAGAGCGTCGTTCCGGTACAGACCCCGATGTCATCCGTATTTTTATCATTTATTGTGAGGCCCGCATCATCGATAGCCATTTTAGCGGCTGAACATAAAAGACGGGAAGTCCTTTCAAGGTTCCTTAAACCCTTTGAACCCAGGAACTCAGCGGGATTAAACTCGCTGTCGATCTCACCTGCCATATGGCATTTAAACCCGGTTGTACCGAACCGTCTCACAGGCTTAATTCCGGAACGCCCTTCCTTCAAGGCATCCCAGAACTGCTCCTTTCCAATACCATTTGGGGCAATAACTCCAAGCCCTGATATGACGATTCGTCGTTTGCTCGTGGGCTTTCCCATACCGTTTAACTCATACCGCCGTCTATAACCAGCGTATGACCAGTAATATACCCGGCATCATCACTGGCAAGGAACTTGACCGCCTTGGCTATTTCTTCAACATTCCCAAATCTCAATAACGGTATCTGCTTCATCATCATCTCCCGGTAATCATCCTTCAGGTCCCTCAGCATTTCAGTTTCAATAAAGCCGGGCGCAACAGCATTTACTCTTATATTGTAAGGAGCAACTTCCCTGGCAAGAGCTTTTGTGAACCCTATTATCCCTGCTTTTGAAGCAGCGTAGTTGACCTGCCGTGAAGTGCCGATGATTCCGCTAATGGACGAGATATTAATGACAACGCCTTTTTTCTGTTTCATGAACGGGATGATCGCGGCCCTGGTGAGATTGAACGTGCCGTCAAGGTTTGTATGGATTACGTCATGCCAGTCACTCTGCCCCATGAGAGCGAGCGCCTTATCCTTAATGATTCCTGCGTTGTTTACGACTATATCGATTCCACCAAATAATTCATGGGTCTCTTCGACCCAGGATTTAACTCCGTCATAATCCGTTATATCCACCTGAAACGCCTTTGCATCAGCCCCTAACCCCTTTATTTCCTCAACCAGACTCTCTGCATCAACGCTGCTTTTTAAAAAATTAAAACTAATGTTCGCGCCCTCACCGGCGAGCTCAAGCGCAATTGCCCTCCCTATCCCCCTGGCCGCCCCGCTTATAATTACCGTTCTATCCTGAAAAATAGTGCTCATCCCCCCATGCCAAAATAAGTGTTTCTCCTAAGAAAACTGCCTTAAAATTTTATAGCTCCGAGATAACGTAATCTATCAATATTCTGATACTCTCGATGATCCGGGTATACCGTATCCTGTTTTGACGTGCGAACTGGAAGATTGTGGTTTCGAATCGAGATGAGAGATGAACACTCTGTTTTAATTCTATTAAATTCCATAGACAGAAAGAAAATCTGTTAAAGTACAACCAGCAATTCTCTTGGCCGGTATCAAATAGTTCAATGAAAGCCACAACTTAAAAAATAAATATTCCTAATTATCCATTATACGTCCTGATAAAAGCAAGTTGAAAGGCATCTTAGCACTTCTGACTTGAGAAACAACATACAGTCATTTCAGAACATATACAATTATGTGGGAAGATACGCGAAACGTGAGATGTTATTTTCTCCACATTTTTTCATCCTGTTCACTTTAAGGAGTCGAATAGAGTATATTAATAATTATAATATTTGTATTAGAGGAGATCGAAACAATGAAATCAGGCATGAAATGTAAAACCTGCCAGGGCAGCCTGAAACTGAAAGTCGGCTGACGGAGAGTAACGTTATGCTGCATGGAATGCGGCAAGAAATTTTCACTGGAAGAGTATATCAACGAGCTGGACGCAGAGAGCTGGGAACAACTGTCCGGCCGGTCCTGCGACAGAGTTTAAGGCCCGGTTCTTCCCGATCCTGAGAGCTTCTGGATTATCTATTGACAATCCAATCATTTTTACATTATCATTAGAGGTTCAATTCACCGGAATTTTTCGTACAAAGAGGTTATTTATGAAAACAACATCAGCCAGAAATTCAGAAGTAGACAGGAAGTGGCACGTCATTGATGCTGATGGTAAAGTTGTTGGTAGACTTGCCAGCAGGGTTGCTTCAGTATTGAGGGGAAAAAACAAACCGATCTTTACACCGCACGTTGATACAGGAGATTACGTCGTTATTGTCAACGCGGACAAGGTCCGTTTTACCGGCAACAAACTTGAAAACAAGGCTTATTACCACCACACGGGTTTTATCGGGGGCATCAAAAAGGAAATTGCAAAAGATATCATGAACGAGACTCCGGAAAGGATACTCTTGTCTGCAGTTCGCGGAATGCTTCCAAAAAACAGACTGGGGAGACAGATCTTCAAGAAATTAAAAGTCTACAGCGGCCCGGACCATCCTCATCAGGCCCAGAACCCCGAGATGCTGAATCTGGATAAATGATAAGGAGTTTATAACGTTATGGCAGACATCCAATATAACGCAACAGGCAGAAGAAAATCATCCATAGCACAGGTATTCATCACTCCTGGCACCGGCAACATCATTGTCAACAAGAAACCGCTCGGCCAGTATTTTCCGCATGAAACAATGAAAATGATTGTTCAGCAGCCGTTGAGCGTTGCAGCAGTAACCGGAAAGTATGATATCACAGTGCGGGTCAAGGGCGGGGGATACAGCGGGCAGGCCTCTGCCATACGGCACGGTATTTCCCGGGCGCTTTTAATGGCCAATTCCGACTTCAGGGGAAAACTGAAAAAGGAAGGCCTTTTGACAAGGGACCCGAGAGTCGTGGAGCGGAAAAAGTACGGGCAAAAGGGAGCCAGAAGACGCTTCCAGTTCTCGAAGAGATAGTTTCTCTCCAATTCCAAATATCAAATCTCAAATTTCAAACGATACCGGAATTGTGTCATTTGAAATTTAACAATTGACTCTATATAATTTATCATGCTCAACGTTGCCATATTAGGGGGAAGCGGCTACACAGGAGGGGAACTGCTGCGGTTACTCTGCGGGCATCCTCAGGTAAACGTCGCCGCGGTTACATCAGAGCGGTTCGCCGGTTCGCCGGTCTCTGATTCATTTCTTGGCTTCAGAGACCCTGCCCTGAAATTTGAGCCGCTGCATTTGAAGACCCTGATGAAAAAAGCAGACCTCTTTTTTCTCTGTCTGCCGCACAAGACCTCACAGAAGAGTGTTGCTTCTCTTCACAGGGCAGGCAAAAAAGTCATAGACCTTTCGGCAGATTACCGGTTAAAAAGCGCACGCATTTATAAAAAATGGTACAACACTCCTCACCTCTATTCAAATCTGCTGAAAAAAGCGGTCTATGGTCTTCCTGAGATCTATCGGAACGAAATCAGGAAAGCGTCCATTATCGCAAATCCGGGCTGTTATCCTGTCAGCGCACTGCTGGGTCTCTCCCCTGTCATCGGGAAAGGTTTTATTGACAGGAATACCATCATCATTGACTCCAAATCCGGGACGTCCGGCGCTGGCAGGACTCCGGCACAGCCGTTCATGTTCTGTGAAGTAAACGAATCTGTTAAGGCATATGCCATTACGGTCCACCGCCACACCCCGGAAATCCAGCAGGAACTTTCTTTTCTATCTCAGAAAAAGGTGACCATTATCTTCACCCCCCATCTCATGCCGATGGACAGGGGGATTCTCAGCACGATCTATGTTCGCCTGAACAGGAAGATGCCGCTCTCAAATGTGCAAAAGCTGTACCGGGATTTTTATCGTAATGAACCATTCGTACGGGTATTGGGCAATGGGATCTACCCGACAACAAAGGCGGTCAAAGGGACCAACTTCTGCGATATATCGGTTTTTAAACATGAAGGACAGGGACAGACCCTCATCATTGTGAGCGCAATTGACAACCTGATTAAAGGAGCATCCGGTTCTGCGGTTCATAACATGAATATTATGTATGGATTTCAAGAGACTGCGGGGCTGTTGTCCTCCTCTCCCTCGCCCTGATGAAGCCTTCCGCCCGGAAAAGCCGTATTACCATACCAGGTTTTGGATTTGCAGGAATATCCGCAGACATAAAGGATTCAGGTGAAAAAGATCTCGCACTCATATATTCGGATGTCCCTGCAGTAACAGCGGCCCTTTTCACGACAAACCGCATAAAAGCAGCACCGGTCAAACTCGCCATATCACGCCTTTCAAGGCAAAAGCATTGCCGGGCAGTCATCATCAACAGCGGCAATGCGAATGCATGCACCGGGAAGCAGGGGATTAAAGCCGCCCGTCGAATGATTACTGAAACAGCAAAAGAGCTCAACATCATACCGGGACTGGTCCAGGCTTCATCAACCGGCATTATCGGAAGGCAGCTGCCAGTCAAAAAAATAGAGAAGGCCATCCCCGATTTAGTAAGGAATCTTTCACCGCGGTCTCTGGCCAATGCCGCATCAGCAATTATGACAACAGACACTTTCCCCAAAATATCACAGAAAAAACTATCGATCGGGAATAAAACCGGGACAATCGCAGGAATCGCCAAGGGTTCAGGGATGATCTGTCCCAACATGGCAACAATGCTCTGCTATATCTGTACGGATATTGCCGTTACCCATAAAGCGCTCGATTCTGCGCTTCGGAAAGCGGCAGCACTTTCGTTTAACAGACTGGTGGTTGACAATGATATGAGCACCAATGACACAGTCATGGTTCTCTCAAACGGATCACTCGGCAATACACCTTTGACCGCGCGCTCTTCTCACTACAGGAAATTTGAAATCGCTCTCGGTGATGTCATGTATGATCTGTCGAGGATGATAGCCCTGGACGGTGAGGGTGCGACAAAGCTTGTTGAAGTTATCGTCAGAGGCGCCAGGACCGAATCAGACGCGGAAAGAGTAGGGAAAATGATCTCAAACTCGATGCTTGTCAAGACGGCAATTTACGGAAAAGATCCGAACTGGGGCAGGATCATTGCAGCAATAGGAAGTTCGGGAGTAAATGTCAGAGAGGAAAAAATAGATATTTACCTCAACAGGATTAAACTGGCAAGCAGGGGGGTTGGGACCGGCAGGGAATCGGCAGCCGCTAACATCCTCTTAAACAAGAGGGTTGCTATTACAGTCGATTTAAACAGCGGGAACAGGAGTGCGAATGTCCTTACCTGCGATCTGACCGAAGAGTACATTAAAATTAATGCCCATTACAGTACCTGAATGAATTTGCCGTATACAAAAAATGTGATTCAAAAGCTTGACACAAGATCAGCAGTTCTATATTGTAATTTAGATAAGTAATTAATGTATTGAAAAAAGAGGAGAATTACTATGAAAAAAATACTCATCTTCTTCGTTCTTTTCTGTATTCCGTTTACAATCGCTTTTGATGTGAGGGGGGCCGAACCTGAGGAATACATTATCGAGAAAGATGACACCCTGTGGGATATTTCCGATACGCGGTTAGAAGACCCTTTTTTGTGGCCCAAGCTCTGGAATGTAAACCCGGGAATCGATAACCCCGACCTGATATATCCGGGGACCAGAATAATAATCCCGACCAGAGAGGAGTTAATGCAGGTACCATCAGTGCCTCCTACCCCGAAGAGAAAACCGTTTACGTATAAGCCCAGGGTCAAGACAACGGAAGAAAAGTATGTTTTTATCCCCCGGGAAAAAAGAGTCAGCAAATATATCATCGATAGAAGTCTCTACATCTGGAGCGGCTGGATCTCAAAGAAAAATCCGAGCATCGGCAAAGTCATTTATGCACCTAATAACCGGGAACTGGCCGGTAAAGGTGACATAGTGTATTTAGAACTGGAGTCCGGAACAGCCAATCCAAAGGACAGGTTTTATGCAGTCAGAGAGATTAAACTGGTAAGGCATCCTGTCTCCCATGACAAGATCGGATATCAATACAGAATTATGGGAATCATGGAAGTTACTGGTCATGAAAACAACATGATCAAGGCTGTTGTAACAGATTCATTCGAGGACATCCAGAGAGGTGACGGTTTGATAGCCTACACTGAAATGGAACCGCCATTACTGCCAGAAGAAGAGAGGACACCCGCCATCTCCGGTATCATTATAGAGTCACATATGAACAATGTCATATCGGGTGAAGGGGATGTCGTCTTTCTCGATAAAGGGCAAAACGACGGCATTCAGGTGGGCGACGTGTTTTCGGTCTTTGCTGAACCCCCGACCGAAAGAGTTCTCGGCAAGATACAGATAATATCCCTGCAACCGACCACAGCAGGCGCCGTCGTCCTGGTAGGCTTGAATGAAGCGATCATGTTAGAGGCGCACTGGGGAAACAAGTAACAAAGAGATTAAAGCGAATAAATCGCGGAAGAACCTTTTAAAAAGTGTCTTCCGCGATTTTTATTTTAAGCGTCTCTTATCTGCAAGGGAGAATGATTTGGTTTACTGCCGCAAGGTATTAATTCCACGGATCTATCTTTTCGTTTACTCTCCACTTTCCTTTAACGGATTCTATTATGATTGTTTCATCTTCGGTCAATGATTCGGATTTCCCGTTGACCGTTATCGTGTAACTGCCTCTGGCCGCGACTTTCATAAAGCCTACCCCTTCGTCATTAACATACTCCTGCTTCTGATCAAGTATGTCCACGTTGATCTTTGAGAAATCGTATGCAGCTGCAGAGAGAGATTCAAATTTGCCGTTTTTCTTCTTTGACTCTATAAACTTCTGCACTCGTGATATTACCCCTGCCTGTTCCTCTATCACATAAAAATCAGCTAGCGATTTATCAATCATCGGAATATTTTTTTTATGAAATTCAGAACGAACTTCTCGGGAGTCTCGGACGGGACAGAACTGCAGCCTCCTGCCCATAAAAGTATCAAAACAGACGCCGTTAATATTCTTAATACCAGAGTCTGCCTGGATAAGCCATTGATGTTTGAATTCATTTTTCCATCCTCCTCTTATTATTTATTTTTGAATCAATATCCGGTAATGCAATAAGGATTCCAGGAGACCTATTGAAAATGACGAGCAAAATCAGGGGAGTATATGGAAAGAAAAGAACCGATACCGGGACAAGGCAATATAAAGTAACATCCGGCAAGAGGTGTTACCATAATCCACTGTCGATTAAAATGCGAGCAGACGCAGCGCTCTATGAAGGAACCGATGGATCAAGCCGGTATTGCGGCTCTGTCAATTGATCATTATTTATCTTCACCGATTACCGTTCAAAACCAAGGGACAGACAGTGGTCTCGCATGCCAAAAAAAAATGCAGAGCCAATGGCGGCTCTGCATTTTGAGCTTTTGATTGTAGAATTCTTTTATGTGCTGACGAGCGCCTTGAGGGCCTTCAGCCTGCTGGGGTGTTTTAGTTTTCTCAGGGCCTTAGCCTCAATCTGCCTCACCCGCTCCCGTGTGATGGTGAGGTGTCTTCCCACCTCTTCAAGCGTATGGTCCCTGTCTGCACCGATACCGAATCTCATCCTTATCACTTTTTCCTCTTTCGGCGTCAATGTGCCGAGAACCTTCTTGATATATCCCGAGATCTCTTTGTCTTCAGCATCATTATAGGGTGAAGGACTGTTCTTGTCGCCGATAAAATCTTCAAGTTCAGTGTCTTCATCCCCAACCGGCGTCTGCAATGCTATCGGGTCCTGGATCGCCCTGAACACTTCCTCGACTTTTCTTGTCGGAACGGAAAGCTTTTTCGCTATCTCTTCATCGGACGGCTCCCTGCCGAGTTCCTGCGTGAGCTCACGCGAAGCCTTGGTGACCCTGTTATAAAACTCCATCATATGCACAGGCACCCTGATCGTCTTTGTCTGATCAATAAGAGCCCTCGTTATCGCCTGTCGTATCCACCATGTGGCATAGGTGCTGAATTTGAATCCCTTTTCATACTTGAACTTGTCAACAGCCTTCATCAAACCAATATTGCCTTCCTGGATAAGGTCAAGAAGCGGCAGCCCCCTGCCCACATAATTTTTGGCAATATTCACGACCAGTCTGAGATTTCGCGTGATCAGCTCGTTTTTGGCCTCAAGAACAAATGCCTGAACCCTGCTGATTCTCTCCCACATGAGCATTAAGTTCTCTACCTTTGTCCCAACCTCCGCTTCGACCTTCTTAAAAATTGTCTGTGTACGGTCTGCCAGCTCCTCCATTTCAGCAAGTATCGCTGCCCGCACCCTCTTTTTGCTCTTTTCATTCTTTATGAGCCCCTTCAGGGACTTCAGCGAGCCGCCGTAATGATCAAGTTCTTCATTGAAATCGTTAATGATTTCTATCATGGTTTCGAGCCTTTGCAATGTCCAGTCCAGAATCAGCGCCTTCCGCTCATCCTCTTCCATCTCCTGTTCAGCTTCTTCACTCAGGAACTCCTTTTCAATCCGTCTGGTTAATGAAAGAGGCTTGATTATCTTTGAAATGATTTCCTTGCCCTCTTCCAGTTTCTTCGCGAGTTCAACTTCTTCATCTTTGGTAAGGATCGAGATATCACCCATGGAATGAAAGTATGCCTGGACAAGGTCTTCTGTCTTTTCGTATTCCGGCGTCTCTGCCTCTTCCAGAGGAGGGGCTTCATCAGAGTCAACGATACGGACCCCCATATCACTGAGAAGATCCATTAACTCTTCTATTTCATCAGGCGTAAAAAACTCGGAAGGAA
>Ga0209536_100007449_pt1 | contig 16577 bp, 12 predicted proteins | sample DeeMarSeWOR28_12_FD_187461 | JGI IMG/M metagenome (GOLD analysis project Ga0209536, IMG submission 187461) | Marine sediment microbial communities from White Oak River estuary, North Carolina - WOR-2-8_12 (SPAdes) (version 2) | ecosystem: Environmental > Aquatic > Marine > Intertidal zone >... | reverse complement strand
AGGGGAAATTCAGTATACGGTACATTTTTTCCACTGGGGAGAGTCGGAGTCGGGAGCATCGGAGTCGGAGAGTTGGTCGGAGAGTTGGGTCGGACCTTAAAAAGTAAGTGCTTCGAAGAGTAATTGCAGAGTCATAGATTGCTTTGTTGCTTTTCGGGCAGCCATTAAGAATTGGCTGTGGCTGGGCCATCAATTGTCCCTGCTGGATTTTACCCCGTACTTTGAGACGGGGCAGGGATGACACTACTATTGCTCTGTGTTCTCAGCGTTCTCCGCGGTTAAATCTCTGACAGGATAACAACAGATAGAATCAGTGCAAATCCGTGAAAGCTCCGGCGTTGTTACCGGATGTCTGCTTCCCCGCGTCGGTCGGGAAATCCGCGGTTAGACTTGTGCTATTTCGGTCTCTTGAACCAATATGTCCACATGCCCTCACTCTCGAACACGCTAACCAATTCCCAACCCTGTTGTCCGAATTGGTCCACCTCGTCTATTTTCCCGATAACGCCTCTTCGGGCAAATTGTTTGCGCGACTGGTAAACACTATATTCCCACCGCATACCTCTTTGACCGCCGATCGGTTGTGCCAGGTTCTTTCCGGCCAAAACGATTGTACAACAGACAATAGCCGCTACTGTCAACATGACCATGCGTTTTCTGTCCATTTTCTATCCTTTCGACAAAAGTGACGTGACCTGCTGCCCAATGAATCTGTCTTTGATCAATTATACACTTCAGGATAGTAGATTCCCGCGAGTAAGATCATAAACTGTTATTGCAAAATTACTTACCCGCGAAAACGCGCGAAATTTCAATCAGGAGCACTATCAAACTGCTTGTCCATACAGCCTTTTACCTTCCCGCAATACTCTGGAGATAAATGAAAGCTCGAATTCGCTCTCTGCCTCCACTTCCTTGGGAGTGTGGACCAGAATGTCCATCGCGAAAGGATACGGCTTGAACATCAGGTGCAGTTGCCGGCTGCGTTTGTGCCTTGGCAGATCGCTTTCGGCGATCACCAGCAGGTTGACGTCGCTCTCCGTCCCGGCCTGGCCTCCGGCATGCGAGCCGAAGAGAGCGACCGCCTCGGCTCTAGTTTCTTCTGCGATTCTCTTAGCAACTTGTTCAATTTTATTTAAGGCGACCATATATTGAATGATAGTCGATAGCGACTGATATTGCGAATGTTCAATTTGACTGTTGCGTCAGTTGATTCGTGGCTTTGCAATTGATTATTTGCTAACGCCGTGTACAGGTTTTTCAAAACGTGTTTCTTAGCCCAGAAACAGGGGTGCTTATTGCTTTCGACTTATAACAGTGATTGTGAACCTTGATTTTTCAGCGAAAAACAAGTGTTTTTCATAGAGACTTGTACACGGCGTTATTTACTAATGATTGTCGTACTGCCTGCCAAAGAATCCGCGTCGATCGGTGTGAATCCGTGTCTGGATTCTACTACTTCTTGTAGGCTGGTCTGAGGCCTCTTAGCATGGGGTAGTGCTTGGCGTTGAGTGTCTTCAACTGTGCGTCTTCGACTTCGGCGGTAGCTGCTAAGATAGCGTCTGCAAGGCCGATTCCATGTGACTTGCCATAATTACGTCTGTAAAGCCCTCCGATCTTCGCAATCTCAGCGCTCACAGGAACAACTCGGAAAAGAGAAATGAAGTCGTCCAGAGCCGCCTGCTCCGCATCTCCTTTCACCCCAGCGTACAACTCTGCAACGACGATGGATGACAGGATGATTTGAGGGCTGTTAGCATTGACGAAGGTCACAGCCTTGCTGTGGCCTCGAAAGAAATCGACCAGAACGTCTGTATCGAGAAGGAACGATTGCGCCATGATTTAGTTCCTGTCCCACTCGGTCCGTATTGTCCTGAAGTCGGGAAGATCCGTACGATCCTTCCAGATACCAGCCGTCTCACGTAAAATGACCCGACGCCGATTAGCTCCCGCCTGGTCTATGAGCCGATCGATGGCCTCTCTGATGAGTTCGCTCTGTTTCTTGCCTTCGGCCCTGGCGATCGCGGCCAGTTCTTCGCGTTGGCTCTCGGTCAGATATATCTGCGTGCGTACCATGGTATTATCTCCGATACTGTATACACCAGTATTATACATCGTCTTTATTCTCTGTCAAGTTTAAAGTCTTTGGACGAGATAACAGGATGGCCAGGTCTTGAATATCAGATCCTTCGACTGCGCTCAGGACAAGCATCCAACAAAGAATGACGAATGGTGAAGTTTCACAAGACTGTGAGAGTCAGTGTAAATCCGTGAAATCCGTGGCCTTCTCGATTGACTATTTACGATTTGCTATGGCTAGGCCATAAATCGACGATTGCTCCGTGTTCTCAGTGTTCTCCGCGGTTAAATCTCCGACAGAGCCTGCCCCGTTCGACAAGCTCAGGGCAGGCTCTGAGCGAAGTCGTATGGGATAACAGGATAACAACAGATGGAATCAGTGTAGATTACGTTCTTGCGAATATTCCTTGGTCCTACTGTCGCGTTGAGACAGCGTTGCACACGGTTGGCAGTGACGGTCGTGCTGCCTTGCTTGACAGTCATGATCATATCGGAGGCCGTCGTGCGGAATCTATTTTGCCTGTCCGGGCAAAATCAATTATGATCTGCAACGAAGATGCTGACGCTGATCAACACAAACAGAATGATTCCGGCCATCGGGCCGATCGGACTGGACTATGTTGCCAGTCATGCAAAGCAGGCCGGATTGGATGTGGAGGTTCTCGATCTTTGTTTCGAAGACGAGCCAGCGGAGACAATGAGGGGCTACTTTCGCGAACGTAGCCCCGACCTCGTCGGGATTTCCTTTCGAAACGCCGACGACTGTTTCTGGCCCAGTGCCGATTGGTTTGTTCCCGCATTGAAGGACACGGTCGAGACCATTCGGAGCATGACCGACGCCCCAATCCTAGTAGGCGGCGTCGGCTATTCTATTTTTCCCGTGCAGATTCTCAAATATACCGGAGCGGACTTTGGCATATGTGGTGACGGAGAGACAGCGACAGTCGCCCTGCTCCGTCAGTTGCAGGGCCAGCGGAGATTCGCAATGGTCCCGGGTCTCGTGTGGCGTCAAGAGGGTCGAATTTGTGCCAATTCACCATGCTGGCCAGATCCAATCTCTCTAACTACGGCCCGTGATTCCGTCGACAATCTTCGCTACTACCAGCGCGGGGGACAATGCGGGCTCGAAACCAAACGCGGCTGCAATCGCAAATGCATATACTGTGCTGACCCATTGGCCAAGGGCAGTCGCTTACGTCTGCGAGATCCCTCCGAGGTCGCAGACGAAGCTCAGTTGCTGTCATCGCAGGGTATTGATGTGCTGCATCTCTGCGATGCCGAGTTCAACGTGCCCTATACGCATGCCCTGGCGGTCTGCGAGCAGTTCAGCAGCCGCTCGCTTGGGGGCAGAATCCGCTGGTACGCATATTTGTCGCCGTCGCCATTCGACGCCAACCTGGCCCGCAGAATGGCCCAGGCCGGTTGTGTCGGGATAAACTTCACGGGAGATTCGGGCAGCGAATCCATGCTGCGAACCTATCGCCAGCGGCACGGTAGAGAGCAACTCGCGGCGGCCGTCAGACTCTGCCGCTTGAACAACATCGCAGTTATGATAGACCTGCTGTTGGGCGGCCCGGGAGAGACGCCCGAGACGCTTCGGTTGACGGTCGATTTCATCAGACAAATAAATCCGGATTGTGCGGGCGCCTCACTTGGCGTCAGAGTCTATCGGCGCACTATCATGGAGAAAATAATCACGAGAGAAATACGGGAAGGCAACTGCGCTAGTATCCGTCGTAAATACGATGGGCCGATCGATTTGCTCAGGCCGACTTTCTACATATCCGGTTCTCTGGGTGAGCATCCTGGCCAGCTGGTCAGAGATTTGATCGACGGTGACCAAAGATTCTTCGAGCCTGCAATTGATGCCACAGAGCAGACAACAGAGGACGGCGACACCGCCAATTACAACTACAATCAGAATACTCTGATTGCAGAGGCAATCTCAGGAGGTGCACGGGGTGCATACTGGGACATATTGAGACGACTGCGAAGATAGATGGTCTCAAGTGCTGCATTGCCAAACTCGAGGCCTTTCAGCGGCTGCGGCAAGAACTGAATAACCCGAGCCATGACATCTTGTGCCTTGCCAAGACAATATCAAACGTCAAGCTCTGCGTTCTCAGCCCCTTCGACTCCACTCAGGCAAGGTTAATCCGTTAAATCCGTGGTTGGACTTTTGACGGGATGACCGGACAACGACAGATAGAATCAGTTTAAATTCTTGTCCATTTGTGTTTAAGCTTAAATACTTTTTGTAGGCTGGTTTGAGACCCTTTACCATGAGATAACGTTTGGTATTGAGAGTCTTCAACTGTGTGTTTTCAGGTCCCTAAGAAGCTGTTTCTTGAGTTATTCTCTTACTCTTCAACAGCTTCCGTTTGCGGTAGTCTTGCCTGACACTCTTGGGGTCACTGGATCACTTGTCGGCCTCTACGAGCTTCTTGAAACGCCGGTGGTCGCGTAAAGGAGCCCAGACCGGATCAAGTCGAAGTAGAGGGACTGATAGCTCTGATGGTATCGAAAGCACATCCTCAATCCGGTCGATCGCCGCGTCAAAGTCACCAACCATCACATAGATGCGGGCCAAATCCTCGACTCGGTGTGGACCTCTCATCGCGTCCTTGCTCACGGGGCACAATTCCACTGCCAGCTCTCCTTCGCGAATCGCATCTTGCCTTCTACCGAGACCGGCATAGGTGATACCGAGTGAACTGCGGAACCGCGCATCCTCCGGCTCCTGCGTCTTCTTCGCCTCCAGAATCGTGCAAGCCTCACGGAAGTATTTCATCGCCAACTTCTCATTGTTTTTCATGTACGTGCAGATTCGTGCGCACTGCAGGGCCTTGGGAATGAAGTAGTGCTGGTTTTGGTAACCATTGTCTTTGGAAGAGAGTCGCCCGGCCAGGGCTTGCTCATAGCGTCCGGCGAATGTATCGATCCAGACAGACATGTTTACAACTTCGTCGCTGTCCTGGGCAGATTTGACGTTCTTCAAAGCCTCCTTCAGGACTGCCCGCGCCTTGTCAACGCTGCCCTGCCACCGCAGGTACAGGTTGGCCTTATGACGGTATGGTTCTGGATCATCGGGTCTCAGCGAGATAATGCGGTCAAGGGCGCGCTCTGCCTCGTCGAACCTGCGCAGATAAACAAGAGTCTCGGCAAGATTAAACGGCGGATCGGTAAGACTGGACGGCGGAGCGGCTCCCGGGCTGAACTCAGATGCCTTCTCGAGGCAGGCCACAGCCAGCTCGAAGTTCCCTTGCCGCCTGTGAACGAAGGCGATGAAAGCCAGGATCTCACTGTTGTTGGGCTGGCCCTTGAGGGCCACTTCGAATTCTTCCAGTGCACGTTCGTAATTCAACTCACCCTGGTAATAGTAATGGCCAAGAGCCAAACGAACTTCAGGCAGGTCAGGGTCAAGCTCGAATGCCTTCTTCACTGTGTCTTCTGCCTTTGCTCGACGTTCTTCACTTCGATCCCAATAGAACCAGTACATGCTGAGATGAGCCCTCGAAAGCTGGGCGTAGGCCATCGCAAAGCTGGGATCCAGCTTGACGGCCTTCTCATACATTGGTATGGCTATCCTCAGGTTGTCTTCGATGTAGTACCTTCGATTGACGTATTCCATGCCGCGCAGATAATACTGATAGGCTTCTATGTTTTCCGTTGGCCTGTATGCCAGTGCAAGGCGTTCCGGCTCAAGAAGGGTGACATCCAGGGCTTGTGCTACCCTCTCGGCCAAGTCGGACTGGACGCTGAAGACTTCGCTCATATCATCGTCATAGGTCTGTGCCCACACATGTCTGTCATCGGAAGCTCTGATGAGCTGCGGCATGACTCTTACTCGACTGGTCGGATCGGATGGCCTCTCGCGCTGCACTGTACCTTCAAGAATATATTCGGCGTTGAGTTCTCTAGCTATCTGCTGTGCGTCTTTCTCGCTCCTCTTATACTGCATCGCGCTCTGCCGTGAGATGACAGCCAAGCCGTGAATGCCGGCCAGACGGACCGTGATAGCATCGGTGATGCCATCGGCAAAGTATTCGTCCTCGTCAGGCCCCAGATTCTCAAAGGGCAAAACTGCCAGCCGTATCACCCGTTGAGAAGGTTGAGCTAATTTTCCTGGAATAAAACGCACAGCAATAGCAGACAGGACAATGATGGTCGCCACGCTAAGAATAATTGCCAGTTTTCGTGACTTTGTACTGACAGCCAGCGCCGATGGACCTGGCGTTTCTCTGATTTCAAGGGCCACATTTGTGATGTCCCCGAGCCGCTTTTGAGGATTCTTTTCCAGGCAGCGGCGCAGTAGGACGCTGATATTCATCGGAGTGCTTTGAGGCAAAGCATCCCAATCCGGCTCACGTTCGATGATGCGGGCCAGCATGTCTGTAGCCGTCTCGCCCTCAAATGGAAGATGGCCGCTCAGCATCTCATACATGATGCAGCCGAACGCCCAGATGTCCGTGCGATGGTCGGTATCTTTGCCGCGGGCCTGTTCCGGGCTCATATAGGCCGGCGTGCCAATTATCGAGCCGGGCCGAGTGATCGTACTGTCATGGTGTGCAGCTTCCTTGCCGGCCGGTTTGGCCAGGCCAAAGTCCAGCACCTTGACTCTGCCTTCGGGTGTTATCTTGATATTGCCCGGTTTGAGGTCCCGGTGGATCACCCCCTTGTCATGAGCCGCCGAGATCGCTTCGGCAATCTGTTGACCGATTGAAAGGGCCTCTTGAGGTTTCAACGGTTTGCGGGCAATACGTTGAGCCAGTGTTTCACCAGGGACATACTCAAGGACCAAATAGCCAACTCCTTCTTCCTGTTCAATGATGTCATATATCCCGGCGATATTTGGGTGATTCAATGCGGCTAAGAGTTTGGCCTCACGCCTCAAGCGCATCCGGGCGGTCGGGCCACCGATGAGATTGCCCGGCAGGCTCTTGATGGCTACGGAGCGGCTGAGCTTTGTGTCACGCGCCAGATAGACAACCCCCATGCCCCCCTTGCCGATGATCTCGACCACCTCGAAGCTCCCGACTCTACGGCCAACAAGATCGTGTCTGCTTGCTTCATCCGCGGCGCTGCCCTCATCAGCCTGCACGGGCGAATCTGACGGTGCGTCAGTTCGCTGCATGTCATGGATGCTCTCTGTGATCTGACGATACAGGCCGGGGTACTGGCTCGCAAATTCGTCGATATCAGGTTCCTTACCCTGCGATTGGGCATCGACAAAACGCTGCACAGCGTCTTCAATAATTTCCTTTTGTTTATCGTCTGTTGGTTCGGCCATCAGATCTTGGCATGCCATACCATGCCCATTAATTCCCACCGGGGACCAGCTCTTTCTAGTGATGTCATGTCTGAATGATCACTTGTCTCTAAAAACTGAACATCCTCGGTAGATTTTACCAATTCTGTGACTAATTTCAATGTAAAGCATTTCTGCCCTATTAACCGTTTCGGCATATGATTGCCAAAGCTTAACTTTCGTAGCGAAGCCACGGCAAAATAGGGCTTCCTGCTACGTGGCTATAGACTCTGTTTGCAGTACATGTTTTCGCTTGAAGAGCTTTTTCAGAAAGTGTAGGATTGTGGCTGTAAGCGACGAGGTGAGACATCTTGGATTCAGGTCGCATAATCTGGTTGACGGCGGAATCCAATGCCGGTTATTCCATGGGGTCTGGCAAATGGCTGGTCCAGAGAAAGATGGTGGCCAACGGCGTTACAAAAGCGGAGCCTCATATCCTTTCGCCTCAGGGGAGCCAACCGCCTCATATGGCCAGTCCGGCCTGGGCCTTGGCGCGTGCGTCGGCCCGTTCAAGCTGCTGAGTATTCTCGGTGAAGGCGCGTTCGGGATCGTCTATCTGGCAGAGCAGTCGCAGCCTGTCAGGCGCCTGGTGGCGCTGAAAGTCATCAAGCCCGGCATGGACACCAGGCAGGTAGTTGCCCGGTTCGAGGCGGAGCGCCAGGCCTTGGCGCTGCTGAACCACCCCAATGTCGCCAAGGTGTATGAGGCCGGAACGACCGAGGGCGGGCGGGCGTACTTCGCCATGGAGCGTGTCCAGGGTGTGCCGATCACCGAATACTGCGACCGGCATAAGCTCAGCGTAAAAGAGCGTCTCGGCCTCTTCCAGCAGGTCTGTCGGGGCATTCACCACGCCCACCTCAAGGGGATCATCCATCGTGACCTCAAGCCCTCGAACATCCTGGTGGCCGCGGCGGACGAAGGGCCCCTCGTAAAGGTCATCGACTTCGGCGTTGCCAAGGCGACCAATCAGCGTCTGACGGAAAAGACCCTCTACACGGAAGTGGGCAAGGCCATCGGGACTCCGGGATACATGAGCCCCGAGCAGGCGGATTTGACTGCGGAGGATGTGGATTCACGCACGGACATCTACTCCCTCGGAGTTCTTCTCTACGAGCTTCTCACGGGCGAGTTGCCGCTCGACTCGGAATCTCTCAGGAAGGCCGGCTTCGACGAGATCGTCCGCCGCATCCGCGAAGAGGAGCCGCCGACCCCGAGCACGCGTCTGAGGCGATTGAATCTGGAGAAGACCTCAAAACTCGCCTCACAGCGCCGCACGAATCCCGTGACTCTCGGCCATACGCTTCGAGGTGACCTCGACTGGATCACCATGAAAGCCCTGGAGAAAGAGCGAGAACGCAGGTACCACGCGGCCTCCGAGCTCGCGGCCGACATCGCACGATATCTCAATAACGAGCCGGTGCTTGCTGGTCCTCCGAGCAACTGGTACGTCTTGAAGAAGATGCTGCAGCGACACCGCACTCAGGTCACGGTCGCAGGTGCTTCCGTGCTGGTGTTGATCGTCGCGGTATGCAGCATCATGTATACGCTCTATCAGGCTCGCAACCAGGCGCTCCACCACTATGTGAAGACGATGGAGCACGCGCAGGATCTGCAATTGAGCAATTATGCCAATCGAATCGCCCTGGCGCAGAACGCCTATGAGTCCCGCGCCATCGGACGTATGAAGGAGTTGCTGGGAGCCTGCCCTGCCGATCTGCGGGGCTGGGAGTGGCATCGTCTGTCCTTTATCTCGGATCGCAGCATCCAGACTATTTCCAGCCATTCGGATGCGGTCACATCAGTCGCCTTCTCTGCCGACGGGAATCTTCTCGCTTCCGGCAGCGCCGACAACACCGTGGAGTTGTGTAACATCCAGGAACCCATATCACCGGCCGCACGCGGAGTCCCGACTATGAGCCATCGGCGAACACTCTACGGCCATAAAAAAGAGGTCACCTCCATCGCATTCGCCTCCGATGGAAGGCGGCTCGCTTCGGCAAGCCTTGATGGCACTGTCAGGCTGTGGGATGTGACCACGGGCGCCGAGCAACTGTCCATAGACCACGATCCGTTCGAGGTGTTTTCCGTGGCTTTTTCGTCGGACGACACACGAATTGTCACCGGCGGCTCGGACAACAAGATCAGTCTATGGGATGCCCGGAGCGGAGATCTTCTCACTGACCTGGGAGGGCACGTGGACATCGTCTACGCAGCGGCCTTCACGCCCGACGGCCGCAGGATAGTCTCGTGCGGCGGTGACAGGAACGTCAAGGTATGGGACTGGGCTACGGGTGATATTGTACGGACCTTCAAAGACCACGAGGATGAGGTGAACGCGCTGGTGTTCATCGCAGATGCTGGGCATGTCGTTTCAGGGGGTTGGGACTTCGTCGTCAGGATGTGGGATTTGTCTACCGGCCAGGTAGTGCAAAACTTGGAGGGCCACGAAGATGGTGTCAAAGCGCTCGCCTACTCAGCCGACGAACGAAGGATCATCTCGGGCAGCGCAGATGATACGGTCAAGATCTGGGATCAGGACACGGGAGGGTGCGTGCTGACGCTTCGCGGTCACGATGACGATGTCGAAAGCGTGGCAGTTAGTCCGCACGGACGGTGGATCGCTTCCGGCAGCCGGGATCATACGATCAAGTTGTGGGACGCGGACATGCCGCCCGATGTGCTGATGCTTTGCGTTGACCCTCAAGGAGTTAACGTCCAGGACGAGAAAATCCACGCCATCGACTTCTCGCCGGATGGTCGCCACATCGTCTCGGCTTCTGGCCCAGCGATGGGCAAGTCGCCAAAAGACAACACAGTGCGAATCTGGGATGCCGTAACGGGCGAGACCCTGAAGGTTCTGCGCGACCACGCAGACACGGTCGAGGCCGTGACCTACAGCCCGAAAGGGGACAAGATTATCTCAGGTAGCAGAGATGGAACGGTCCGGCTGTGGGATCCTCAGACCGGCCAGGTGCTCCAGACTCTGACAGGACACACCGACCGCGTCACTTCCGTGAGCTGCTCACCTGACGGAAGCCAAATCGCCTCGGGCAGTTGGGATGGCATGATAAAGTTCTGGAACGCTGCGACGAGTGAATGTCTGAAGACTCTCTCTGGTCACCCAGGTGGAATCAATGCACTGGATTACTCGCCCCGCGGCGATCGAATCGTTTCCGGAGGCAGGGATAACACTCTGAAGGTGTGGGATACCGCAACAGGCAAATTGATCAAAACATTTGAGGGCCATGGCGAGATTCTCGCGGTCGCCTTCTCACCTGATGGACGGAGGATTCTAATAGGAAGCGCCAGCGGAATGCTCGAGGCCTGGGACGCTGCAACCTGGGACAACTTGTTCAGCATTACGGCCCATATGGGCTCGGTGATGTCAGTAGCGTTCTCTCCGGACGGTGAACGGATGATTGCCGGCGGCACGGAAGACTACCTCGTCAAGATATGGAATGCCGAGGCACGTGACGAGCTGCTGGTCCTCCGCGGCCACTCGAGCAAGGTCAGTTCCGTGACCTTCAGTCCGGATGGGGGCCGCCTGGCGTCGGGCAGCTACGATCAGACTATCCGGATCTGGGAGACCAACCTCGGCTACAGGTAACCGAACGGCAGGTGACCTCGCCCGCAATGAGGTTGGCCAACTTGGCAGAATACTGTGACAGTCTTCCGTTGAAAGAGAAGAAACCCTGCAAACACAAATTGATATGCGCCGAGACATCCCGGAGACAGAGTGTCACCCGAAAAGCAAGGTGTTTATGGATTCATAAAAGAGGCTCGTCTGCTGGACGATTCAGCTACTGTCCTGCAGGGGCCTTGGTGAATTCGTCAAGTCTGGCCTTGAACTCCGCCACCATCCGATCGTCACCGGTGGCCAGCTTGAGCGCCTTCTTCTCGACCTCTATCGCCCGTGCCACTTCGCCGTTTTTGAACAGCGCCAAGGCAAACGTATCGAGAATCGCGGCGTCCTTGCCTTCAGTCATCTCGTTGGCCTTGGCTGCGGCCTCCAGTGCAATCGACAGATCCTGCTTGTCCTGCTCGACCTCAGTCAAAACGCGCCAGGCGAAGGCGTTGAGCAATTGGCTGGAGCCATTTTCGATAATAACGCCTGCGGCCGTCTTGACTTTTTTGGCGACATCCTTCTGGAGCGCCTCGAAGTACTCGCGGAATGCCGACGTCGCCATCGCATTTTTCTTCCTCTCGAGTTCCTTCTGGGCTGCATAGACCTTGGGGTCGAACTTGCCGGCGACGACCTTCTCCAGAACGGTATCGAGATCGCTCATCGGATGGCCCACCCATACGACACGGAGTTGCTTATCCACTATAAATGCCGTGGGTATTCCCCGCTGTCTGTATGCCATCATATAGCCGTCGGAAATCTTGCGCCCCGGATCCACTGCCACGACGTAGTCCATCGCTGCGCCTTTGTCTTGGACGAACGGCTTCACCTTATCTAGGCTCTCGCTGCTGATGCCAACGAAGGTGACTTTCTTGTCCTTGAACTTCTTCTGCAGTTTCGTAAGGTGAGGTATGCTCACCCGGCAAGGCGGGCACCATGTCGCCCAGAACTCTACAACGTAAATTGCGTCTTTCTTGAGTTCAACCGGTCCGCCCTTGACCCACTGAAGACCTTTCAGTTTGGCGGCGGGATCGCATATCTTTGCCTGCGTCTTGACCTTTTCAACTGGCTTCTCGCGGGCTATTGCGGTTGAAGCCAACAGAACCAGCAGGGCCAGCATAACTCGTATCTTCATGGTATTTCCTTCCAAGATAGGCCTAATAATTTCAAAATGTACTTCCCTTATGACTTCGCAGACGGCACGCCTGTGCGATACGATCTCCATATTAGCACAATATGTGCTTCGATTTCAAGGCAATCCTATGGCCTGAAACCGGAGTAGTCGCGCAGACAAGTCAGCAGTTGCCGGAGACTACCCGCTCCAAATCGTATATTGTGGACAATGCGTATTTTCGACGGTCATTGTCTGGATGGTTGCGGTTTTACATTGAAGTCTATATACTCAGCAAGTGCAATGCTTCGTAGTGTTGCCAAGTATCATCAATGAGAGATTGCCGGTCAGTAGGGGAAATGCGGATGGCTACTTCAGCACTGGCACATATTCGGGACGTAATTGGTTGGCTCAGGCAAATTGAGGATCTAGTCGGCAGTCTCTATGGGCAGGCAGCAAGGGCATGTGCCGATGACGCCGATTTCAGCAGCTTCTTGATCGGGTTGGCCGAGGATGAGCAATCGCATGCACAGTTCATGACGACGATTCTGTCGCATCTGGAAGAGAGGCAAGCCCGAGTTGTGTTGGATATAGCCCTCGACTCCAAAACCAGAGATCGTGTCGAAGCGCCTCTCAAGAGATTCCAGGAGCATCTTACAGGAAAAGGTATTTCCAAAGGACGCGTCATAGAGTACATGGCCAGAGCAGAATCGTCGGAACTGAACCCGGTCTTCCTTTACATCGTCCAGAAATTTAGCCGGATCAACCGCGAATCTGAACGCATGACTGCTGAGATCCAATCTCACCTGAAACACATTCAGGGCTTCGTAGACTCTCTTGATCAACACTTGAGGCCATCAATTAACGTGGAAACACTTCCAGTCGTTTGGGAGAATAGATTCCTAGTCGTCGACGATAATGAGCCACTGCGAAAATTGGTTGCCGCCCTTCTTGCTCGCAGGGGTAGCGTGGAGACAGTGGCCGGCGGCAACGAAGGTTTGGATAAGGTCAGAGAGCATTTCTACAATGGTATCGTCTCTGATATCGAAATGCCGGGCCTGGATGGCTTCGAGTTCTACAACAGGGCTGTTGAGTACGACTCAAAACTGAAAGAGCATTTCCTTTTCTACTCCGCAGACATAACTCCGGAGCGCGAGGCTTATCTGAAAAAGAGCAGACTTAGCTTCTTGCGCAAGCCCTTTGGACTCAGTGAATTCCATGAGAGTATGGATCGAATTCTGAAGCATTAGTCTAAAGAGCATACCCCATCAAGAAACAGCTCCGCACTGCTCGCCGGCACTTTTCGCCTATTGTCTCATTACTCTCCGAGGTTGGAATCCTGAGCAACAAGAGGCCCGGCCACTTTGCGCAGCCGCAATATCAGCGGCCAGTTCGCGAGTTGTCCACGTCCGCCTCACAGAAGGCTGTAGAGCAATCCCGGCAGAGGTGTCTTGCGCTCGCAAAATCGACGATCGCCAGTGGAAGGGCATCCATGCCAATTCTGCAGAGATCGCGCTTTAAATCCGCCTGCGGTCTGCTATAATGACATATGAAAAGTCCAAGAGTGAGCAAGCGTTTCGGTGAAGTCTGCGTGGGTAATCCAGAATGAAGGTCATACACGTAAAGTATCTTGCGATAGCCTCGGCATCAATCGCCATAGTGGCGGTTCTTTGCGGGATTCTCATCTGGAGAATGAATGCCTCCGACAGCGCAGACTCGGCGTTGCCGAGCGGTTCACGCTCAGAGGGAGTACCGCCTGTGAAGGCTGTCTCCGAGCCGGTGAACATGCAGAAACTGGTCGGTCGATGGCTTCGCACGGACAGCCCGTATGAAATCGAAATCCGCGAGGTTGGTCCGGACGGTACATTGCGGGCCGGATATTACAATCCACGGCCCATCAATGTTGCTGTAGCCAAGGTTGAAGACAAGGACGGCACACTTTGTGTCTTTGTAGAACTGCACGATGCGGGCTACCCCGGTTCAAATTATACTTTGAACTACAATCCTCAGAATGATGCTCTGGAAGGTACCTATTTTCAGGCCACTCTAAAACAGAACTTTGATGTCGCTTTCGTGCGAATTCCTGCCGAGCGCTGATCAGGGCAAAACAGTCGGGGCCCACGCCGAGTCAATCGGTACAGGCCCCGAATAGGGCATTCGACGTCGCATCAACAGTTCTATCTCGACCGTCGATATTCTGCCTTTGCTTACGGCTGAGGTGTCGGAGCCGGCCGCAGCAACACGATGTCATCGATGAACACTGTCCCTGAGCCGCCGGCTGCCGCCGGGTCGCCTGTGGCGCCAAGACCGACCGCGATCTTATCAACGTCGGCCAGGTTCACGCCCTGATTGGCGAACTCGCTCAGATCTATCTGCCACTCGGCCCAGACCTCCGTTACAGCAGCGTTGGCGTCGCTGTTGGTGACAACCGCCGTGGTGCCGTCCGCATTGGAAAGGGCCACATAGAACGCCTCGGCAGCGTTGGCCAGTATTCCAATGTCCTGATTCGACCACTGAGTGCCTGCGTTGCCGGTTATTGTGACGTTCGAGAACCTCGCCTCAGTGGTCTGCGTAGCGTTGTGGCTCGTCAGCGCCAAACCTATGTAGACAGTCGGACCCATCGGGATGTTCTGTGCAAGGGTATTGCCTATGGGTGTCCAGGATGAGCCGTTCGTGGACTGAGAAGCAGTGAAGAAGCCCGCGACGTCCCGCTCAAGTTTCACCCAGTGCGGCGCGGTGATGCCGGCATCCTGGCCCGCTGCGCCCACATTGCTCTGGCCGGCACCAACGCGATACTCGAATACTACGCCCTGGCCCGGCGTTACGAATGCCATCGCATGGGCCGAATTGGGGTCGAGCGTCTCTCGTATCATCACGCCGGCCTTGGCCCAGTTGTGGGTATTCACAACGCTGTCCACCCTGGCAATGATTGTGCCGGGGCCCGTGAGGCTCTTATAGGCGTAGTGGAACTCATCGGCAGTTCCGGTTATATCCGCGCCCGAGCCGGTCATAGTGAATGTCCCGACCGGACCTTCGGTAAAGCTGCCGACAGACGGCGGATAGCCTCTGAACCACAGCGATAACACTGCGACCCCATGTGCAGTCCAGTCACGGGGAGCCGTCAAAGTCAACTCGGCCCTTGAATCGCTCACGCCGGCCGTGTTGTTGTAAGACAGCGGCATGGACTGCGAGCCACCGTTGACAATCGTTTGCTCAGCATAAGGCGGGAACTCATAGCCAGCCTGCGAGCCGTTAGCTGGAACGCCGAAGCCGTCAATCCAGCTTTGCCAGATCGCCTCGTTATCAGCCTCGTTGTCGGTGTAGCTCTCGAAATCATCTATAAGACGGAAGCCGGCAACCATGATCGCCCGGACGCCGCCCCTGGTGATGGTGCCATCGGTGTTGATCTCGTCAATGCGCTAGAAGTAGTCCTGGCCCCACTCAAACGGCTCGGCAGGTTTATACGTCGTCGGCGCCTGTCGTCCGCGGTAGATGCCGGTTGTATCGTCAGCCTCGCCCCTCTGGACTGCCTGCTCGACCGTGCCGAGGTACACATCGTGTTGAGCGGCCATCTCGCCGGGACTCCAACTCAGAGATGACGGAACCTGCTCGATATCATAAATCCCGCTCGGGGGCTGATGGCCCCAGGCCAGCAGCGGATCACCTCGCATTACCTGTGCGATATCATCCTGCGTCAGCGCCCTGTTATAGATCCGCACGTCGTCGATGCTGCCGAGCCAATATCCGGGGCTTCCACTTCTGTCGCCGTCGAAAGCAGTTGCCTCCGACTGAGATCCGACAAAGCCGTAACGCACAGTTCCCAGGCCGAACGTGCTTCCTCCGACGGCTGAGGCTTCCCGAACGCCATCGATGTAGATGGCCATTGCACGGTTGTCGAAGACGCCTGCGACATGGTGCCATCGGTCGTCGTCGATCCGCTGGCCAAGTAGACCAGGGTTTGACGAATTTCTTCTTGTGCTGCTTCAGACCCTTTGTCTCAACGCTCTTGGATTTAAGATCATCTTCAATCAAATTATTCTTGTTATAATATTGGCGATTGAGAATTTCCGTTCTTGCGTGGGTAAGTAGCTTTAACATAGCAGTTTATGATCTTGCTCGCGAGAATTTACTACCCTGAAGGGTATAACTTCCAAACAACGCTGCAAATTCCAAGGAATCAATAATTCAAACCGTGTGGAGCATTTGCGTTTTGGTCATTTGGATTTGTTTCGGACTTAGATATTCAGATTTGGCATTTGACGCGGGGCGCATATAAAAAGCCCCGTCCGAAAACGGGGCTTCAATATCAAGTACAGTTAAGCCGGCAGCGAAAGGCCTGACATAGTCACATCGGCGATAGAAAAGGCCGATGCGTTCTAGTATCCCTAGAAAGGAGGTGATCCAGCCGCAGGTTCCCCTACGGCTACCTTGTTACGACTTAGTGCCAGTCATCGGGC
>Ga0209536_100007448_pt1 | contig 16579 bp, 14 predicted proteins | sample DeeMarSeWOR28_12_FD_187461 | JGI IMG/M metagenome (GOLD analysis project Ga0209536, IMG submission 187461) | Marine sediment microbial communities from White Oak River estuary, North Carolina - WOR-2-8_12 (SPAdes) (version 2) | ecosystem: Environmental > Aquatic > Marine > Intertidal zone >... | reverse complement strand
GCGCAAGATCCATTGTGACAGTCAGACCGAAGAAGAAATCGAGCGGACCTCGGGCCTCGGCTCCCTGGCCAAGTTCACCGGCACCGATGCCGGTGTTAAAAACGGGCAGCTGGCACTCGATTTAATGGGTCAGGCCGGATTGAGGCAGGACCGGCTGGCCGAAAAGCACCTCAGAGATGCGAAGCTGATGCAGATCTACGAAGGGACCAATCAGCTAAACCGGATCAACCTGTTCAAATGTTTGGTGGCGAAGGGTATACCGCAAGTCAGTGTGTTCACCGATTAGAAGTGGTTTGAAAACCCCATCTAACGCCCAAATACTGCGTTGCGATCGGGATTAAAATGCTCACGTACTTCGTGTACGCTCCGCTTTTAATCCAGATCGGCGCCTTGTCTTTGGACGTGATCTGGGATTTTCAAACCACTTCAAGCAAATATCTAATTTCATGTCGATCACAAATGTGTGAATACGTGATCGGTATATTTCTTAAACTGCACCAGACCATAAATGAATATTTATTGTTGCATTAATAATTGGCGGGTCTTGTATATAATAAAGTTACCCGTTCGGCAGTTGGAGGAAAAATATGAGCAGCAGGGAAGAGACCGGAATCCGCATGCTTGCCAGGGCAGCGGCCGAGTTCGCCAGGGGTGAGCTGGCCGCCAACCGGCAGGAATCCGACCGGTTTCCGTTTGGGCCATTTTTTTCAACGGTTTTGCAAAAGGCTTTCGACCTCGATTTTTTCCACATCAGCCTGCCGGATTCAGCCGGCGGAGTCGGGATGGGCGTCGATGCCCTGTGTGTCGTTCTGGAAGAAGTCTGCCGGCAGGATGCCAGCCTGGGGGCCATCGTGCTGACCCATTGTCTGGCCCAGGAGATTCTGTTAAGTGCCGGTCGCACCGATCTGATCAAGGCGCGCGCCGACAAAGCGGATGAGGCCACCCGCTTTTTGCTGGCCTGCCCTCTGTTTAACAACCCAGCGGAGATCAGACATGTGGCCGAGGTGCTGGAGGAGGGCGGCCGATCCTTTCTTTCCGGCACGCTTGAATATCTGGTCCTGGGAGGCCTGGCCGACGTGGCGGTGGTCCCGGGTGCCAAACAAGGGCAGGCATCCTATTCTTACTACCTGGTAGATCTGGACCAATCCTCGGTTGCCGTCGGAGAGCCTGTCTTAAGCCTCGGTCTGCATTGCTGTCCCGCGGTGGATACCGAGTTTCAGAAAGCCGAGGCCGTGCCCGTGGGGGGAGCGGGTCAGGGTGCTGCGCTTTTCAACCAGGCCGCGGCCCGGCTGCACCCGGCTGCGGCCGCCATATCTTTAGGGATTATGAAAGGCGCGTTTGATGAAGCCCGTGCTTATGCCGACCAGCGCGAGCAGGGCGGTCGGAAAATAAGGGAGTGGTCCGAAATGCAGATGATGCTGGCCGATATGGCGATCAACATCAAGATAGCGGATATGGTAGTTGCTGAGACCATCCGGGCGGTGGAAGGGCAGGAAAAAGGTTGGGAGCAAAAGGCCCTGGCCGCTGCCATCCATGTCCAGCAGGCCGCTGTCCAGGTGACGACGGATGGCGTGCAGGCCCTGGGTGGGGTTGGGTATATGCAGGATTTCGGACAGGAAAAAAGGTTCCGGGATGCCAAACACATCCAGGCCTGTTTCGGCCTGACGCCGATGAAAAAACTAAAATATTTGGAATTGGTTGCGAAACCTGCCGGAGGTGGATAAACTGATGTTTTTTACCCACCATTCTGATAGCTCTAAAAGCCCTCCCCCTTGACGGGGGAGGGTCTGGGTGGGGGTGATCACCCTCCCCTTAATCCCCTCCCATCAAGGGAGGGGAAACAGAAGACAGACCAATTGGGTCAGCAATAACGTCCGGGAAGTAGCATAAGATCGTTCAGGGGAAAGGAGAAACAAGATATGTCGACCTTCTTTGGTGATTCGCAACCGGTAAAAACCGTGACCCACGGGCAAGCAACGTTTGACCTGCCGATTCTGTATTACCGCGATGACGCCTTCGCGCTTTATTTTACGGCGAATTATGACAAGGTCAAGGCGGCCATGCCGTCGGATAAACTCCATCCGGTTATCCTTCCCGGCAACAAGGCGATTGTGGCTATCTGTGCCTTCAACTACATCGACACCTCCATCGGACCCTACGGGGAAGTGGCGGTGGCCCTGCCGGCCGTATTTGACAAACAAATGACCGCATTCAGCGGGCCGCTGGCCGCCATTCGGGAAAGTGGGTATCCCGGGTTCGGCGCCGTGGTCATGCATCTGCCGGTCACCCGGGTGGAAGCACGAGACGCCGGCCGCGGAGAATGGGGCTACACCAAATTTATCGCCGACATGCACTTTACCATCAGCCCTGAATATATGGAGTGCCGCATGCTGGAGGGCGATGCGCACATTCTCGATTTGCGGCTGAAACGAAAAGGGTTTTACCTGCGGGACAAAAAACCGCTGACGACCTTTTCGGTGAAAAACGGTGAGCTGATCAAAACGGTGATTCCCCAGACCGCCACCAAACGCATATCCCTCATGCCGGGGGGCTCCGAGCTAAAACTGGGAGATCATCCGGTGGCGGCGTCCATTCGAAACCTGGGAATTTCGGCGCGACCCTTTATGAGCGTGTATTTCCCCGAGCGGGCCGGGATTTTACCGTCCGGGACGGTGATCGAAACAGGTGTCCGGCCGCTGGAAGGCCACCTGGGTGAAAACCGCCAGGCCGCCCACAGGGTCGCATATCCCAATTCAGAAAGCGAGTAAACACGATGAGAACGGTTGCGATTACCGGTGCCGGGGGCTATATCGCCCGACAGCTGATGTTATTTCTTGAGAAACAGGCATGGTGCCAAAAAATTATAGGGACCGATATTGTCGAACCCGGGATTGAGTCCGAAAAGATAGAATTTCACAACTGCGACATCCGAGATCCGATGCTACTTGAGCTCTGGAAGGGCAGGGGCGTCGACACCCTGGTGCATCTGGCCTTTGTGGTTGATCCCATCCACGATGAAAGGAAGATGTATGATGTCAATGTGAATGGGACCCTGAATGTGCTGAGAATTTGCGAGGAATTGAATATCGGACACATCATTGTGGCATCCAGCGGAACCGCTTACGGTGCCTGGCCGGATAACCCCCCATGCCTGAAAGAAGACGATCCCATCCGGATATTTCCGCCGAAATTCAATTACGCCCATCACAAAGGCCTCATCGAGCAGCAGTGTGCCGACTTTATCAAACGGCATCCTGACATCATCTTTAACATCGTGCGACCCTGTGTCGTATACGGGCCAAATACGGACAACTATCTGGTCCCCTACTTAGAAAATATGCCGCGCATATTGCTGGCAGACGGTCGCGATCCCGACCTGCAATTCGTGCACGAAGATGATGTGGCCGAACTTTTTGCGCTGTTAATCGAAAAAAAAGTTCCCGGGGCCTTCAATGTGGCCGGCGATGGCGTCGTCAAAATTTCGGAGGTCGGTGCGATGATCGGCAAAAAAACTTTGAAAATTCCCAAGCAATTATACAGCGCAATCATCTGGTTGCTGTGGCACCTGCGTGTCAAGATCGTAGCAGCCCCTGCCGGATTTATCGACTATACCGCCTATTCGTGGGTAATGGACACAACCCGGGCCAAAGAAAAATTGGGATGGAGACCGCGGTATACCTCGAGGGAAGCGCTGCGAATCATGCTGGAGACTCACGATTACAAACTGGTTTGAAAAGCATGGCTCAGATCCGGTGAACGTGCAAACCGGTTCCAAGCCTGTTTCCTGGTTATCGTTAACCTGCAGGCAGTCGCGTCGCGGGGCATTGGGATTGGCACTCAAAGCAGTAATAATAATTGCCGGTCATGAAGGTCTGCCATACTTCGCGCAGACCGTGGCCCCGGACAATGGTCTGCAACTCCTCCGTTGGTTTATCCAGCATGCCTTCCATGACCTTTTGAAAGTACCGGAACCCGAATTTGAAAATTTGATTCCCGCAGAGCTTTTTATTGATCTTGCCTTGCCCGGAAAGGGCGTTGACCGGGCAGGCTTCGACGCAGCGCATGCAGTGGTCGCAAACCTCCTCTTTTAGGGGCGCATCCGGAGATAAACCGGCGGTCGTCACCACACCGGACAGCCGTACCGCCTGTCCGTATTCCCTGGTGACCAGGGCACCTGATTCACCGTAGGATCCCAGACCGGCACGAACACCGGCCCTGCGCCAGCAGATTTCACCCCGCATGCCTTTGCCGGGCTCATCCATATCCAGCGGGATAAAGGCCGGGACACCGGCGGAAGGGAATCCCCGAGATTCGAGAACACGTGCGGTTGCATGGGCCGCCCGGGTACATTCGTTGTAGGCGTAACTGGTGTCGAACTGGGCCAGTTCGTTTGCGCCCGATCGCAGCGACCCCAGGCTGTGGGCGCTGGCGATTACCAGAACGCTGCGGGCTCCCGGCATCATGCGGTCGATTCGCTCGCTGTGTTCGGGCAGATCTTCAACCCTGACGACGCCGACCAGATCAGCTCCATGATTCAGGGCGGCCTGTTTGGCCTGCTGAGTAAACTCTTTTTCTGTCATAAGATTTCTCCTATTTAGGATGGCTTAATTTACAGCTCGCTTCTTTTGCGGGGCTGATCCTCCCGCGGGCCCTGACTGTAGTCATTAAACGGCCCATCCCTCCTTTAAAACAGTTTGCTGCCTATTTTAGCATTCACAGCCGGTGATACAAAGGTAGCTTCACCACTATCCGCTCTGGGATATTGGACGCCTAAGATGAGAGCCTCAGAAACAACCGGCCCCATTTGTCTGGGTTCGAAATTCAATACTCCCAGCACCAGCCGGTCCTTGACTTCTTCCGGAGGATGCATCGTAAAGCGGCCGTAGCTCACCCGGTGCCCGAATTTGCCGAAGTCGATGGTCATTTTATAGGTCGGCCTGTGTGTTCTGGTTTCAAGGCTAACGTCCATGACCCGACCGACGCGAATATCGAGTTTGTCGAATGATTCTTCGAACGATACAGTCGGTTTTGTTTCCTTTGCCATTTAAAATCCCCTCTATAAACTGTTCTGCTCCATCCGAAGGTTCACCAAACACCTCTTGAAAAAAAACTGACTTCAGCTATTATGCAAGTCAATTGCCTGAGCAGTCGGGAAGTTTTTCCCGTCATGCCCGCGCAGCAGCGTGTGTCGTAATTGTAATAGCCACAAATTCTTCCGTATCGTCATTCCGGGCTTGACCCGGAATCCAGTGCTTTTTCAACACATTATACAACTGGATGCCGGATCAGGTCCGGCATGACGATCAGAAAATAGTCGATTTTCTAAATTATGACACCGTCTCCTTCGCGGGGATGACAAAGGTGGATTGAAAAAACTCCCCGTTTCCTGAGTTACCTATAATACAAGAAGGGGTTATAATGAAACAAGATTTCGATATTACCGCGGACGGGATTAAAAACTTGATCCGGGACTTCATCGCGACTTCACCCGACAACACGATGCAAACCGAAACTGGCGAACCTGCCTGGGACTCGGCCATGGTGGGCTTTGCCTCCGGTGCCGATCAGATCTGGCAGCAATACAAGGAATATGTCGGGGCTTTCCACTGGACGCCCTGGGAGGTCTTCAACCAGCACCACCCCCGGGAAAATGTAAGTGCAGAGCAGTTGACCGTCATCTCCTGGATTCTGCCCCAGCGCAATTCGGTTCGCAAGGCCAACCGCCGGAGCAAAAAGTATCCGGCCGAGGAATGGGCCCGCATCAGGGTTTACGGTGAGCAGTTCAATGTAGAGCTCAGGCATCATGTGGCCAAGAGTCTAGATCAAGCCGGCTATGCTGCCATAGCGCCGATGCTGGCGCCCAACTGGACCATCGTCAAGTCGAAACGGTTTTCCTATGCGTCGTCCTGGTCTGAACGCCATGCCGCCCATGCGGCCGGTTTGGGCACCTTCGGTCTGTGCGACGGGCTTATCACGGCCAGAGGAAAAGCGATGCGCGCAGGATCCGTCGTCGCTCGAATTTCTATACCAGCCACCCCCCGGCCATACGCCGACCACCAGGCCTATTGCCTCTATTACGCCGACGGAACCTGTGGCAAATGCATTGACCGATGCCCGGTGCGCGCGATTACCGAAGCCGGCCACGACAAGGAAAAGTGCCGGCAGCATCTGGCCCGTTCCAGAGAATATGTGGAGAAAACCTATAAGTTCAAAGGCTATGGATGCGGCCTGTGCCAGGTTGGCGTCCCCTGCGAGGCCGGCATACCGGTCAAGGCTGCCCGGGAAGCCTTAGAGCGCGGTGAAATGCCACCCCCGCCGCCGCCGTTGGCTTGATTCGGCACTTCTGGGTTTTCAGTCGGTAAAAATCGCCGAACGGAGCGTATTGGCAATTTGCACCTAGCGCACTGTGGCGGGCACGGTGGCCCCGCCCTACGTTTAGTTCCGCACATCGGCGTAGGGTCGGCCACCGTGCCGACCGGAGGTCTAAATTAGACTCTCTTTGGCCTTATCCTTTCAGCCGTTTGATTTCATCCTCGAGCATGATTTTGCAATAGCGGCAGAGCTCATCGGATTTGCGGTCAACGTCTTCTTCGTTGCGGCAGTAATGCATGATACAGGTATGCTCCGGGCAATGGCGCAGGTTAAAGGTGTGCCCCAGCTCGTGGATGGCCTCTTTGACGATGCGCCCAACGTATTTGGGCGCAATATTCGTGCCCGAGCGGCTCTCGTTGAGCCGAAACGTGGACACAACGCAGGCTGTGCCGCCCAGCTGGGCTTCGCCGTAGACATGGGTTAAGATGGGGATAAACAAATCCACCTGGGCAATGGCCAAGGTTTTCAGGCAATGTTGCGGTGTGCCGGCCGCCAGCTGTTCCAGGATCAGGGTGGAATGGTACTGCTGCCGGTTTTGATCCAGGGCAAAGTCAATGTCTTCCAGGATCCTATCGGTTTCGGTGGCGAAACCGAACACCCGCTCAATTTCCGCTGCCACCGCTTCCACCAGCTCCTGTCCCAGCTCACCCACCGGAGAAATGAGGATGATATGTCGATCTTTGGAAGTCAAAAAATAGGTTTCAAGGTTCAGGGTTCAGGGTTCAGGGTTATATAGGTCTAGGGTTCCGAGGTTCAAAGGTTCAGGGTTTAGAGCCGCAGAGTGATCTCCATCCGGAACAGCTCCCTGCAGGTAGCCTCTCCGAACGGTTTCAAAGTAAAAAAAATCAGAAGCTCTGATCTGCCAACCTTTGAACCTTTGAACGCTGAACCCTGAACCATCAGCTTTTTTTAATTTCATACCGTTTAATTTTGCTGTAAAGGGTGGAGCGGTCGATGCCCAGCGTTTTGGCGCTGCGGGCAATGTTCCAATCATTGTCCGTCAAGACCTGACGGATATGCGCTTTTTCAACTTCCTTCAGGCTGTTGTTCCTGGGGCCCTGAAGGGGCTCATGGCATAAAATCGGTAAATCTTCGGGCATGATTTCACGTTCTTTGCCCACCACGACCGCCCGCTCGATGGCATTTTCCAACTCGCGCACGTTGCCCGGCCAGTCATAGAGCATGAGCTCATCCATGGCTTCCCGATTGATTTTATCGATGGATTTATTGGTCTCCTGGATAAAACGCTGAAGAAAATGTTCCGCCAGCAGCGGAATGTCCTCCTTGCGCTGGTTCAGAGACGGCATGGTAATGGAGACCACATTGAGACGGTAGAAGAGATCCTCCCGAAAACTGCCGTCTTTGATAGCCTTTTCCAGATTCCGATTGGTGGCGGCGATCACCCGGAAATCAACTTCCAGCGGCTGGGTGCCGCCCACGCGGTAAAAGACGCGATCTTCAAGCACCCGCAGCAGATCGATTTGCATGCGCATTCCGATTTCGCCGACCTCATCTAAAAAAATCGTTCCACCATGGGCAAGCTCCAGGCGCCCTTTCTTGGTCTCTTTCGCATCGGTAAAGGCCCCCTTCTGATGACCGAACAGCTCGGTTTCCATTAAATGCTCGGGAATGGCACCACAGTTGACGGTAACAAAGGGCCCGTTGCAGCGGGGGCTGTTGGTGTGAATGGCTTTGGCTGCCAATCCTTTGCCGGTGCCGGTTTCTCCGGTAATCAACACCGTTGATTCCATGGGGGCCACGTCACAGATAAGGTCAAAAATGTCCTGCATGGGCTTGGACTGGCCGATCATGCTCTCAAAACGGGTGCGCTCTTTGTGCTCCTCCCTTAAAAAAAGCATTTCCCGTTCCTGTTCCTGGTGCTTGATGATCTTTTCGATCAAGACCCCAAGCTCATTGGGATCAAAGGGTTTGAGCATGTAGTCATAGGCGCCGTTTTTCATCGCCTCGATGGCGGTGGGGATGGAGCCATAAGCGGTGATCATGACCACGGCCACATCGGGGTCACTTTCTTTGACCTGCTGCAAAACATCCAGACCGCTGATCCCCTCCATCTTGATGTCCACCAGCATGATGTTAAAGCGGGATTCCTTCAGCTTATCCAAAGCCTCTTCTCCGCTGGAAGCGGTTTGCACGTCATGACCATCTCGCTGAAGCCATCCCCCGAGGGATTCCCGCATGATCAGCTCGTCGTCGACAATCAGGATTTTAGCACTGCTCATCTTTTCCTCCGGCTGTTACGTTGATGATTGCCAGTTACTCCGTGATATCTTTTCCATCCTCAGGTTTCTAATGTTAGAGCACAGATGACAGAAGACAGAAAACAGATTGACCATCAGAATTTTCGGACCCCTGTCCTCTGTCCTCTGACCTCTGTCATCTGCAATCTGAATTCTAAATTACCCCAAACGGCTTTATTCGTCATTTTTCGTTGGAGCAGATTTCAACGGTAATTTAACCTTAAATGTCGTCCCGTGTCCGACCTTTGATTTTACATAGATCGAACCACCGTGCTCCTGGATGATGCCGTAGGCAACCGAAAGACCCAACCCCACGCCTTTACCTTTTTTCTTGGTGGTGAAAAACGGTTCGAACAGCTTGGAAATATTTTCTTCGGGTATGCCGGGGCCGGTGTCTTTAAAGTTGACCTGCAGGCTGTCTTCACGGAGAAGGTGCCGGGACTCAATGGTCAGAACACCGCCTCCGGTAGCTTCCATGGCCTCGGTGGCATTGGACACAAGGTTCATAAAAACCTGCTGCAGCTGGTCTTCTGAGCCCAGCAGTTCCGGCAGGTCCGGATCCATCTTGTTTTCTACCTTGACCCCGTCTATTTTGAGCAGATTCGAGTTTAAAAACAGGGTTTGCTCGATCAGGCGATTGAGGTTGACCCGCTTGGGCTCCATTTTGGACTGGCGGGCAAATGCCAGCAGATTGGAGACGATCCGGCTGGTTCTTCGGGTTTCGGTTTCCATCATACCCAGGTATTTTTTGAACTGGTCCGCCTCAGCGGGGCCGAGGGCGTCTTCATCCACGATGCGCTGCATTAACAAAATGAGATTTAAAATACCGGCAATGGGGTTGTTGATCTCATGCACCACCGAGGCGGATAGCTTTCCCAGTGACGACATCTTATCCTGGTGCAGCAGTTTTTCGTGGGTTTCTTTTACCTGGCGGGTACGGTCTTCAACCATCTGTTCAAGCCGATGGGTGATTTCTTCCTCTTCTTTTTTATGCTGGGTGATATCGCGGCTGATATGAATGAATTTTTGGATTTTTCCGTTCTTTTCCCAGATGGGATAGATGTTAACTTCATAATACCGGTTTTCACCATCGGGCATCAGCCGGGTCTGGATTTTACGGATCTGGCGTTTATTGCGCACCACCTCTTTCAGCGGGCAGTCCATCAGGCCGGCGTCGCAGGGGTGATCGATTTTGTGATACACTTCGAAGCATTTTTTGCCGATGACATCTTCGCGGGTATACCGCATTTTGGTCAGAAAGGATTCATTGCACTCGATGATCTCCATATCCGGTGTAATGACCAGGATAAAATCCTGAATACCGTTTAAAATCGTCTCCATCTCTTCAGAACGTTCACGCAGCTTGCGTTCCTCATGTCCGATCGCGTTCCAAAAGATCTTAAAGACATTATAGGAGAGCAACCGGATACGGGGCGGGCGGGTGCGCAGGATTTGGTCGAAAATTTTCTGCTCCGGCGTCAGCATGATGATCAGATGGATGCTGTAGCGCCGGTCGTAAAGCTGGCGACAGTCGTTGAAGGTCAGCAAGCCTAATTCATCGGCCAGCTTTATACCCGGACTTTCGGGATCCGGATCCGCTACGGCCAGAATCGGGGCGTAGACCCCTTCCTGCTCGTACACCGAGGTTGTCTTTTCGAGAATCTCCTTGCAAAATTCGCCGCCTCCCACCAGAGCGATGTTTGTAATCGATGGTTGTTTGACCGGCATAATGTCGACACTCCTTCTGGAAAATCGTTAAAACCGCAGTGTTGAAAATTAAGACATATCATATGTGTTTGCCTGTTTCAACATTAAGAGTGTTGGAAATTAAAACATTCATGGTTCAAAATCCACGCTGCCTAAGCCCTATCCGAATAAAATTTGGGTTGACAAATTCCGTGAAACAAAATAAATTCGCCTCTTCACGGGTATCTGTTGCGAATACCGGAAGCTCGGAAACCTGTTTAAACTGAGCATGTTACAGAGGTTTCAATCGATTGTCAGGGAAGGCAGCCATTGGTCGGGACGTGAAAATCATCCTCAAATGGGTCAAACCCATAGAAATAAAAGATTTTTCCTTCAAACCATTACTTGCCCCCCCTTGTTTGGATCTCAATAATAAATTCCTACTATTAAGGAGCAAAGCAACATGACCGAAAAAGCGCATGGATCCGTACTGGTTCTCGGCGGTGGGATCGCCGGCATGCAGGCCTCCCTGGACCTTGCTAACGCCGGGTATTTGGTCCGCCTGGTGGAGAAAACCTCGGCCATCGGCGGCCTGATGTCCCAGCTGGACAAGACCTTTCCCACCAACGACTGTGCCATGTGAATTATCTCGCCCAAACTGGTCGAGGTCGGCCGGCACCTGAACATAGAGCTCTTACCTGAAAGCGAACTGATAGACCTGCAAGGCGAACCGGGTAATTTCAAAGCCCGGATTCGAAAAAACCCCCGCTATATTGATCTTGATAAATGTACGAGCTGCGGTGAGTGCACCAAGGTGTGCCCCGTGGATCTGCCTGACGAGTATCAAGAAAGCCTGTCTTCCAAAAAAGCAACCTACAAACAATATGCCCAGGCCATACCCGGTGCTTTTGCCATTGACAAAGGCGATAAGGCGCCCTGCCGTCTGGCCTGTCCGGGCGGTTTGAACGTCCAGGGCTATGTCAACATGGTCAAGGTGGGCAAATACAAGGAAGCCCTGGAAATTATCATGGAGGATCTGCCCTTGCCCGGCGTCCTGGGCAGAATTTGCCCCCATGGCTGTGAAGACGCCTGTCGCCGGTGCGATGTCGACCAACCGGTGGCCATCCGGGATTTAAAGCGGCTGGCGGCCGACCAATTCGATTGCCGGGAAGTGGAGCTTGAATGCGCGCCCGCCCGAGAAGAGAAGGTTGCCATTATCGGTTCCGGACCGGCAGGTCTTTCCTGTGCGTATCACCTGGCACGCAAAGGGATTACGTCGACCATTTACGAATCCCTGCCCGAAGCGGGCGGGATGCTCAGAGTCGGCATCCCGGCCCACCGGCTGCCGCGCGAGATTCTGGATCAGGAGATCGAAGTGATCACCAATCTGGGCGTGGAAATAAAAACCAACACCGCCCTTGGCAAAGACGTTACGGTAGACGACCTGCTGGCTAACGGCTACAAGGCCGTCTATCTGGCCCTCGGAGCCCATAAGGGTATCGAGTTGGGGATCCCCGGGGAGAAAGCCAATGGGGTGCGCCAGGGTGTAGAGTTTTTAAGGGAAGTCAATCTGTCCGGTAAAGCCGAGGTCGGTAAAAAAGTGGCGATTATCGGCGGCGGCAACGTGGCCATCGACGTGGCCCGCGCAGCGGTCCGGTTGGGAGCCGGCGAGGTCAGCATCATTTATCGGCGTACCCGCAACGAGATGCCCGCCTGGGAGGAGGAAATTCAAGCGGCTGAGGACGAAGGCACCCGGATCACCTATCTGTCCGCACCCCAGGAGGCGCTGACCCGGGATGGAAAAGTGGTCGGTCTGCGTTGCATCCGCATGGAATTAAGCGAACCGGATTCTTCGGGCCGTAAACGACCGATTCCGATTCCGGGCAGTGAGTATGACATTGAGATAGATCAGTTGATTCCGGCCATTGGCCAACGGCCGGACCTGTCTTCCGTTGAAGATGTGACCGGTTTGACGTTCTCCCGCTGGGGGACCACCGATGTGGACTCGGTGACCTTTGCCACCGAGCGTGAAGGCGTGTTTGCCGGCGGTGATTTGCAGACCGGTCCCTGGGTGGCCATCGGCGCCATCGGGGCCGGCAAAGAAGCCGCCGAATCCATTCGGCGTTATATCGAGGGCCTTGATATGGCCGCAGGACGCGAACCGATCGTGTATGACGATCCGTGGTATCGACCGGTTCCTGAAGATGAGCCCAAAATGCCAAGGGCCAAAATGGCGGAACTGCCGCTTGCGAAACGCCAGGGCAACTTTGATGAAGTCGAGTTGGGTTATGAGGAAGCCGCCGGACAGGCGGAAGCTTCCCGTTGCCTGAACTGCGGTTATTGCTGCGAGTGTTACCAGTGCGTGGATGCCTGTTTGGCCGAGGCCATCGACCACAGCCAGCAAGCCGAAATTTTAGAGCTTGATGTCGGTTCGGTGGTGCTGTGCCCCGGCAGTGAGCCCTATGACCCATCCCACCTGGAAAATGTCTACCATTACAAATCCTGTCCCAATGTCGTCACCAGCCTTGAATTTGAAAGGCTTCTGAGCGCTTCGGGCCCCACCATGGGCCACGTGAAACGACCCTCCGATGATGCCGAGCCCAAGAAAATTGCCTGGCTGCAATGTGTGGGCTCAAGGGACAACAACCAGTGCGGCAACGGCTACTGCTCATCGGTCTGCTGTATGTATGCCTGCAAGGATTCCATGATCGCCAAAGAACATGCCGGAGGTGATCTGGATTGTGTGATCTTCAACATGGACATCCGGACCTTCGGCAAGGATTACGAGAAATATTACAACCGTGCCAAAGACGCCGGCATTCGCTTCATTAAATCCCGCATCCACTCCATCGATGAAATCGGTGACACCGGCAACCTCAGCATCCGCTATATGGATGACGCCGGTAACCTGCAGATCGAAGCGTTTGACATGGTGGTCCTTTCCGTGGGCCTTCAGGTACCTCATTCCACCGTGGAAATGGCTGAAAGACTCGGAATCGAGCTGGACAAATCCAATTTTGCGGTAACCCATCCGTTTACACCCATTGAGACATCCCGTCCCGGTGTATATGCCTGCGGCGTGTTTCAGGAACCCAAGGACATCCCCAGTTCGGTGACCGAAGCCAGCGCCGCCGCCTGTGCGGCCGGTACGAGACTGGCCGGGGCGCGCAACACCCTGACCCGCAGCGTCGAGCTGCCAGATGAGATCGACGTGACCGGGGCGGAACCGCGCATCGGCGTATTTGTCTGCAACTGCGGGGTGAACATATCCAGCGTGGTGGATGTGACGGCAGTGGAGGAATATGCCAAAGGATTGCCGAATGTGGTCTATTCATCGCAGCAGCTGTTTACCTGCTCCCAGGATTCCCAGGATATGATGAAGGAGGTCATCAAAGAAAAGGGTTTAAACCGCATCGTGGTGGCCGCCTGTACGCCCAAAACCCATGAGCCCATTTTTCAGGATACCATGCAGGCCTGCGGCCTGAACAAGTATTTGTTTGAAATGGCCAACATCCGCAATCAGGACTCCTGGGTGCATGCCGACACAGACGAGGAGGCTACCGCAAAGGCCAAGGATCTCGTGCGTATGTCCGTGGCCCGGGCCGATACCCTGCATCCGCTTGAAGAAAAAAAGATACCGGTTATCCAAAAGGGTCTGATAATCGGCGGTGGTGTGGCCGGCATGAATGCCGCCCTGGGATTGGCCGATCAGGGCTATGACGTTGTCCTGGTGGAAAAAGAAGCCGAACTGGGCGGTCTGGCCAAGCGCCTGACGGCAACCATTGAAGGTGCCAACATCGGCGATTATCTGGGCGAACTTGTTGCCAGGCTAACCAAACATCCGAAAATCGAGGTTTTAACCAATGCCCTGATTGTCGGCTTCTCGGGATTCAAGGGTAATTTCACCACCGAAATTCTGGTGGGGCCGGAAATGGTCCGGCGCAAAATCGATCACGGGGTGGTGATCCTGGCCACCGGGGCCGACGAATATAAACCCACGGAATACCTGTATGGGGATGACCCCAGGGTCATGACCCAGCTGGATCTGGCCGCCAAGATGGAGAAAGGGGAATTGGAAGATCCCCAGACCGTTGTCATGGTCCAGTGTGTCGGTTCGCGCAACGATGAAAATCCCAACTGTTCCAGGATTTGCTGCCAGACGGCGATCAAAAATGCCCTGCATCTAAAAGAGCTCAACCCCGACATGAATGTTTACGTGCTGTACCGGGACATCCGCACTTACGGCCTGCTGGAGGACTATTACACCGAAGCCCGCCAGAAAGGGGTTTTCTTCTTCCGGTTTGATGCCGAGGATCCGCCGGCGGCGGAATCGTCGGCCGATGGCATGGAAGTGATCTTTACCGATCATGTTCTCAACCGCAAGCTGCAGGTCTCCGCTGATGTGCTTGTGCTGAGCGCCGGCATGCGGGCGGCGGACACCGAAGAGCTTTCCGGCATTCTCAAGCTGGCCCGCACAGCGGAAGACTATTTCATGGAAGCCCACGTCAAATTGCGGCCGGTGGACATGGCCACCGAGGGCATTTTCGTCTGCGGCACGGCTCACAGCCCCAAACTGATTACGGAGACAATTTCTCAGGCTTACGCGGCTTCGGCCAGGGCCATCACCTTCCTGTCCCAGGCCAATTTAACGCTATCGGCGGTTACCGCCCAGGTAGAAGCCGAGAAATGTGCTTCCTGCTTGATTTGCGTGCGCTCTTGTCCCTACGGTGTACCGCGGATCAATGCCGACGGCGTCAGTGAGATCGATGAAGCGCTCTGTCATGGCTGCGGCATTTGCTGCGCCGAGTGCCCGGCCAAAGCCATCCAGCTCAACTGGTACGAAGACGATCAGATCATATGCAAGGTGGATGCCCTGCTGGAGGGAGTTCTTTAGAAATCGGAATGGGGAATGCGGAAGGCGGAATGTTGAAATAGATAGAATGCCTCAATTTTAGGCATTTTAGGCATTTTCATAACAAGAGAGGAAACTATGAGCAAAGATTTCGAGCCGATTATCATTGCATTTTGCTGCAATTTCTGAGGTTACACCGCCGCGGACCTGGCAGGTTCGATGCGCTTGAATTATCCGACGAACGTAAAAATCGTTCGCGTTCCGTGCACCGGCAAGGTCGATGTCATTCACATCCTGCGGGCCATGGAAAAGGGTGCGGACGGCGCCTGTGTGATCGGGTGCCTGGAAGGCGAATGTCATTTCAACTCCGGCAATCTGATGGCCAAAAGACGGGTCGCGCAGGCCGGTCAGATCCTGGATACCATCGGAGTCGGCGGAGAGCGCGCCAAAATGTTTAATCTTTCGTCCAGCGAAGGCCCCCTCTTTGCCCAGTACGCGACGGAATTTACCGCGCATATCAGAGAGCTTGGGCCCAATCCGCTCAAGCTGACCAAGAATAAAGCGGCCTAGCATTAGTTGATTAGTTGAATCGTTAAATGGTTGATTAGTTTGAAGGAAATTTCTGCTTTTTTAATTATCAAAGACCTAATTGTTTATACACAATTGTCAGCCAATCAGCTTATCAGCCATTCAACTAATTGACCAGTCAACTAATAAACTATTTAACTATACCCAAGAGAGGTCACGTCAAATGATAGTTGCTGACAGAAAACCGGTTGAGGAGATCATCGAGTACCTCAAAAATCATCAGAGCATCCTGATTCTCGGCTGCAACGAGTGTGTTACGGTGTGCGAAGCCGGTGGCAAAAAAGAGGTCCAGGTACTGGCCTCGGCCTTACGGATGCACGCCCAAAAAGAAGGTAAAGATGTCAAAATTGATGAAATTACCCTGGAGAGACAATGTGATCAGGAATATCTTGAGGAGATCCGGGACGTCATCGATCAGTATGATGCGGTGATTTCCCTTGCCTGTGGCGTCGGGGTTCAGTTTACAGCTGAGCAATACCCCTCCACCATGATCTATCCGGGGGTCAATACCTGTTTTATGGGTGCCACCGAAAAACGGGGACTGTGGACGGAGCGTTGCCAGGGTTGCGGGCAATGTATTCTGGCCACCACCGGCAGCATCTGCCCGGTTGCACGCTGTGCCAAACGGCTGTTCAATGGTCCCTGCGGCGGCTCGACGTCGGGTAAATGTGAAATCAACGCCGAGGTCGATTGTGCCTGGCAGTTGATCGTTGATCGTTTGAATGCCCTGGATAGAATGGATGAATACGAAACACTGTGCCCCATTAAAGACTGGTCAACCGACAGGGCCGGGGGCCCCAGAAAAGTTGTCAGGGAGGATGTG